>Ga0116227_10015101_pt1 | contig 11517 bp, 7 predicted proteins | sample S1TSphgellanicum_FD_89693 | JGI IMG/M metagenome (GOLD analysis project Ga0116227, IMG submission 89693) | Host-associated microbial communities from peat moss isolated from Minnesota, USA - S1T2_Fb - Sphagnum magellanicum MG | ecosystem: Host-associated > Plants > Peat moss > Unclassified... | reverse complement strand
TTTCAAGACCTTTCCAATGACACCAAGAACACCCCAATGCGAGGTGTTTTGCCCCTTGTTGTCGAGCTCTGAACATTCGGGAGTCCCGGAAGACTCCCAACCTCCAACTTTTCCAAGTGTTGGACTTCACCCCCACACTTGGCCAAAGTGGGGTTGCGACATTAACTAACAAGGTATAGGATCAACAATTCATGTGTAAGGACACGTTCCAGGACATGTTGTGAAATGTTACATGAAATGGGGATCATTGTATTATCTGAGCAAATGGACTTAGTTACAACACTATCGAACAAGTTCCATCAAATGACTCACAAGGTAAAATATTGTAAGAGGGGGCTTGTTACAAGGCATGGACATCTCACTTGGAATTGAAATCGTTTAGTAAGTCATGTTTCAATTAGTATTGAATTGACACAATAGGCCAATTTAAGCAAGATATTATATTAAACACAGTTTGTGGGCATGTTATAGAGGATAAATTGAGGTTGCTTGGAATGAGTACCTTATTGAAATGAATTGTAGGTTACACAATATGGTTCAACTGATTTACGGAAGCACCACAAATACATTATCAGCACAAAATGGGGACAATTCGTGGGCATGCATGTTATAGGGGAAGGCCTATGACTGTAATATGATTGAATGCCTTGTTTCAAATGAGTTGTAGATTACAAAGGATAAGAAACCAAAAAAACCATGGAAACAAAAAGACTTAATAGTATGTACATGTTATAAGGGAAACTCCTAAACAATGCATACCTTTTCAACTTTAGGGACCACAAAAAATAGCTAGATCTTCCATAGAATGTGGCCAAGCGTAGTTGAAATTGGATGAAGGAATAACACCTACAAGAAACATGCGATCAAGGATTTGCTATCTATCTAATCAAGAAGGGGGAACTAGGATCACTTTGGGAGATGCAATGTGTTGAAGACTCTGACCAAACTAATGAAGGTAACAATGAAGAAGGAAGGAAAAATACATCTCCATGTAGGCACATAACATTTGGACAAAATTGTGCACTTATCAACTTCAGAAAGGGATTGAAAAAGATCTTCCACTTGTAATTCATGCATCCAAGCTTACGAAACATAGATAACTTCCTCTACATGTAATTTCTATAATGAAGTTAATAACATGTAATTTCTACAAGCAAACTATAAGCAATGCAGGACCTTCGAATTGGGCAATGCATGCACCTTGATAGGGTGTTATAGAAGCGCATGCAATAGTCATATCAATGAAATTGATCAACAACAAAGGCATCGAAGAATAACCAAGGTTGTTGTGCAAACATTTGACAATGGGTGCAAATGCGTAGAAAAATGATGGAAGGAAACATTATAAAATTGTGTAATATAAAACGCAAAACATGCACAATGACAAAGGATGATGACAATGCCCTAAAGAAAAAAGGTCCATTGTCATGATAGCGATAAAACATGGAGGTATGGTATGCATGGCACAATAATACCATGGGGATGGGGATGTCGATGGTTCATTACACAAAATAAGTAATGTGAGCATAACTGATGTCAATGAATGAAAGGCTTGTTATACAGGGAGGGAAATGGAGGACTTGGAAATTACGAGGGTGAGGGGAAGGATGATGTCATGGTGATGCGGGGTAATCCTTTTGTACTAATAGCATTCAAGACCTTTTGGATCCGAGATCTCAAGCTTTAGCCTAGTGAAAGCGAGTAACTTTTTTGCTCACTTTTGGTTTTCTAACTTGTTTTGTGTTAAGTCTATTGTTTGTGAAGGAATTGGGGAAACCTGTATTTAATGGCCAGGTTGAACCTGCACTTACATTAATACTTTCACCTTCTTGAATGAGCCCTTTCCTCAATATTCGTTGCAAGACGCATCAAAGAAATGTTAAATTTGAATTCATAGACCTTGATTTAATCTGAGGCCTGCTTTACACTAAGAGTGAGGGTTGAAAAAACTTATGCCTTCAAATTGTAGGTTGATTATTATAATGGTGCATTATGCTTTAGGATTATCTAATACACATGTGTTTGAGATATAATACAAATTTGAATTTATGTGTGACTTCTTAACTTTTTGGTATTCAATACATTTTTTAAAAAAAATCCAAAAGCCTAACAACTTCATAGCCTAGGTTGGATGATGATCAACTATAGGACCTTACATACCCTAGAGGAGGGTTTGGGCTACCTAGTACAAGGGACTATTCTCCATATGTTAAACCATTTGGTGTTATGGGCAACAAATGAGCTTTTGAATAAAACAAATAATATGTGATGGATTAGATGATATGAAATCAATTGGTTTTTCATCTATTAAATGTTAACATCTGATGGATATAAACTTTCACTAGGTTTTTGATGGGGGATGGGCACAAGGGAATTTTTTGCAAGGTTTTTAAAAATCTATCACAACAACACATGTCACATGCCATGCCTTGTGTAACTTACACAAAAAAGTTACAATCATTTAAGAATTTAGTAACATAGTTTTTGACACTAGGAAACATTCACACAATAGCACATAATGTTTAAGCAAAGATCCTAACAATCTTTCATTTTATTCAAGTTGGCACTTGTTCCAAATTTGGGTACTTGACTTGACATTGGGCTTCAATATACTCATTATGTTCACATGATGGATGTTAACATTTGATTGTTGATTTAACAATCTTGATGTCCGCAAATCTTGTGATTGGGATTTATTTATTGCCTAGGTTATCTTTATAACTTATTTTATTTGGTTTTTTCAACACCTTACGCAATTGGAGTTTGTTTGTTATGGGAATTCTCCCTTTTTGCATAGTTATACCTTTCATAACCTACAAGCATGGCTAAAGCTTGGGTTGCAACCCCATCACAAGTACAAATATGTTTATTGTTTGTGAAAAATTTGATGGTTTTCAAGGAACATTATTAGTTGTGGAAGTCATTGCTATTGGTAACACACAAACTTTCTCTATGCACAAGCCACAATTTAATTATTTTGACAATGGCAAAAGCTTGTGGGGGTGTGTTTGTCCTTTCATGGGTCAACAACAATTGAAAGTGCAACATTTGTTGGATTTCTTTTTCATGTTTTGGTTGTTCAAAAAAGTTAATTGTTGTTTTGTGAAAACAACCTTGTTTTTTTATTGCAAACTAAGCTAGTTGAAAATTCATGATTTGAGTTGTGTGCCCCCTCTTTTGTTGGAAAATCTTAAATCTTCTTTTCAAATTTCACCAAATTTTGTTTTAAAACATATGGAGTCACCAAACATTTTTTGGTTTTGTCTTCTTAAAAAGTGCCCAATGACAACTATATTAGTCTTTTCGATAGATTTTAAATGAAAATCTATAATGAAATGATGTAAAACAATCAAAATATTGTGGGTTGGTAATTATGCCCATGTTAACAGGGCCCTACAATAATGCCAATAGAAGGAAATGATTATCCTTAATTGGTCAACCATATGATTGGCCCATGTGGTATGATGTAAATGGTTTATATTTTATTTAATCCATTTTTGTAGGTTTAAGGGTGAGGATGCAAGAGGAATTAACATTGTTTTTTAGATGTGTTAAATATTGATAGAGGTTCAAATGAAAGTTGTTGTTAAACATGTTTTTGAGGGCAAATACTATTTGTTAATATTTGACATACATAAAATGTTTATTTGGTGAAAAGAGGTCAACTTTAATAGATTTACCAATCTGCTATTATGCAATGTTTAAACTTTACTTGTCCTATTTAAATACAATTGTAAAATGGAAACCCTTGATTTAAAAGGGATTATAAGTTTAAACTTCACATGTGAAAGATTTCTTAACCTTTTACTTTTATAATTGATAATTGTATCCCTCGCCTTTTCCTCCTCTTTCCCACTTTTATATTACCATGTTTTAAAGTGTCTATTATTGATTATACTAGTAGAAAAATTGTCTTTTGCAACTTGTCTTATGCAACTAAAAAATCTTGCATGCAACTATTTTGGAGTTGCATGCAACATGTGTAGTTGCATGCAACATTTTTTAGTTACATAAGACAAGTTGCAAAAGACAATTTTTCTTCTAATGTTATTTGTTTTCTTCATAATTGATTAATTTGTTGATATTGATTTAATTTATGTATTCAAATTTAAAAGGTAGGGCAGGAACACTTTATGAGATGAAAAAGGTGAAACATAAAGCCCTCTTAAAAATCTAACAGTGTAAATGATGGACACATTGTAATAAAAAAGAAGGGTTGTGACAATCTCCTAGTAGTTCACCACATTATTTCTTTTAAACATATGCGGATCACATTGAAGTCATCCAATTTCATGAAGAAAAAAAATGGGTTATCAAAATAACAAATAGTTCCACTAACTACATATGTTCCCACAAAGTTGAATTTTTTAATAACACTCTACCTTAATTTATTGTCATGCACAACTTATGCAACAAAAAAATTGTGACCTAGTGGATCAAATTGCTCCAAACATCTTTCAAATGGCTATCATGGTCTTCTTTTTGGCATCAACAACTCCCCTAGTGTTCAAAAACATCACAAGTTAACCCATAACTACATTTTGGTATTTGATAGGGACATTATCAGGTACTAACATCAAATTCAATTTTTTTTCTTCACTTTTCCCCTCAATGCAATACACACCCCAATTTCCATGGAGTTCCCAACAATTTGAGTCTTTCCTTAAACATGAGTTCCCCACATACCCAAAATCCTTACAACCCAATTATTTTGATGCCTTTCACAGACCAACCTTTTTGTTCCCTAATGGCTTTCATCACTTCCACCAGATATCACATATTTTATTTCTGTGTGCAATGAAAAAGTTCAAAACTCCAATCAAACCTAAAGATTGGAACATTTTTTCATAAAATGTTCTAACAACAAACAAACACACTCACACGTACCTATATCCAACAACTACAACCAAAATACCTAGATGTTTATCTTTTCATCAAGGTGCCTCCCTCTCTTAGTCCCTCATTGAATTCCCACAACAATTCCTACCGTCATTAAAAACCAACATGGATAAGCAAACAAGCCACTCACTTGATTGTCATCATGAAATAAAACACACTAGAGCAACACCATCCATTTTTTTAGTGTTATAAACATGTAACAATCAAAACACAAACACACAATAACTAAAAAAGAAGAAAGGATCAACATCGATTGTTAGCTCTTTTGTCTTATGGTTATTATCCAAGGATAGACTTGTGGCTATTCATAGATGCAAAATTAAAAAGATTTTCTTCACCTTTTACGTTTTGATAAAATCAAGTTATAATCTTCAAACTTGTTTATTTATGTCTTTAGGCAGTGACATAATACTTAAAGTATAAAGGATGCATATGCAGTGTAAGTAATATAAATATGTAGTAAATTGACAAGTAATAAAAAACATTAACATGTAACCCAAGTACATTAAGAACTAATTACAACTTACATTAATAGTAATAAACAACATTCACATGTAAAACCATGTAATGTTAATAAGTAATTAAATGTAACATGTACCCTTAATGTAACATGTAATTCCATGTAACAAACATAAACCATAATATGCAATAGTGAAATAAGTAACATTACGCAAGTATTATATTAACAAGGAACTTGTAACATTTATAAATTAATAACATAGATCACAAGTTACGTATGTTGTATTAATGTTTATCATTGTTACATGTTACATGTGTAATGTGTTTATGGTTGTTCTGCTGACTGTTGAGTGGCATTTCCCCATAGGGTGAAATCATACTATGGGTGAACCAATTTTCACCAAAAACATGATGTATAATTAGTATCATAGTACCCAGTAAATTTAGATTTTGATGGCATCATTTGACAATCCTATACATAAGCAAAAAGCCCTAGAATGTGCACAACAACATTTTGGAACTCAAATTTCACTTTAAATGAAAATTATTTTCAATCCAATGGTTAGATGAAAAGGATTGATAAAATCAATGTACACAACATATATAATGTGCAATTTTTTATCAACCATAGAGCCTCATGTTTGTGGTTCATAAGAAATTACTACACAAAAGAGATCTGAAAAAATAATGCAATGCCCAACTATAAAATCTCTTTATCTTTCATTTGGTATTGGTTTTCTTTAAATACATATAATAATTTTCTTTATTGCTAAAAAAATGAGAAAAACACATATTTTGAATGAATTTTCAGCCAAAAATTTAAACTTCCAAATGGCCTTAGATTCAATTGATGTATATCAATAATAGTGACCACAAAAATATCCACCAAAAAATTCCACCCACAACCTTAGTTTTGAAGTATGTATGCAATTTTTCATATTTCATGATGAGTATTATTTCTTCACAAATATACTTCATATGTTGAAGTTCACTAATGTTTGTTGGAATTTTTTTAAAAAATGATTTTTTAAAGTCTAAATATAATCCAATATACTTCAAACAAATGAAAAAATCCAAAATGTGATGTTTATACTTACATAAAAAACCCAAATGCAAAAATGCAACAATAATGAAATAAAACATCACCAACTAGTTCATGTATTGCCCCACACGTATCCCATGGAATCTACCCTTGAAGGAACAGAGGGTGGCCTTTAGATTTGCATGGTAGTTCTCAATAGCTGCATTAGTATCTTGCCCTATGTAAGGTAAGTTATGGTTACCCACCATCCACATTTGAGTTTTTTGTAGCCATTCAGACTTTATGTAATTCCAAGAGGAATTAATAGTGGGCATTTCATTTGCTACCCTTGCCAATTCAGCTTTTTCCCATGGATCCAACTTTTGATCATTTGGGCAATTTGTGTTATACATTATATTTCCCAACACCTTGAGTGCACTCACACAAGTAGAAACATCCTTATTTTAATGCATGCTTGTTTCAACCAAGTTCTTTTAACATGCCACAAACATAAGAATATCTTTGTTCCTGGTCACACCCAGCTGGTTACATGTAATCAAACTCCAGTTACATAAAATGAACATAGGGGTACATTCAAAAAGCTCCAATTATTATGAGATAATTTTAGTAGTGTAACTTGTAACAAACTTGCAATGTGAAAAATTACCAAATGTGTAAAACCTAATTACAAACCATGTAACCCACAAATTTCACATGCAAGAAGTTGTGGTTACACGCAATGAACCATACTTATCATATAAGATATTATAGGCACATAATATTTGCTAAAGTTAAGATATGTTATCTAGATAGTTAGGTTGGGTTGGTTGTCATGCTTTGAAACTTGTCACTTGTGATAAAAAACCACCAATGATGAGTAGAAGCAATTGTGTCATCATGTACCTTAGGTTGTTTATTTATGCTTTGACATCATCAACAATGAATGCATTAGGGTGCCAATAAGCCTTAACAAGCAACAAGCTTTTGTTCAAAGCATCCATCTAAGGGGACAAATCACATGTCTTGTAGTTAGAAGTGATTATGTAGGCAACATGCACACCATTATGCCATTCATAAAAAACCATCATGGTGTACAATGGAAATTGTGGACACAAGAACACCAAGTTGGCATGTTATATAAAAAACAATGTTACTAATTACAAGTTACAATGGCATTGCAAGACAAAACTTATAACATGCCACATGAAAAGCTGCAAAAATAAATTACAAAATTACCACCTATATGTTAGAAAATGATAATCATCAACAAAATATGTTACATGTTAGAATGGAAGGTAAACAACAACATATGTTACAATGAAGGACCTATAACATGCACACACTAAATATTAAGATATTCACATATATTGCATGTTACTGGAACAATGTATCCCTAAAGTAAAGAGATATGGCTACCTTTTTGTTTTTTGTTCCCAACATAGCATCAATAGACACACCACTTTCATGTCCATGACGTAGCATCATCTCCTTTTGCCATTTAGTTTATATGCCAATTGTGAAAGGCATGTTACCATCATTCAAGTTTCCTTCGACTTGAACATTAAATTCTTGGTAGAAGAAAACCTTTTCCTTGTTTTCAATGACCCACATTCGAACATCATTTTCATCTTTCTTGTAGGTTTCTTTAGCAAGCTTCCTACCATGTTACGAATGTCTTGCTCACATAAAAAAAAATCCCTTGACAAGTTTCCATTGTTCTCCATGATCTCCTTAATTCAAGATTTGTGCTTGTTCATAACTTGATATATAGAGAGGCCTAGGTGAAGGTTTTCCAAAACAAAGGACCTAGTTTCCTTTGATATAAGGGCTGAAAATGTTGACTTGTAACTAGATTTGACATTACCATGGACAACAAGACCCAATTTGTTGACATGTTGAAAAGTGGTGTAAGAAACTTCTGCAATTGTTGGGTGAAGGTAAAATCTCTTTAAAGTGAATGAACAACAACACCTTTTTTTTTTATGCGAATCTCCTTGGCCTTTCATGGAAGTTTAGAAACCCTTATGCCCTTGGCTAGCAATTATATTGCCTTTGTTTTTCCTCCTGGTTTTCTTGGAGGCCATATTGGGTTGGAGCATTTGCATGGTGCTAGAAGAATATGTCGGTCCATATTCGCAACGATACCTGTGTAGAATTCAATGCCATCACGCACATTGGTGGATGCATATAAACCCTAATAATGTAAACTAAAATGTATTATAACATGTCACAATAATTTAAACATGTGCATGCAATATTAGAAATAAATGGTTTGATAAAGCCTAATTGACATTCCCACTTTATAATATGTTCATTATGTTCTACAAGTATTGCATTGTGACAAGTGTAATGCTTTCACGTAACTTTAATGAACAATAGTAGTCAATTAGATTAGTTGATGCTTTAATTGTTGCAGGATTGTTTTATGTATGTCTTTGAAATAACACATACAATCATGTTACACGTTATTGACCACTAACTTTGAATTGGTTTACCACTTCTAAGATAGTTGTTGCATCGTGGATTTTTTAGGTATTCATTGATCTAGTTGTTTTTTTAGATGAATTTGCACTGCACATCCCCTTATCTTTTTTCCCCAGCCAATAAATCATGAACTATGTCCCATGGAATATATGCCACATAAACCTTATTGTGAATGCATGTGCCATCCACACCATGTTGTGGGGTTACACAATATTCATTCCACTAGCAAATGTCCTTATAGTTAAAAGAACTAGGAGGTGGTTGTTGAACACATTCCATCATTACTTCCAAAGTTTCTTTATGGTGATCCATGTACACCTTCCCATAATTTAAAGTTCTAGTAACATCAATGCCACCTTCTTAACTTGATATCTTCTCCATAATATTCCTCTTGTATTTCCTATTACAAGAAGCCTTCACAAGTTAGGAGAGACACTGTTAAATGTTACAACAAATTGGTATTACCGTATTATCAAGGTAAAGGGGACTAGTTACAACAACATTAAACAAGCTTCCCCATATAACTAAAAGCTACATCACAAGATGGGATTGACATTATTTAGTGATCCATGTTACACCTAGGATTATGTACACAAATTGTGGGCATGTTACAAAGGATAGATTGAATACCTTGTTGAGATGAGTTGCAAGTTACAAACTGTGGGGTCAATGGACTTGTAGGGACAACATTGGATGTCACATGAAATAATTGGGGTGGTTATAGGAAAAGCAAAGCAAGTTACATACATTGGAGAAGAATGAAAGTTGTTGTGAGAGCATTTAACAATGGGCGTAGGTGCATAGAGAAACAATGGAAGGAGATGTTGCAGGACTATGCAATACAAATTGCAAAACATGCACAACGACAAACGATGACGACAACACCTTAAAGTGAAAAGGTATGTCATCATGATGGTAGGAAGACATGGTGGTATGGCATGCATGGCACAAGAGTACCATGGGGATGGGGATGTTGATGGTTTGTTATGCAAAATAGATAATATGAACGTAACTATAGATGAATGGAAGGCATGTTACCCAAGGAGGGAAACAAAGGGCTCGGAGGTTACGAAGGCAAGGGGAATGAAAATGTCATGGTGACATGGGGTAGTCCTTTTGTACCAGTAGCATTCAAGACCCTTGGCTTGTTTAACATTTTACATATGGTAGCCTCCAACATTAACAACATTAAAGAAAGCTCCAAAATTCAATGTTTATGAACCACAAATACCTTGCTCGATAATAAACATGATGAACAAAGGTCACTATGTGCCCCAAGGATTGCCACCTATCTAAATCCCCTGAGGACAACCGGCTCATCTTTTGTAGATAGGATATTCTCAACACTTCATGTGGCAGCAAAAGTCTCTTGCACCATTTGAACGCTAATTTTAGCACATGCCCAACAACTCTTCACGAAACTTAACAATTTTCATAACCAAGTCAGGATTGCACAAAACAACTTTGTGTAGCACCAACTTGGCCATGTGATAGAGCCCCCATTGAACCATGATGAACATTAAAGAAGGAGAAACAACTAAATGTGTCACGTGTAAGGTGTTTTTTCCTAGGACAATCCACAAGTATGGCAAATGTCTCGATGACCTAAACTTTTTCTGGAAAATCAACACTGCAATTTATTGGAATAACGCTAAGCTCAAATGATCCCCAGAGCCCCCACATCTAGAACACCAATCAATGGAACTCCACATTCCCTAAAGGCTAGTGTCAGCAACCCCAGTAACTCTGAAAATCCATCCTCCAATTCTTGTGATTACACCCAAGTGGTCAACATATTCCCACTTCCAATCTTAAAAGGAAGAGTAACCATAATGGATAAACTAAAAGTGAAGGTGAAGAACTTGTATTCTCAAACACATGCATGCATGCTAGCCATAGGTTTGCTTGCTTGTGTCATACACCGACATGGCAAGAACAGTAGCGCAACAATGGCAGGAGTAAAGAGAGGAGAAACCCCATCCAATAGGGAGATGATCTCAATCACCCATCCACCAGCCAATCATTGATCATGACAGCTGATCAACGATTAAAGTCCCATAAGGCTGTAAATCAATGTGCAACAAAAAAAATCATTTCTTCACCCAGAGTAGCTGGATCCATGCCTGGCCCTGAACCCCTGAAAGAGACACAATTTTGTAAACTTGCAGATGAGTTTCCTCTTGCTAGAGTTCCCAGAGATGTATATAACCTGGTGGAGCTAAAACACCCACAAATGCATGATTGTTTCAGGACCTCCTGCCACATGTACTAAAACTACTTCATTTTCAGCAAACAAAATATTGTCTACAGCACTGTTATCTGTGCTCAACTTTTTTTTTTCAAAAGAGATGACATGAACACACAGCATGAGGAACGCTCCAATTATGAATACCTGTGTAATAGGAGGTAATAGGAGATAGACAGCAAAAAGGAAAGACAATAATAACTTCACAATCTGTGCAGGAATGCCAACCTTCTGAAGACTTTTAGCAGAATGTAGTAATAAGCCAAAAATCAAACCACAAAAATTGAAAACCTTCCACAACTATAAGCTGTCTCATTCACAAGTGCACAAAACACCCTAATTTTATTAACTAAAAGATACAGGATAAAAGAGCCAAAGATGGGGGCCAAGGTGACCCACTGTCAGGTTG
>Ga0116227_10015100_pt1 | contig 11517 bp, 7 predicted proteins | sample S1TSphgellanicum_FD_89693 | JGI IMG/M metagenome (GOLD analysis project Ga0116227, IMG submission 89693) | Host-associated microbial communities from peat moss isolated from Minnesota, USA - S1T2_Fb - Sphagnum magellanicum MG | ecosystem: Host-associated > Plants > Peat moss > Unclassified... | reverse complement strand
CCTTCCCGTAGTAACCTACATGGATATGAAAAGGGCACATTAACTTTACCTTCATCATTATTTTTACTTTTACAACAATTTTTGTATTACCTTTCCAAACCTCCACCTTCTCTTTAACATAATTTTTTTTTTACATATTCTTTAAAAACTTCCATTTTGAAGCGAAGTTAAATGATCATACAATTAAAATTTTAAAAATTGATATAACTATTGGAGTATGTTCCATGAATTTTGAGAATTATTATGAAATTACTAAACCTCCACCTTCTTTACCATTGTTCTTACCTTATTATCACATATATTTAGAAAACTTCCTTTTCAAAATGAAGTGAAATACAACCTTTCATAATTAAAAAAAATTAGAATGATCACAAAAGAAATTTTTTAAAAGATTAATATAACTTTACCTTTCCCTTTTTATTTTACCTTTAAATGTTTATGGATGGTTTTAAAAATGATAAAAATTAATTCACATTTTTCATATTTTATTAGCACATAAAAAATGATAATGTCTTCACCTTTATACAATTATTTTTCTATAAACATTTTAGTAATACTACTATCTAATAATATATATTTTGAATTGACACAATATAACCTGGAATAATAATAAAAAAAGCCCTTGACCAGCAGGTTTTAATGTCATTAAAAAGGCTGAAAAATATGTGCAATTTGTAAAATTCCTTAATCATTTCAAATGTTTTATAAAATTTCAATTTCATAAATGTTAATGATCAAAAAACTTTAACAAATTTTTTGTTGAATTTTTGGCAATAATTTATCATGATATGTATGACAAGATTAAACTATCATATTGAAAAAGTTTTAATCCTAATAAATTTGTCAATTTAAATAATAATGTTTTTTTTGGACAAAATGCGTTTAACCACCATGCTTTAAATATCCCCAATGGTGGTTTTATTAGAGCGTAAGATAAACCTATATGCATATAGGTATTGGAAAGCAAACTCCACTTGTGCAAGATTAGTTGTTTCATTGATGTATGCTTAAGATTGTCAATGAGAAGCTGAATATGAATTAGCTACTAAATAATTTGACAAAAATATTGTTGATTTAGTATGGAAAGTTTTTATTGCATCACAAAACATCAACTGCACTACCTTACTTTAAGGTTAGTTTTGTCATCAAATAATCTTCAAAATAATGAAATGAAATTTTGTGAAAATATGAAATTGACATGTTGAAAATCATACTAATTATCACAACTACACTTTGCATAATTTTATTAGTCATATCACAATATTATAGTAGAAGATGGAAAAATATATAATATCAAAATTAAAAAATGAATTCCTTTTTTGAATTTTTTGAATTTTTTGAATTTTTTTTTTATCAATGTGAAAACTGACCTAAGCTATGGTAATGTATATAAACATGTTTTTACGTGTGGTGGTTGTTCATCAGTTTCATAAATAAATATTTTATTGGGGTCATATTTAAGTTTATGAAGGATTAGGTTCCATTTTTAATAACTTTATCATTGGTATGATAAAACTTCATTTTGAATATGTCTTTTACCATGATGAAATTATAGGGTATAAATAAAATTGATAATACAATATGGATACAAAATCGACAATGCTCCAAATATATCAAGTTGAAAATTTGTAAATTTATTGAAGGCACTTATAAACTACATAATAAAGGGGCATGTAGCTTAGAGGATTAGAGCACGTGGCTACAAACCACAATGTCAAAGGTTCCAATCCCTCCTCACCCACAACTAGCCCCAAAGTTTCTTTCTAGGGTTGTAAAACAAGATATTCTCCCTGCTAGCATAAGATCTACTACATCTACACCGAGATCTTAACACATGTTGTTACCCTACTTATTATCAATGATTTTAAAAAGATAAATTGACACTTTTACTAGCTAATAATTAATAACACGTTGGTAGGCAAATGGAAGCCTTCATCCCAATTAGGAATTTTGGCTTTGAACAAATAATTATGCATTTGTTGATCTTAAGGTACATATGCAAAATATGTTATTTCCACATTACTTGTTCACCCATAATATCTCAATAAACTTGTGACTCAAAATAAAATGTGAGGGGTTTCACATGGAAAATTAAGGTGTTGCACCCACACAATATTCCCAAGATTTTTTTGTGATAGGGTAGAATTGGCCATCACCAATCACTACCCTATCATTGAACATTTATTCAAATCTTTTTCATCTTGTTTCATTTTGAGTGATTCAAGATGATATGGGAATGCTACTTCAAGCTCTAAAAATCATCTTTCAAGTGCAAAGGAAAAGGAGTAATGAAAAAATAGCAATAAGAAAAATAAACTTTCCAACTTACAAAATGTATTTTTTCTTTTTGGAACCTTCCTACTTTCAAAGCTCATAGCTTTCTTATTTCTTGTTCATTTTAAATGACTTAAAGTTCTATAAGAGCACCACCTTGAGTTCTACAAATCATCTTGGAATTTTAATAGGAAGAGAGCAACATACAAGGAATTTTTTGGATGTTCAAGAATTGGCTTTGTAACATTCAGTCGTTTATTTTTTGAGTTCTTGAAACCCTCTATTTTGAGGGGTCATAAGTTTCTCAATTCTAATCCATTTTTTACGATTTCTAGTGTATGAGATTCATCAATAGGAGAGGTTCAAGTTTTGTTTTGACACCAGAAACAATGAAACCCTCCCCTTGGATCTGACCTGCCCTGAGCACTTAAGTGTTCGCTCACTGGCTGTTCTACTCTAGACTGACCATTTTTGAAAAAGCACTAAACAAAAGCATTATTCAGATGATTTCCTTGGAGGAAAGCTTCTAAGAAGTCATCAGAGAAGAGGTTGGCGTTGGGACATGCAACTTGACCTGACTTCCTTGGCCAAGTTGCCTTGAGAAGCAAAATAGGTTGAGGCAAATTCTTTAGGGAGAAGGGAATTGGAGGTTGATGTTTTCCCTAGGGAACTTGCAAATGGGCCCAAAGTTCCCCAAGGGACATGGATTGCCTTGGGCACTGAGGGAACATCAGGAAACCATGTTTGTTTAGGAGAATTTGGGCCCATTTGACCGAGGCAACATATGTCTTTTGTGAACTTGGGCCCATTTGCCATGTGAAAACATGGTTTTTTAAGGAATGTGGGGATATTGTTTTGGGAAACATAGGTTTCCTTGGGAACTTGTGTCCATTTGCTTCAAGCAACCATATTTCCTTGGGGAACTTGGGCATATTTGCCTTGAGGAATCACATTTTTCAACTCATTTGTCCCATGAAACACATGTTTTGAATTGGGAACTTAGGCCAACCATTCTTAGTTGACAACTACCATCTTCGTTATTCTTGCTTAGATGAAAGGCACCTAGGAAGAAGTTGGTTGTAAAAAGGATTGATGAAGTTTTCAACCAGCACATCAAAAAATTTCCATTTAAAAGGTTGGGGTGTTTAAGACAATTAATCTAGTTTTCAGAACTTGGGTATGATTATAATATTTTTTTAAAATGAAATTTTTTTTTTGTTGAACATCAATACCGGCCAAGTGTACTTTTCTGTCAAAGATTAGGTCATGTTTAATTAATTGTTACTATTTAATGTTTGCCTCACTTTCATGGTTGTTTCACTTCATGACCTTGTAAATCCCCACAATAAATTAGGGTGATGGGTTTAGGTCCTAGGTTTTGTGTTTTCTCCTCTTAGGGCTCCCCATTGTGCATTCTCCACTTTGGCGTGTGATCTTTTGTTTGGACTTGGATCCTTTTTTCTTTTTTTCTCTCTTCTCTTGTTCCCTTGTCAGATGTTTTTTCTGTATTTATTTATTTAAATTATGTTAGATTGGCACATGGTAAAAACTTAGAACTTGCCATTAGTTGAACAAGTTTCGACCTTTTGCTCCTTCATCCAACCACCACAAGGTGGTTGCAAGAGGGAAGTAAGACCCTTCACTTCCACCTATCCATTGCCATGTGGGTTGGTGGCCATATAGTAAAATATAGGACATGCGAATCTGTTTTCACTATTTTGACCAACAATTTGATTGAGAAATTGTGGGCAAGCTCTTCATGTGGAAACACACATAATTTTGCTTTCATTCTATTTGGGCACTAATATTGAAAAACAATCATCAAATTTTCATACTTTCTTTTTTTGGGAGCTTGATATGGCAATCAAGAGCTGTGGTAAAATGGTAAAATCCTTTCTCAGTACCCCTTATCTTCAGATTGATAGCCGGAGGATCCTTCCCTTTTAGTCTGATGCCCGGATCCTCCCTCCAATGCACCGGATCCGTACTTCCGTTTTGGATACGGTCGTACATCCCTAAATACGTCGTCTGCGACGTATGCGTCCTCTGACGCACGACGAGGTGCGCCGCACTACGCACTACTCACATTTTTGCGATCTGTTTTCGCACTCCAAGCAAGCAAGCAAGCAGCCATGGCGTCCACCAGATCACTCCGCCTGCTCGCACTGGCGAGACCCAAGCTTCTCCGTCTACCCGCTCTGCACACATCAACAGCAGCAGCAGGAGGAGATGGAGGAAAAGGAGGACAAGGAGGAGGAAGAAATGGATTTGCTTTTACTACTGAATGGTACCCACTTGCTCAAAGAGGTTCCTATAGCCGCAGGCGTAACGCTTTTGTCTCCATGCCCATGTTTTGTTGCAGTCACAGGTATGAGGTTTAGGGTATTGATTGTACTCTCAAGTCTGTTGTGGACATGAATTTTCCCATTCTCGTTTATATAAATTTTTTGTGAGATCAAGTTGCAAAATGTGGAGAAAGAGCTCCAGGACACAAAATTCAGCAAGTGGGTAGTATCCAGTTCGAGCAATTTCGGTTAAGGAACGATGTGGGCATGTTCAGGAGATGCTAGTTGTTGAATATTGAACAAAAAATTCACTGAAAATTTATTTAAATCAAAACTAAAAATTATAAAAGAATTTGGGCACACGCTTGATATGTTCAAAAGCCCTTAATGAGTGGGATTTAATGAAAATGATTTGAAAAATTTTAGACCTAAGGTATGAGATATTGAATTTTGAGTAATGTTTTTCATTGAGAATCTAATTAAATTTCGAAAATGCTTTTGGAAAGAAAAATTTCTTGAATAACCAGTTCACACTTGGGCCCCTTGGGCACAAGTTACAGTGATTGTAGCAATAGGATGCAATCCTTGTCCGTCCTTATGAAATAGCTTGCCTGAAATTTCTAGTGTATTTGGAGGGCACCTTATCCAACGAAATTTCTCCTCAGCTATTGGTGGGGTGTTTTGAAAAGCAAAAATCCAATGGGCAATTTGTTTTCCATATTTTTCTCATTATACCCAGCAAATACCCACTGCCAATTATAGGAGAAAAATAAAAAATAAAATTCTGCCCGATGCTTTATGTTGAGGAACACCCTTAGAGTGCGGCATTCTGGGCATTTGCAAAATAAGCATGACTTGACTCCACCTTGGGCAAGTGTTCATTTCAAGAACGTGGCACCATTAGGAACTTACACCCCTAATTTAATTGTGAAGTCCCATGGACCCAAACCCCTAATATCATACCTATTGTGCTTTGTATTAATTAGATGAGGTACTTCTAAGTTCAATTTTGTTTTTTTGGCAATTAGTCAATTTGATTGGCCCATCACTCAAAAATTAAAAAAAGTATGGAGCATTCCAAAAAAGAAGGTTCTATTTTGAAGTATACAGTTCCTCCCTTTGGCCCATGTATGTAGGTAAAAGGCCTATATACATATCTCCCCCCGCCCCAAGAAAGTCAGATTATGGGACCCACCTGTGCACCATCCATTGGAAACCTGTTATGACTCAGTTGTCGATGAACAACAACCGAGTTACCAAGGTGGATGGATGCTACACATCCTCCTACGTCCACCTTGCACTACCCTACTAGTGTTGGGCAGTTATTTGATTTTTGAAAAGCAACCTTTGGTTCCTGTTTTCTCAAAATTTTGAAATATCACAAGAACCTCTGGCTCCAGTTTTTTGAAAAAAATTGGAATATAAAAAAATCTCTACTAGTTAACTCTGATTTTCTTCAGAAAATCCAAATAAAATAACCTTCAGTTCTACCAAAGCATTTAATATGTGTTTTTATTTGGAAAAATTGTCACCTTTTGGACCAAAACAATTGGGAAAAATTTGGATTTTTTAAAGTGTGATATTTTCCCAATTTTTGATATCACAAAATTGAGGGAAAAAAAAACAACAGTGGTTAGTGTATAGCAGAACTAGTTTTTGGAAATTTTTCATAGAGAAACCAGGCAATTTCTTTTTTTTCCTAGTGAAATGTCACCATTTTTTAACAAAGAAATTGGGAAAATTCTGTGTTCCTAATATTTGCCAATTTTTTATTAAATTTTGCAAAAAATTTAAATTACCAAATTTTTTTTTAAAAACCCTAAAACCAGGGTTATACAATATTGAAGAGCTGCCTTGAGAACCCCCGGGTATTTTACCACAGATCTAATAACCGCCATACCCATGGGTAAGGGATATCGTCAATGTAATCACCACCATGGTTAGAGTTATGGGACGGGAATACCAACGAGAAATAGTTTTCTGTTTAGATATGTACATATCCATCCATCCATCCATCGTGCAAGGTTTGCACACTCGTGGGAGTCGTGCCTTCACGGCTGGAGTGAACTAGCAACCACCAATGCACCAATTGAGGATGAGGCCGTTGAAGCTATTTTGGGGATGAACCAAAAACACATCCTCCCCTGCCCAAAGTTATTGGTGTTTTCAACCTCTTCTCTACCCCAAAATTTCTTCATCCTACCTACCTCCCTCCCACCTACCTCCCCCCTCCTACCTACCTCACGTGATTTTGTGCTCACTCCATCGCCAAAGCTCAGGAATGACACCAAAGCTTAGGAACGGCACTAGAGCTCAAGAGCCATTGGAACTAGAACAGAACTTAGGAGCGAGTGGAGTGGGAGTAGAACTCGGAAGTAGTTGGAGTGGGAGTAGAACCATGATTACACGCTTGAAGCAAGCCCATGAACTCCATCGTCAGAACTATGAAGCGCCTAAACCGAGACCCAGGCGGGACCTAGAGCGAGAGCTTGAAAGTAACCTCCCTCTCTTAAGCCCTTCTTTTTGCGATTTTGTTACAGCAAAGAAGGTGACAATAGCTTGGCTACTATCACCTTCTTGTTTATTCGTTTGTTGTAGCAAAGTTGCCATCGCTTTTTTGTTTTTTTTTTTGTTACCTTTTATTTTGGTCTTGCTGCAGTAAAAAAGGCGATAGTAGCTTTGGCAGCAAAGCTACCATCGCCTTCTGTTTTGGTCTTCCTATAGCAAAATAGGTGACATCAATAATGCTGCCGTCACCTTTTTTTTTTTACAACGAAGAAGGTAACGGCAACAAAGTTGCCATCGCCTTCTATTTTCATTTTGTTGTAACAAAGAAGGCAACTGTCGTCGCCTTTTGTTTTGGTCTTGCTATAGCAAAGAAGGTGGCAATAATGAACCATCATCTTTTTTTGTGGTTTCGTTATAGCGAAGAAGAAGAAGACGACAACTTCTGTCACCTTTTTCAATGGCTTTGCTGCAAAAAAATGGTGACCTACACCTTTTTGGTGGTTTTGCTGCAAAAAAGGTGATAACAACAATGTCGTCACCTTCTTCTATGGTGGTGGTGTTGTGAAGAAGGCAATGGCTGCAAATGGTTTTTTTTTTTTTTAAATTTTAAATTTTAGTCCTTTTAATTTAGTTGATTAAAATTGACAATTAACAATGAAATTGTGGTTTTTTTAATGTTGAAGGTTGCAATGGCTAGAGGAAAGAGATTGAAAAAAGGTGGTGGTGATTTGGAAGTTCACAAACAAAATGTTGCTTCATTAGAACTGACAATTGTTGAGCAAAATGTTGTTTCATCAGATTAGGCAATTGTTGAACAAAATGTTACTACATCAAATTAGGCAATTGTTGAACAAAATGTTATTGCATCAGATCAGGTAATTATTGAGCAAAATGTTGCTACATTAGATCAAATAATTACTAAGCAAAATGTTGCTGCATCAGAATTAAGACCTAAGGAACAAAATGTTGTTTCATCATAAATGAAAATTGAAAATTGATGTATCAAACAATCTATGTGGATTAGAGTTGACAAGGATGACAATTTATAATATAGATTGAGGATTTCGATCGAAAAATGATGGGTTAGATTGTTGTAGAATTTACGTACATTAGATTAAATGTAGATAAAAAAAATTGTATAAGTTTTTTTAAGTTTAATTGTATCGGCACCTTCCATCATTTGATGGAAGGTATGGGATTTTATTTTGACAAAATTGTTTTATTGCAATACTTGAAAACATTTAAAGTTTGCAGGAGTTGTATTTGATTGTGTGATTTTATGTTTTGCAATACCTTCATTATGTTTTTTGAACTCTTTATGTGTAAGGTTTTAGGATTAGGATTTTTTAATTACAAAGCAATGATTTACTTTTTGATATTTTTTTATTTAGGTTCAGAACTTGAAACCGATCAGGTTTCTTAGCCACTAACACCCCCTTGTCCACCTAATTTGGTTTGGAAAAACAAAGAATGGACAAAATTGGGTCAAAATGGAAGTGTAAAGTTGGCATTTACATTGTCGCATATTGTGCCAAATGGTTGTTGACCAAGCATTTGAAGGAGGTGCATGGCTTGTTGGTAGAAAAGGCCAAACCTAGGAGGCCTTCAACTTTTGAAAGAAGTCCTCGATATCAAGACCATGCTAAAATGAATGTTTGCATCTTGGGAAATGTCGTGGCCATGCAAAGGCGGAATGATCAAAAGGTTGTTAGTCGCCCTGGTGCCAAAACACAATAGGAGTGGAATAAGTTGGTAACTATTGCAAAACAATGTTCACCATTCCCAAAACTAGCTTTGGTCAAATTAGCTTCAGAACAACTGTTGTAGGTGTTGGGTTTCAATGCCTAGGGTGTGGGAAGTGTGCTTCGAGATGCAACATCGCGGATGGAGAAGAATGAAGATTTACAAGAGATGATTTGATCCACCCATTGTGTATATGCACAACAATTGAAGATGGCATGGGATGTTAAAAATTGGGATTGAGAGTTTAGTAAAACAAGTCGGATAGAATAATTGACAGATGTATTAGATTTTCATGAATCTAAAATGATTCATGGAAGGTAAACAATAATAATAATCAATGTTTATTATTTTTTTATAATTTTGTTTCATCCAAAGTGTGTTAGGGTTTAATTTGGTGGTTTTTTAATGTTTATAGGGTTGAGGAAACAACAAAGGAAAAGTTTGTTATAAATGTAGTTTAGGTTGAGATGCAACGTCACCATTTCTACATTGCTCATCATGCAACAAGGGCTGTAAATGTAATAGTTGTTTACTGAGCTAACCACGAGATTGTAGATATTAATATGGTTTAGGGTTTTCACTTTATATAGATAGCTAGGTTTTTTTAGCCCTTTTATTTTTTGGATTATTCAATTTTTGAACTTTGTCTTGTGATATGTTATGGAGAACCTTTTTTTTTCATTAGGTTTTTTAATAATTTTTCATCCACCCATTTTTGTACATATTCTATCAATATAATATTTTCTTCTAATCACACTTGTTTGATGGGTATATGGTTAATCATATATGTCTTCTTTGTCATAATTTTCTTAGTAATTAAGATGTAATAATCAAACTTTAAATAGGCCCATATGAATAGGTAACATTAATTTGTCTAGGGAAATACAAAGATCAAAATGAACATTGTGCAATATTTACATTTAATGTAATAAGACTCACATCACCTAAAATTTTTTAAAACAATACACACATTTTAAACATATAATACCTACATCATTTTTTATTATAAATTCCATAAGGCCATTTTCAAATATGCAATACCCACATATATAATCCCATAATAGTCGTTGGTTTTTTACATTCATTGTAATACCCACATATAGGGTCCCATAATAGTCATTAATTTTTTACATTCATTGTAATACCCCATATGGGTCCCATAATAGTCGTTGGTTTTTATATTCATTGTAATATTTGCATATAGGTCCCATAATAGTTGATGGTTTTTAACATTCATTACAAAACCTGCATTTTGTTATAAACTTAATTCAGAATAATAATTAATTTAGGTATATAAAAAAACATATTTTGGATACCCAAACCATTTATTAGTTATTTTGAAATGATGTTACATGCGGGCGTTGCAATTAGGGTTGGGTTTTCACATAAGGTTTGCTTCAATCACCTATGGATTATTTTAATATGAACTTGCATGCAGGTATTGCATCTATGCCTTGGTCTTCATTCAAAGGCCCACTCAAACAACATATTGGGTATTTCAAAGTGACTTTACATGTGGGTATTGCATTTAAGGTTAAGGTTTCATATAATTTTACAATATCCACACATGTACTTACTTTCACCAATCACAAATTTAGCCTTCATTTTATTAATAACTAAATAAAATTTGTAACAAAACACAAAAGAAAATATGTCTCTTACCATTTGTTAATATTTCTAAATTGATTTCTTTCACTTTCTTTAAAAATATATATTGCATTATTTTGCATATAAAATTCCCCCTAAAATGCACCATAGATTCATTTTATTTACTATAGACTTGTAAAAAAAATGTTAATTAATTTAGGGTTTCCCAAACTTTAAATTTGAATCATAATCTAATAGTATATACTTATAATAAAATGTGCTTTCTTTTTAATAAATTTTTTAAATTCAAATTTAATATGTTATAATATAATAAAGAATGGACATTAAACTATCATAAATGCTTAGTATGCTTACATGGCCTAGGTTAGTAAACTACCTATATAACTAATATGTTATTTAATAAATTCAGCCACCTTCAATACCTACAAAGACCATCTAAGATATTGACCTAGAAGGCCTACACTAATGAATAAACTACATAATAGGCCTATATTATGTAGGTAGCTTATTAGGTAGTTAATTAGGTTACTTAACAAATAGTTTATTAACCCATTACTCATGTTTAGGCTAGGTTGTTTAATTTGGTCACTGTCAACACTTTAATCAATCTGACAACCTTAGCAATGAGCTTTTGTTGAAGTTAGTAATTTGTCAAGGCTATAGATTCTTGGTTTTTTTTTATGAACACTATTGTGTTTTTTGGATAATCGAATCATGTTTCAGCTTCTGAAGGTGTCGAAAACATTACATAACAACTTGGCCTTCATAAAGCTTCTAAATCCACACAAACTTTGGCATGGCTTCTAAGAATTTATGAACATTTTCATACCTAGCTATTAATATTTTGGAATTTTAAAATTCTCATTAAAAACAAGGTTCATTAAAAATAATTGTAATATACATAACCATGTTTATATATATATAGTTTTTATATTATTTTAAATAAATATGTATTGAAATCAATATAATTCCATAATATCATTATTTATATATAATGTGTTATAAATAACAATATATTTGGACCAATATTTAAACCAATATTATACATCATAAAAAATAAAGTTTACATAATGACTTGTGTTATATATGTATAAAATAT
>Ga0116227_10015099_pt1 | contig 11517 bp, 6 predicted proteins | sample S1TSphgellanicum_FD_89693 | JGI IMG/M metagenome (GOLD analysis project Ga0116227, IMG submission 89693) | Host-associated microbial communities from peat moss isolated from Minnesota, USA - S1T2_Fb - Sphagnum magellanicum MG | ecosystem: Host-associated > Plants > Peat moss > Unclassified... | reverse complement strand
GCTTGCCATTGGTTAAACCGGTGAGTACAGATTTAACTGGTTATGTTACACAAAAAGCAATAGATGGTTTGTTTATAGAGGTAGCAAAAGAAGAACTTAAAATTAGAGGAAATATTAATTCACGTAGTACAACATTACTTCAAAAAGTATTTGGTTACGCAGATAAGAAAAAAGGTTAAAATGAGCCCCCCGGTTCGGTGGCTCACCAACCGGTTTGGGTTTTGTATTTCTTAATGGCTGGTGAGCCATCAGCCATAGAGTTGTCTTATTAAAATCATAAAGGTTAGAAGATTAATGTTTCGAAAGGGCATGGATCTTTTTTGCTTAAAACAATTTGTAAAATTGTAAATGATTAAATTCAATTTGCATCTGGCTATGGTAGTTGTTCCTAGCCTAATATTATTTTCGGCTTGTAATTCTGGCAATAATGATCAATCGAAATCCACTGCGGTTTTAGATACTGTTTCTTTAAGTAATAAGCGTTTTGCATTGGCCTATCAGGATGGCGACAAAATTGTAGCCACGAGTATTGATACCATGAAGCAAATTTCATTCGGTGGTGCAAATCATCCGGCAATTTCTCCTGATGGTAATAAACTTGCCTACACGGTGAAAGATAGTGTTGGGAATAATAGTATCTGGGTGGCGGATATGGAAAGTAAAAGCCAGTTGCATTTACAGGTTAACAGCAAAAATTATGATGATGCGGTGTGGTCACCAAATGGCGGAACCATTGCCTTTAATTTCTTGAATGATCAGAAAATATGGAAAGTGGGTATCATCAAAGCTGATAATACAGGTTTTTTAGTGCTTGATAGCAAATCAGCAATTGCTGTTTATTCACCTGTTTGGAAAACTGAAACTGAGCTGATGGCACATGACCTGAAGAATATCTACACTTTTAATCTTAATGGAAAACTGATGGAGACAAATTCCATTGCGGATCTGTTAGGTGCAGCATACCATATTTCTGCAAGCGATCGGTTCTTTTATGCCCAAAATGGAAAAATACTCGTTTTTAATTCCAAATATGGGAAAGCCATAACTGAATTAAATGATATGGCCAACGCCGTTTTTACTTTAGATTTAAATAGCCGAAAGATTAAAAGAATTTCTCCAGAGGGCATGAACACATCAGCTGTTTTCGTTACTGCTGATGATAGGATATTCTATAGCGGAGCTGAAAATCCCTATACACAAAGCAAAATTTATGTTTCAGATTTAGAGGGCAATGTTAAATTGTTAGTGAACAAGGGCATGAATCCTACTGCCACACTGAAATAGTTTTATCATGATTCACTTAAAGATATTCTTATTTGAGATCAGGTAAAACCATTTAGCCATTTTGATGAAAAATAATCAATGCGTTATACTTATCCTCAATCAAAAGGAAACATCTTAGCCTTTCTGCCAAGCTGACACCTTATATTCTCCGTTCGTTTATATTTTGACAGTACAGGTGTAAATTTGTCCCCCAAAACCTCTTGGCATAAAAAGTGTACTTGCATCTGCAGATAAAAAACTCAAATCAAAATAAAAATAATAAAAGTTATGGCGTTAAACCTAAAACCAATTGCTGGCAGTTCGAACAGAGTAATTGTTGAACCAGCTGCGGCGGAAGAAAAAACTGCATCGGGTTTGTATATCCCTGATACTGCTAAAGAGAAACCATCTAAAGGTACTGTTGTTTCTGTTTCTGAAGAAGATGCTGACGGTAAAAAAGCGAGCGTAAAAGTTGGCGATGTTGTAATTTATGGTAAATATGGTGGTACTGAATTTCCATATGAAGGTAAAGACTACCTTATTATGCGTGAAACAGATATTTACGCAGTTGTTGGATAAGTAATGATTGAATAGTTGAATCTCGATTGAATGAGTTCAGCATAAATCAAAGAAGTAATTATAAAACAGGAAGGATAAACATTTAAATCATTCCTTCATACAATCATTCAAAATTTTAAAGAAATGTCAAAACAAGTAAAATATAACGTGGAAGCACGTGACGCCCTGAAACGTGGTGTTGATATCTTAGCGAATGCAGTAAAAGTAACTTTAGGCCCTAAGGGACGTAATGTAATCATTGATAAAAAATTCGGTTCTCCTGCAATTACCAAAGATGGTGTTACCGTTGCAAAAGAGATCGAATTGAAAGATGCGGTTGAAAACATGGGCGCACAAATGGTTAAAGAAGTGGCATCTAAAACAGCTGATATTGCTGGTGATGGTACAACTACTGCAACTGTATTGGCTCAGGCAATTATTACAACTGGTATTAAAAACGTTGCTGCAGGTGCAAATCCAATGGATTTAAAACGCGGTATTGATAAAGCTGTTGCAGCTGTTGTAGCTAACTTAAAAGAGCAATCTCAAACTGTTGGTGAAGACAATAATAAAATTAAACAAGTTGCATCTATTTCTGCAAACAACGACGAGGTGATCGGCGCTTTAATTGCTGAAGCCATGAGTAAAGTGGGTAAAGATGGTGTAATTACTGTTGAAGAAGCTAAAGGTACTGAAACTGAAGTAAAAACAGTAGAAGGTATGCAGTTTGACAGAGGTTACTTATCTCCTTACTTTGTTACCAACGCAGATAAAATGGAAGCTGAATTAGATAGCCCATACATTTTAATCTACGACAAAAAAATCAGCAACATGAAAGAATTGTTGCCTGTTTTAGAAAAAACTGTTCAAACAGGTAAACCATTAGTAATCATTTCTGAAGATTTAGATGGCGAAGCTTTAGCTACATTAGTAGTGAATAAAATTCGTGGTTCATTGAAAGTAGTTGCTGTAAAAGCACCAGGTTTCGGCGACAGAAGAAAAGCAATGTTAGAAGATATAGCAATTTTGACTGGCGGTATTGTAGTATCAGAAGAAAGAGGTTATAAATTAGAAAATGCTGATTTAACTTATTTAGGTTCTGCTGAGAAAGTTGTGGTTGATAAAGACAATACAACTGTGATCAACGGTGCTGGTAATTCAGAAGATATCAAATCTCGCGTAAGTCAAATTAAATCGCAGATTGAAACCACTACATCTGATTACGATAAAGAAAAATTACAAGAGCGTTTAGCTAAATTGGCTGGCGGTGTTGCAGTTCTTTATGTAGGTGCAGCAAGCGAAGTTGAAATGAAAGAGAAAAAAGACCGTGTTGATGATGCTTTACATGCTACTCGTGCAGCAGTAGAAGAAGGTATTGTTGCTGGTGGTGGTGTAGCTTTTATCCGTGCGGTAGCTTCATTAGCTGATTTAAAAGGGGTTAATGAAGATGAAAACACAGGTATTCAGATCATCCGTCGTGCGATTGAAGAGCCTTTACGTCAAATTTGCGAAAATGCAGGTATTGAGGGTTCTATCGTCGTTCAGAAAGTTAAAGAAGGTACAGCTGATTATGGTTATAATGCACGTACTAACGTTTACGAAAATTTAATTGGTGCAGGTGTAATCGATCCAACTAAAGTAAGCCGTGTAGCCTTAGAAAATGCAGCATCTATTGCGGCAATGTTATTAACTACAGAAGTTGTTTTAGCAGACGAGCCTGAAGAAGGTGGTGCTCCAATGCCGCCTATGGGTGGTGGTGGTATGGGTGGTATGATGTAATATCACTTATAGCAAAATCATTTCGTGTAAAATTATGCCCGGAAGCTTTATAGCTTCCGGGTTTTTTTATGTCTTATTAACTATTTAAATGCGGTTTAAGTGTGATTTGTGGTTATTCATTTTGTTCGTATCATGTAAAAAATTGTAATTTATAAGTATAAATAGCGTATTTTACAGTCGTATTTTTGAAAATTATCTATTTAATATTGAATAGGTTTATCAAGTAATACAAATTGCCTGCTTTTTTTGAATAAACATAATTAATCACGCCCCCTACATGTTGAGATTATGAAGACCTGTTTGAAACGGAAATGGCCGATTTCTGCCCTATTCTTGGGTTTGTTTTTGATAACGTCGGTCTGTTTCTCACAGATTAATATGGGTACCATTAATACAGGTCCGTTTACACCCGGAAGTACAATAGCGGTTCCATTCGGTATTGCCAACGGCTGTACTGAACAGGGGAATACCTTTCAACTTTATTTATCTGATCAAAATGGTGATTTCAGTGCTGAAAGGTTAATCGGGACTTATACAGGCTTTTATAGTACCTATGTAAACGGGATTATCCCAACTACAGGAATTGTTCCCGGGGCGGGGTATAAAGTTAGGGTAAAAACCACACAACCCGTTTCGGTTAGCGCTGCATCTGCTGCCTTTGAAATTAAAGCCGGGCCATCGGTACAAGCCAGGTTGGTTGCATCTTATCTTAATCCTTCCAATAATGAAACCTTTGGCACCTGTACAAGCAGGCCTAATAACTCATTTATTATTAGCAATGAATCTACTGCAGCGACAGCAGTTACCGCATCCATTAAAAATGAATCAGGCGGAAGTACTTCAACCCTTACTTTTTCAACGCCTAACCAAAGTTTCACGGCCGATCAAACACACTATACCATTGTGGCTACAGCTACAATGCCTGATGGAACTGTAGGAACCAAAGCTTATTTGCTGGTGAATAACAGAACCATTACAGCATTTGGCACATCAGGGAATAACATTGTATGCTTGCCACTTGGGGCATTGGAGTTCAATGTCGATTATACCTCTCCTGCAGGTATCCAGAATAACTTTCCAGGTAACCGTTATACCATTAGCTGGGGAGATGGAAGCCAAACGGTCTATACCCTCTGTGATATCATTAATAATTTAGGAAAAGTAACACACCCCTACACCAGATCATCATGCGGTAGCAATTCGGTAACCAGCGCAGGTACCATTTACAATGCATTTCCTGTTACTATAAATGTATCAAATGATTTTTGTGGTACCGTTGGAACACCGGTTTCTTCATCGGCAAAAGTAGTGGTTAAACCTATGAATGCGTTTACCTTTCAAACACCATCCTGTACCAATACAGATGTTACATTTTACAACACATCCATTTTAGGCGAAAACCCGGATACCAATACACCAGCCTGTGCACCAAATAATGTTACTTACAACTGGTTTGTTGATGGGGTAATTGAACAGGCTAACAAGCCACGTTCATACAATCTCGTCACCAAATTTTTAACACATGGCGTGCATAATATTCGCCTGGAATCGAATAGTTCAGGTGCCTGTAACGCCGATCCTGTAGAGATGCAGATTTGTATTCAGGACCCGCCAAAACCTGAGTTTTCGTTACCACAAACCACCATTTGCGCAGGCGCTACATTAACCCCTACTGATTTATCTGTACTGGATAATATCTGTGAAGCAGCCAATACTTATTCATGGAGTGTTTCTCCAGCTGTAACATATTCAAATGGAACCAGTGCATCAAGTAAGGAGCCTACTTTTGTTTTTACCAACCCTGGTATTTACACCATCATTTTAAACATTTCTACTCCTTCATGTGGTTTGGTTGCTTCAGCACCGCAAACTGTTATTGTTAACGAGTTACCAACAGCCTCACTTTCTCCAGATATTACCCTTTGTAATCTAACAACGTATGATTTTAATAATACTACCACAGGGCCAACCCGTACACTAATTTCAGGAACTTATCAGGATCTCGCAGATACTTATAGCTGGACAGTTATACCTACCGGATCTGGAACATATAGCTTTACCAATGGAACAACAGCAAATTCCAAATACCCTTCCATAAAATTTGATAGTTATGATGAGTACAATATTACTGTTACCCACAAGAATAACTGCGGAACAGTATCAAAAACACAAAAACTAACCTTTAGTACTGCACCGGTAATTAATGCAGGTGCAGATCAAAGTTTATGTTTTATGGGCACCAGTTTTAATTTGGCTGGAACCATTACGGGTACCGTAAGTACCCAGACATGGATAGGTGGTTTAGGCACATTTACACCAAGCCGAAATGACTTAAATGCAGTTTATACCCCAACGGCAGGAGAGAAAGCCAATGGCACCGTAAACTTAATCTTAAGAGCAACGACTACACTGGCACCACCTTGTAACCAGATAGATGATGAAATCATATTAACCATAAAACCTGATATTAGCGTAACAAGTGCAGCAAGGAAATCTATCTGTACAGGAAATAATGTTGATTACACCCCAACAGGATTAGTTAGTGGTACAACCTTTAACTGGACTGCTACCGGGTCTGCTAACGTAACCGGAGTTACGGCATCCGGAACAGGTATGATCAATGATGTACTGGTGAATAATGATCCGGTTTCTAATGGAACAGTAACTTACACCATTACACCCCAAAAGGATGGTTGTGATGGCGCTCCTTTTAATTTTGTGGTTACCGTTACACCAAACCCTGATGTGGTTGCTACAGCTGCAAATCAAATCATTTGTAGTAGTACCTCGTCTGCTATTACCTTAACTTCAGCATTAACCAATGTTAATTATACTTATACCAGCACGGCAACAGGTACCATTACAGGAAACAGCAATCGCACAGTTGCCACTGCAGCCAATCAAATTAATGATATTTTAATTAATACCGGAACAACTTCTGGAACTGTAACCTATACCATTGTTCCGGTTTCTGCGGGTGGTTGTACAGGAGCATCAACATCCATTACCATTACTGTTTTACCAAATGCGACTTTAGCCAGTGCCGGACCTGATGAATCTATTTGTAATGCTTCAACCTATACTTTAAAAGGAAACATTCCGGTAGTTGGATCAGGGAAATGGACAGTAGTTTCTGCACCAACTCCCATTACCTTTGATGACGATACCAAAAACAACGCAGTGATATCTGATTTAGTTGGCGGGAACAGTTATACCTTACGGTGGACCATCAGTGATCAGAATTGCAGCAATAGCAGTGATGACGTTGTGATCACTGTAAATCTTCCAAGTATTGGTGGCACAACCGGTAATGACTTAACATTGTGTGCCGGAACGAATAATGGCGCCATTACTTTAACAGGTCAGGTTGGCGATATTTTAAGATGGGAAATGTCTATAGATGATGGCTTAACTTGGGCTGGTTTGAGTTCTAGGTCAAACCCATATGTTTTTTCAAATCTTACAGTAACCACCAAATTCAGGGCTATTGTGCAGAGTTTTCCTTGTTCAGAAGCCCAATCAACTCTAACCACCATTACCATTAATCCAGCCACGGTAGTTTCAAATGCCGGGCCAAACCAAAATTTATGCAGTGGCAATACGGTTAACCTAAGTGGAAATAATCCTGCTCCCAACACTGGTTTATGGACTTTAGTTTCCGGGCAAAGTGATGTGATTATTGCAGACCCAACTTTGTTTAATACCACTGTAACAGGATTAGTGCCGGGACAAACTTATCGCTTCAGATGGACAATTAGTGGATTTCAAGGTTGTCCGCCATCCGCATCAGAGATGACCGTTACTTATTTTCTACCTGTAACCAATAATGTGTCCACATCAGCCATACCAGTTTGCTTTGGCCAGAGTACAACGATTACAGGTAGTGTGCCTACAGGTGGAAATGGTACCTATAATTATCAGTGGCAAAGCAGTACTGACGGGAATGTATGGTCTAATATTTCCAACGCTACAAATAAAGATTTAACATTAAATGTTACGGCATCTGCCTTTTACAGAAGATTGGTTAATAGTAATGTTTGTACATCAGAAAGCAACAGCGTTGAGGTTATTGTTTTACCTGCGTTAACCAATAATACCATTACAGCAGATCAAACCATTTGTATAGGTTCTGCAGCAGCTCCGTTAACAGGTTCTGCGCCGGGTGGCGGAAATGGGATTTATGCTTACCAATGGCAAACCAGTTTAAATGGAACCACCTGGACAGATGTACCAGGCGCAACTGACATCAATTACGTGCCTCCTATACCTACTGCAACCATTTATTACAGGCGATCAGTGGCCAGCGGTTCATGTGCTGCAACCATCAGTAATCAAATTAAAATCACGGTAAATCTACCAGCTAAGGCAGAATATACTTATAGCATCGATAAAGGCTGTGTTCCTTTTAACTTAAGAACAGCCAACATCACGGCGGTTGCTTATCCGGATCGGAATGCTACCTATACCTGGTTTGCCAATAATGTGCAGATTGGTACGGGTATAAATTTTCCGGGTTACACCATCCCCGGTGAAAATCAATCTGTAATTATTAAATTAATTGTCACCAGTAGTTTAGGTTGTAATAGTGATGAGTTTTCTCACACCTTTTCAACCCAGCAAGATGTTACAGCAGCTTATACGCAAAGTACTTTAGAAGGTTGTGGACCTCTTAATGTGCGGTTTACCAATACTTCAAATTCATTAACTGCTGCAACTTTTAAATGGGATTTCGGTAACGGAACCACTTCTAATCTGGCTCAACCAGCAGATGTAGTTTATCCTGCAAATTTAAATGGTAGGGATATCACTTATACGGTAACATTGGAAGCAACCACACCTTGTGGCGTGAGCAGACAAACCTCTACAGTTTTAGTTAAAGCAGCTCCAATATCAGTCTTTTCTCCCGATAAAACAGCTGGGTGTTCACCGTTTACGGTCACTTTCAGTAATACTTCATTAGGAAACAACAGTACCTATACCTATGATTTTGGTGATGGAACAACGCTTACAAAAACAGATAGGAGTAATGTATCACATACCTACAATACCCTGGTGGTAACCAACTATGTGGTGAAAATGACTGCTACCAATGAATGTGGTATGAATGAATCTTCCTATAACATTAATGTAGCGCCAAATGATATTACAGCAGAACTGGTGGTTAATAGTAATCAGCTGCGAGGTTGTGCGCCTTTAAAAGTAGATTTCTTCAATAATACCAAAGGTGCCAAGACCTTTGTTTATGACTTTGGTGATGGAAGTACGGTGGTGAGAAATGTTGCGCCTGAAGTCGTTTCCCATACCTTTACCAAAGCGGGAAAATATACAGTTACACTTTATGCCTCAAATGATTGTTCAAGTGCTTTAACGGTTGAAGAAATAGAGGTTTTAGCCCAGCCTGAGTTGAGTTTTACAGCTGATAAAACCAGCGGATGCGATGGGCTAATCGTAAACTTTAAAAATAATAGTAAAAATGCCATCGGCTACCTTTGGGATTTTGGCGATGGAACAACATCAACGGCTTTTGAGCCTACCCACACTTTTACTGGTGCAGGCAAAAATTTTATTGTAAGCTTAACCGCCACCAATACGTTGGGCTGTACCAATACCATCACACTTAATTCGCCAATTAGTGTGGTACCACCTCCGATAGCCAGTTTTGCGGTTACACCAGGTAATGAAATCTCCATCCCTAATTATTCCTTTAGCTTTAAAGATATCAGTACTGGGTCTGCGAGCTGGGAATGGACATTTGGAGATGGCGCTGTTTCAACCCTCCAAAACCCAAATCATACTTACGGAAATGAGGGTACCTATACCGTTACCTTAAAAGTGCTTAATAAAGAGGGCTGTAGTTCTACTACCTTTCAAACGGTTAGGATTATTGGTGTACCGGGATATTTGAATGTGCCTAATTCGTTTATGCCGGCAAGTGCTAAAAATGAAATCAGGGTTTTTAAAGCAAAGGGCCGGGGCATTCAAGAATGGACAATGTCTGTGTTTAATAAATGGGGACAGCTTTTATGGGAAAGCTCGAAACTGGATGATGGCGCACCGTTGGAAGGATGGGACGGAACATATAATGGAAAAGAACAGCCTCAGGGTGTTTATTACTGGAAGATAGCGGTTAAATTTATAAATGGTAGTGAATGGAAAGGAATGACATATGATTCATCACCTCCAAGAAAAACGGGTGTAATATATTTAATAAGATAATGATGAGGAGGATGATATTATGGGTGCTGGTTTGGGCGCTGCCACAAATTTCAATGGGGCAGGATCACATTTACTCGCAGTTTTACAATGCACCAATCTACTTAAATCCGGCACTTACCGGGCAGTTTGAAGGTGATGTGAGGTTTAATGCGCTTTATAGAAACCAATGGACAGGTTTGGCCAGCGATTTTTCTTACATGAGTGCGTCGGCAGATTTAAATTTGCACCAGATTAATAGTGGTATTGGGCTTATTTTTAACAGAAGTAGCGAAGGAACAGCTTATCTGGTTAAAAATAATGTTGCAGCTAGTTATTCGTATATTATTGGTGGTGACGATTTTACTCTTTCATTTGGGCTACAGGCCGGTGTAACCAATCAAAAATTAAACTGGGATAAACTGGTTTTTGGTGATCAGATTGATATTAATTCAGGTTATATCCCCGGAAGTGTTTCTGGTGCAGAAAGACCGGCTATTGATAGCCGCTATTATTTGGATGCCAATGCAGGTACCAATTTAGTGTATGGTAAGTTTATGGTTGGTGTAGCTGCACATCATTTAAATCGACCTGACGAATCACTCTTAGGTTTTCAGGCAAAATTACCCATGCGCATTTCTGCTAATTTAAGTTATAAACTCAGCCTCATTCCTGATCAGTATGATAGGGATGGAAGCTACCTGATCCCATCGGTGGTGGTTTATAGACAAGGAAATGTGAACTCTTTCAGCATTGGTACACAATACAAATATGCGGGCGTAAATGCTGGTATCTGGTACAGGAATGATGGAAATTCAAATGGAAATGACGCAATTGTTTTTTCAGTCATTTTCGATATTTTTAACAGAAGAACCAATGGCGAAAAGTTTAGGTTAGGAATCAGTCACGATGCAACTACTTCTAAAATCAATTATTCCAATACCGGCGGAACATCTGAAATAGGTGTGGGATATGAAAAATATTTTCCAAATAGTTCTAGTGGTGGCCGTGCCAATGGCTTAAGATGTTATGATTTTTATTAATTTGCTTTCATAATTTAGGGCAATGAATGAAATTTTAGATAACAGCCATTTTATTACGCAAAGTGAGATTAATAAATTTCTGCTGGCCACATTGCTTTGCGGTTTAATTGGTGCGGAACGTGAATATAGAAGCAAATCCGCAGGTTTAAAAACCATGATGATGATTGGTTTGGGTGCTACATTATTTACTATTTTATCTATTAAAATTGGGCCTGCCAGTCAGGATCGCATTGCATCTAATATTGTAACGGGTATTGGTTTTCTAGGTGCAGGCGTAATTTTTAAAGAAGAAAACAGGGTTAAAGGTTTAACAACGGCCTGTATCATTTGGATTGTTGCCGCTATTGGCATGGCTGTTGGTTCCGGATATTACGAGCAGGCCATTGGTGTTACTGGTGTAGTTCTTTTAGCCTTAATTATTTTTCCTTTTGTAGAAGAAGTAGGTGACCGTCGTTTCACGAAGAGGGTCTATCGCATTGTGAAAAAACAGCATGCTCAAGGAGATTTAGAAAGCTACGAAGAGGTTTTTAAAGAAAATAAACTAAAGCCACAACGTGGCAAACATCAATTGGCTAATAATATCATTACTGGCAATTGGACTGCCACCGGCACACCTCAAAACCACCAGAAGTTTGTAGAGCAGATGTTAAAGGATAAGGAAATTTTGGAGTTTGATTATTAG
>Ga0116227_10015098_pt1 | contig 11519 bp, 17 predicted proteins | sample S1TSphgellanicum_FD_89693 | JGI IMG/M metagenome (GOLD analysis project Ga0116227, IMG submission 89693) | Host-associated microbial communities from peat moss isolated from Minnesota, USA - S1T2_Fb - Sphagnum magellanicum MG | ecosystem: Host-associated > Plants > Peat moss > Unclassified... | reverse complement strand
GGTCCCTGTATGCCCATAGGTCCAAAGGGCCCGGTTGCACCAGTATTAACTGCAGTACCGGCGGCGCCCGTGGGTCCAGTTGGCCCACCAGCGGGTCCGGTGGGTCCAGTTGGACCACCAGGATTTCCCGGAGATCCGACAGGTCCAGTAGGTCCTTGAAAATTTATATTAGGATAGGTATTGAAACTCATTTTAAATCAACTTTTTCTTTAATACTTAATATTTATCCATTATTTACTAGAAGATAAATATTTCTATGAATACATTTCCATCAGTTTGGCCATTGCCATATGGCATCAATATTCGAAAAGACTATAGCGAAGAGCATAATTATTTTATCGCACGTAGTCAGACTGACTGTTGGCCTCTACAATTAAATGACTATGATCAAGTTCGAGTATCGTCAGTGTTCAATGGATGGGAGGGTACTCTACCAAATACAATTAAAGCATGGTTGGGGTATGATCCCAATGGTGGGAATATTATTCCACCGTTATCTACATATCCTTCTCAAGTTCATCTTGGTAAAATTGGCAATACTTGGTTATTTTATAAAAATAAACCAAATTATAATAAGTGTGAAAAAGCAAATATAGAATGGATGATTGATCCAAGTCATTTATATTATTTTAATCTTCAAAATCTTGAAAATAAAGACAACGCTTATTATTTAAAATTTGAATTTATGAAAAATAATAGTATAATGTGTTTATGATTTCAAACATTGATAATTTTAAAACATCTACAACAGTATTAGATACTGAAACAACTGATATCGATCCAACAAAATGTGAAATTGTTGAGATTGCTGGTTCTCGATTTACAGAAGGACGTTGGAAAGTTAATTCAACCTTACTGGGTTCGTATGGCGGAATGCCACCTGAAGCGAGTGCCAAAAATAATATTTCAAACAAAATGATTAATGGACTTAGAACCTTTGGTCAAGAATATGATAAAATTTCTAAAATATTAAATTGGAAAAATAGTAGATATTATGTGGCGCATAATGCTAACTATGATATACTGGCATTGAAAACAGCTTTCTCACGTATGAATTTAAAAGATGATATTGCACAATGTGATGATAAGTCGAAATGGATATGTACTTATCGTCTTAGTAAACATATTTTATCTTATGATGAAACTATTACACAATTCAATCTAGGATATCTACGTTATAAACTTGAACTGCCTATTTCAGATGATCTAACTTCACATAGAGCAAAAGATGATACAATCATATGTGCAAATTTATTGGATTGTCTAATTGAAATTGCAATTGCAAATGGTCAAATATCTCCAAATGAAGATATTGGTTTACAATTGAATACATTATGTTGGCAACATATTCAAACTCTAACCTGGCCGTTTGGTATACATAAAGGTAAGAAACTTGAGGATCTTGACAATAAATATTATTCATGGGCTTTGGGAAACATGTCATGTTTTGATGAAAAAAGCCCTGATTATGATTATGATCTAGCAGAATCGGTAATTGAAGTATTAAATGATAGATTGAATGAAGTTCCCTTCTAATGAAAATTGCTATTCTTTTTCGTGGCCCAATACGGCCAAATCCGCAATCAGTTATTGATAGATATACTGAATTTATGAATCAATTTATTAATGTTGTTTCTAATTCTGGACCCATTGTTATACATACATATTTGGCGACTTGGCGAAATTGGAAAAACCATAATGCCAGCGATCTTCTTTCATTAAATTTATTTAATAATGTATTAATGCAAGAAGAGCCTGTTGAAGAAACACGTACACTATGTACAAAAATACAAAAATTACCAAATGGTGCAGACATTATTCCAGTATATAATATGTACTATCAAAGTAAAATGGCATTAAATTTAATAGAGAATTCCAATAATTATGATTATGTAATTCATACTCGTACCGATGCACAAGTGATATTAAATCAATTTATTCCTGAATGGTTTGATTCAAATAATTATGTTGCACCACATGTTCATCCTGAACCCTGGATGAATGATCAATTTGGTATTGCTCCAGCAAAATTAATGTATAGTGCATGGGATTATGGCACAATTGAAAATTTAGGTAAAATGATTGAATCAGCAGACATTCCAGAAAGAGTGTTGGAATTTATGATGAGAAATGCTAGCATACCTGTAAAAGCTGGAAAATATGTCGCATTTAACTTGGATCCTAATAGGAATATTTAAATGGGAAAATTAATTCCAATACACTATTTTCATAATGGCATTGTTGATAAGAATTTATATTTTCCATATAATATGTCTATCAATGATGGAATTGCTGAACTATACAAATACAGATCTTACATTCATTTTTACGATATAGGTGATGAAAATTTATGGAAAATTAGTTTAAGAAAATATGTTGAGCGACAGGCAACAGGTGATCTGATTTTATCGAAAACTAACAATAATTATTTTTGGTTTTATAATATCGAACCAGAATATGATTATCAAAAGAAATATTATTATATTGAAAATTATTATTATGTTCTAAATTTTGAATTAGAAGAAGATTTGATTCAGTTCATATTAATTAATTCTGATATTGTTTCATCAGAAATACATAAATTGCATCCAGACCATCGAAACTTTACTACTGAAGAAATTGAAAAACGATATAGAACGCGTCAATATTATTAAATCATTTAATAATTATTGATTTGCAAATATAATAAATCCATGTTATTAATAATAATTAAATATCAAAGGTGAAGGATTTATTTAGTATGATTGATAACGATTATCCCGTTCTATATGTGATTGTTCGAACCGATATGGCATCAATGAATACTGGTAAGGCAATGGCACATAGTGCTCATGCTGCAAATGCATTCGCATTTAGAATGAACAGTCTTTCTAAAAGTAAGTTAGATAGTCATGAAAAATACTATGACTTATTTAAAAAATGGGAACAATCTACAAATCAAGGGTTTGGAACCCAAATTAATTTAAAAGCGAACTGGACAGATGCCCTATATATTCAAACAGGCAAATGATCGAGATTTTATTTCTGAATTAGTTTGTGATCCAACATATCCATATATCATTGATAATGAAATTCTCCCCTTAATTGATTCCAAAGTACATACATTGCCTCCAGAAGATATTGGTTCGGAAAAATATATGTGCTTTCGAAAAGAATTTACTGCAGTTTATGTTTTTGGATTAAAATCACTGGTTGGTTCACTGGTATCAAATTTTCCATTGCATCCATAACTTTTGAAGAGGTATAGCTAATGCATGACATTTTTATAACAAGCGATCAACATTTCAACCATGCCAATATTTTGAAATTCACTGATAAGAATGGCAATCGAATTCGCCCTGAATTTAATTCAGTCGAAGAAATGAATGAGCATATGGTTGAATGTTGGAATAAAACAATCAAACCCGGTGATTTTGTATATCATTTGGGGGACATTGTTATGGGAGGAGATTACGATATTATTAATCGGTTGAATGGCAGTAAACGACTAATTCTTGGTAATCATGACGATATCAAAAATCCACATCTATATAATAAGTTCAGTAAAATAACTGTGTGGCGAATGTTTCCTGAATTTAAAATACTTTTGAGTCATGTACCAGTTCATGAAAGTAGTCTTGGGTTTAAAGTGACTCACAATGTTCATGGACACTTACATCAAAATATTGTAACTAGACGGGATGACATCAATAATTTAGATATACCAGATGATAGATATATTAACGTTTGTGTTGAACATACAAAGTATACCCCGCTACATATTGAGGAAATTGTCAAAATGAAATCATTTTGATATTAAATATCAATGATATGAAAAGGACATGGACATGCTAAAAGTTGTGTGGGCGGGTTGGAACAATATATTCCCTTCTGATAAAATCTGGGGAATTCTTGAAAATAATCAAGGCTCATACATTAATTTTTGGTGTCGACGTGGTGCTTCCATGCAATTCAAAGTAGTTGATAATAAAAAATTTCAACATAAAATAAACGGCGGCTACAAAGAAATTACTTATAATCAGCTAAATGAATTTTACCCAGGATTTGATGAACAAGTTACTGAACAATTCATTTTCAAAATTTTATCAGGTAAAGTCAGAGGTGTCGATGGATAGCATTGATGAATATATTTCAAATGTGTATGGTCGATGTTCCTTAGATCGATGTTTATGTATTGATCCAATAAAGCCAAGATTTGGTGGCGAATGGATCGGTACCATGTGTCCTGATTGGATGCAACTCACTGATGAAGAAAAGTCAAAATTGAAAAAGGCATTAACAATAAAATCGGAGAAATTAACATGAATAAATTCGCATTTGTTTTTGGAATATTGATAGCTGTGTGTTCAATACCTGCATATGCATCATGTAATGACATTACATATAGCGATCTAAGTGACGCAGGGGTAATAGAATTAAAACAAAAATGTGTTGAAATTCATTCACATGAACTTCAAAAAAAACCAACTGCTGATTTGTCTCAGGAATATAACGATATTGGTAAACAATATGGAATGGCAATTGCTGAAGCCGCCAAAAGTCTTGACATGTCGGTGGATGAGTTAGCTAAAAACCAAATTGGTCAAACTTTATATTTAATTATTGCATATAAGACCATTGCGAAAAGTCTTATTGGTGTTGTATTTGGATTTCTTTGGTTTATGGTGATGATCCCACTTTGGATTTATATGTCTAACCGCCTTGTTCTTCGAAACCAACGTACTAATATAACATATAATGATAATGGAAAAATTACAAAACGAGAAGTTCAACCATTGGATCTTGAAAAATATGGACCTATGATAGTTGGATTAATAGTGATATTGGTTTTCATTTCAATTGCAGGCTGTGCAATGATTTTCTAATTTTTAGGAGGTACTGGATCAAATTCCGGATTAAAATCCAGTCCTCCTTTGAATTTCTTAATTGGAGAATCACCCATTCCAGTTGAAGAAGCTTTATTATTTTTCATATATACTTTTTTACCATCTTTTATTTGATTGGACGCTTCTAAGATCTTTTTATGATCTTCTTTTGTATATGGGATTATAATACTTCTTGGAATGTTAGTGAATTTAGTTGAGTACCAAAGATATATATGTCCAGAGTCATTTTTGTTTGGTTCAGAAACAACGGCTGAAATAAATTCAAATTCATTTGGAACAGAGTCTGTAACTGGCCATCCTAAATCATCTGTTAATAATTTATATATAACACCAACAGAAAAAATACTTGATATTATGAATGTTGATTTAGCAATCCAATGTAATTTGCTATAAATTGTCCCAATTAAAAGTAATACAATCAACAACATAAGAAATATAATTATTAATGCTACAGTTTGGTCTATCATATCAGTTTTCCAATTAATGCGTAATAGTAATATTTGTTCCTGGATCAGGCGCATTTCTAATCATTATTGGCAAATCATTATTAATATTAGATATGCTACCATCAGATGAAAGAGTGAACCTGACCGCATGAACCTCTTGCCGTATAAATTTTAATGTTACTGTACCTTGATATACAATTGTGACAGTTGGATTCATTTTTTGAATTTTAATAGTTACGGGAAATGGTTCAACAGGTGCGCCATATGTCATATTATTTTTTGCACTATATAAATGGACATTGACTATATATTCACCAGGTAGAAATCCTCTAATAGAAACCAATTCTTCATTTGTTAATTTTGTAACAAGTTGTCCATTAATTTCAATTGTATTATTTGATGAACCCATATCATCACGTTCTAACGTTAAAAATCCAACTTCTTTTTTGCCGTAAGAAAGTAGATTTCCATTTGGATCACGCATCCAAATATCAACATCATAGTCTAAATTACCCGGCCAATCCATACTAATTAAATATTCAATTTTTGGTTTAACTCCATCATCCTGTTTGGTTGGTGGACTTATCATTAAAAATAACATTAATGCTACAACCAACATTGCTTTGGCAAAAGTAAGAGCAAAATTAGCTAATACAGTTTTTGAATTTGAATGGCTGCGCCTCATCTTATTCCTCTGTGATTGGATTAGATTCTAAAAATGGAAGAATATATGTAACGCACATGTTAGTTGTCATATCTAATACTTCATCAACACCGCCATTTAAAATTCTTGAATTAACATCTAGTACTAATTTGAAAACAAAGCTGACAGCCGTTGGTATAAATGCAACTGCAACTCCTGGAAAAAATTGTCCCACATGTTCTCTCATCATGTCAATATTCATACCTGGTTGTAAAAATGGCCAAAATGCAAGTGTCACGCCAATAATAGTTGCAAGGATACCAATAACTTCAATACGTTCTGATAAAAATTCGCAAATGTTTGCATTTCTATAAAGTTTTTCCATATATCTATTAAGTAATATTCCTTGATCTATTTGCTTTATACCACAATTGTTGGGATTATCTGTAAACGATAATAGTAATTCAGTTAATAATCCCTTTTTAATTATGAGTGTATCTTCATAACTCCGTATAATTATTGATTGTTTTTTATCTATTGTAATTGACTTTATGATATTTTTTTGAAGCCATGTTATAACATCTGATATTTCTTTATGTCGTAAATTGGTTGAAATAACCTGTTTTGCAGTTAACAGTTCAGCTAATAAGTATATTCCAATCAAAACATATGTAAGATAACTATGATCGTGTGAAATAACAAGAGATACTAATCCAGACAGTGTCGCTGCAGTAATTGCAGATATAATAACGGTAATATACAGTAACCAATATAAAAATATTTTGTGTGGTATATTCATTTTAGATGCCTTTTATATTATTTAGTTTCTGTTGAAAACTTTATTTTAAAATTATATCAATATAGTTAATAATAGTCTATTATTTGGTGATGAAAATATATCATGATATTTTTCGTTGTTGACTCAAAATCCATTATATGTTTATATGATATTAGAAAAACCTTGGAGATGTTCAAATGTTCAGGATTTACTACCAGATCGTACAAAAAGTTATTAGTGGCGGATGTTTTGATCATAATATGACTATTAAAAGTGATTATCTTGAATCACCAACTGTTTCTGAATTGAAAGCTTATATCAAAAGATTCATTTCTGATTTTATTACTGATGAATCCAATCGACTTGTTGATGAAATCTTTGAAGATGAAGCCAAACTATATTATTTGATAAAATCAATCAACAGTGATAAAAATTACAACATTCCACTACATGATCAAGAAAAAAGTATTATATGGACAACACCAATAATGCAAGTAATCGATGACGAAGAGGATGTGACTTTTGATCCTGAGAAATATATTATTGAAAATATCAAACATCAGATTGTTTCTTGGTATAATAGACGAATTGAGGGTACTAAAACCAATAAACCATCTTCTTCAGTCAATGAAGATAAAGAGCGTGCCGAATATGAGAGATTGAAAAAGAAGTTCGAAAATCAATAAAAAGGATTATTCATATGTATAGAATTCATTACGATATCATTCGAACAACAAGATATGATGGATATCACAACCATACTACTGAAGATTCTTCATATCTTGAAGGCGAGACTGTTGAAAATTTATTAATTGAAATTGAAAAATTCAAAAATAAATTTATTGAAAAGGAATCCGATCGTCAATTCAACGATATGTTTGGGAATATCTACACCCGTGAACGAATGAATACCGATCCATCATATAAGAGATATTGGTATGATAACCTCAAAACTCTTGAGTGGAAAACTCCTATCATGAAAATTGAAGACGACAATGATACAATCATACCAAACTCCGATGAGGAAGTTTTTGCGGCAACAAGAAGCAAAATTGACAATTGGCGTATCAAAGAAGCTGAACGCAAAGCCAGAGAAGCTTCCGAAGTGGCGATCAAAAGAGAAAAACAAGAACTTGAAACTTATTTGGAATTAAAGAAGAAATTTGAAAATAACTCTTGATAATAGAATATTATTATGTTAGTTAATAATTATGACAAATGATTTAAACATGACTCTGAGAGAGTTACGAAATTTAGATATTCAAAAAGATTTGGTAATTGGAGAAGCCATCAGACGTAAACATGGATGGGAACTTCGATCCAACAATCGAAGACATAAGGGAACAATTAATTTATCTAATGTTCCTGAGGATTTCCCACGATCCAATCAACTGATAGTTGCTTCTTTGGGTGAATTTGATTACGATAGTGAAGAATATGAAGCATCATCATTTATTGGTTTATTGGGTAATGTTAATGATGTTAACATGATCAGTATATGTTCAGCCATTAACAATAAAATAAATATCATATTTTCAGATCAAGTTATAAATGAAGTAGAAGATATATCTGATGAAATTCTACCAACTGATCGATATGATATTCGAAATTTGCCATTGGTCACAATAGATGGCGATGATTCAAAAGATTTTGATGATGCAGTCTTCGCTGAAAAAACTGATTTAGGATGGCATATAGTAGTTGCCATTGCAGATGTGTCTCATTACGTGAAATACGCAACTGATATTGATCGCACGGCAGCAATTCGTGGCAATTCAGTATATTTTCCCGATCGTGTTATTCCAATGTTGCCGGAAAAACTTAGTAATGATCTATGCTCACTCAAACCAAATCTTGATCGATACTGTATGGTAGCAAACATCTGGATTGACGACAGTGGAAAATTATTAAAATGGGAATTTCAAAAAGGAATAATGAATTCAAAAGCTAGACTCACGTATAAAGAAGCCCAGGATATATTTGAACACCACAATCATGAATTATTTGATACTGTAATTAAACCACTATACGATGTATATGATGTTTTGAAAAACTCTCGAAATGCAAGAAATACATTAGATTTGGAATTTCCTGAATTTAAAATAGAATTTGAAAATAATACTGTTTCAGCAATTAACGTCGTTGAACGTATGGATAGTCATAAATTGATTGAAGAATTTATGATTCTGGCAAACATAGTTGCGGCACTTGAACTAGAAGGCACAGAAACATGCATTTATCGTATTCATCCAGAACCATCTCAAGATAAAATTGCATCATTAAAGTTGAATTTAAAGGAACTTGGCATAAAAATACCCAGGGGTAAAAAATTTAACAAAGAATCATTATCAAAAATTCTCAAAGAGAGTATCAATCATCCAGCATACAAATCAATATGTCAAATGATAGTAAAAAGTCAATCACAAGCCAACTATAGTCCAAATAATATTGGGCATTTTGGTCTTGATTTAGCACATTATGCTCATTTCACATCTCCCATTAGACGATATTCAGATCTAATTGTGCATAGAGCACTTGTATCAAAATGCGGACTTCCTGGCGAGGGATTGTCTAAGGATCAACTATCACTTCTCAATTTAATTTCACAACAATGTTCTGATAATGAAAGAAAGGCTTTCTTGGCAGAACGTGATGCAAAAAACAGAATGATGCTGCATTTTGTAAAAAATACCAATCAGAAAGTATTTAAAGGTATAATCAGCAACGTCAGCCAATATGGTTTATTTGTTAGAATTCTTGAATGTGTCGATGGATTTATTCCGTTTGACAAATTTCTTCTATATGACTATTATGAATTCAATGGTACGTCTTTGGTTGGCAGAAATTCTTATCAAAAGTTTTCCGCATTAGATATGATCAATGTTAAAATTTCTGAAATTGATTTACTAACTGGTAATTTAATATTTAAAATGATTTGACAATCTAATATTAAATTTGTATAAATAATTGCATAGAGAATAGACTCAATGCAATCTAAACCAAAGGATTTTTGGTATGTACGATATTGCCGTTTTCATCGGACGTTTTCAATTCCTCCATAATGGGCATTGCTTCGTTATTAATGAAGCACTTAAATCAGCAAAACATGTAATCATTCTTGTTGGTAGTTCAAATATTCCTCGAACACATCGCAATCCATTCACGTTTGCTGAACGTAAAGAAATGATTCAATCAGCATTTCCACAAAAAAATATCACAATTGCTCATCTAGAAGATGTGACATATAATGATGAACAATGGGTAACAAATGTTCAAAGAGCTGTTGATGAAATTTCAAATAAATTATTTGAAAATCCTTCTATTTCGCTAATTGGGCATAGTAAGGATGCATCAAGTTTTTATTTAAAACTGTTTCCTCAATGGTATGAAATCAAAGTAAAAAGTCACAGTATGCTCAATGCAACTGATCTTAGAAAACTTTATTTTTCGGAATCTGGAGCTATTGATGCAGCAAATATTCCAGAATCAACTGTTGATTTTCTAAAATCTTTTAGGAATTCAAAAGAATATAAAAGTATTCTAGAAGAATACATATATGTTCAGAATTATAAAGATGCTTGGAAATCTGCTCCGTATGCGCCGATATTTGTAACAGTTGATTCAGTCGTAATTCAAAGTGGACACATTCTTCTTGTGGAAAGGAAATCTTTTCCTGGGAAAGGTCTTCTTGCGCTACCGGGTGGTTTTGTTAATCAAGATGAAACATTGCTTGATGCAATGCTGCGAGAATTACGTGAAGAAACAAGATTAAAAATTCCAATTCCAGTACTTAAAGGAAGTTTGATCGCAAATCGTACATTTGATGATCCACATCGTAGTAGTCGTGGAAGAACAATTACTCATGTGGGTCTTTTTAAACTTGCTGATGATGTGAAACTTGCAAAAGTGCGCGGTGGAGATGATGCTAAATCTGCCAAATGGGTTCCACTTTCAAATGTTAAATCTGATTCAATGTTTGAGGATCATCATCATATAATTAGAGTAATGACTGCGTTACTTTAAAAATTTCTATAGACTTTGAATACAAACTAATATATCTTATGGTATCGAGGATAGACCTGATACCATTTAACATCAAGGGAGACTTGAAAATGACTACAGATATTCACTCTTTATTTTCGCCCAAAACAACAGATATTAAATATACCTCAGATAAAGAACTTATAATTAGTCTTATTCTTCGCGTGGATAGTTATAAATTTTCTCATCATCTTGCGTATCCTGATGAAAATATTCAGGGAATGACAAGTTATGGTGAGGCTCGAATTTCAGGATCAAATACCATTATACCATTCGGATATCAAATATTAGTCAAACGCTATTTGTCTCAAACTGTGACTATGGAAGATATCGACATTGCTGAACGATTCAGTATTGGGCATTTTGGTCGCAAGCTTTTTGACCGCAAAGGATGGGAAAAAGTAGTAAATGTTTATAAAGGAAAATTGCCACTTATCATTCGAGCAGTTCCTGAAGGCACTCCGATACGTGGAGGACAACCTATTTACACAGTCACAGTACTTGATCCTGATTTATTCTATATGAGTGCTGCATTTGAAACTATGATTCAACGCGGTGTTTGGTATCCCACTACGATTGCCACAATGGATCATGCAATCAAAGCCAAAATTAAAAAAAGGTATACCAAAACCGGTGCCGATCTTGGCCTATTGCCATTTTCGCTTCACTGTTTTGGTGGTCGAGGAGTGACATGTGCTGAACAGGCTGAAATAGGAGGCGCAAGT
>Ga0116227_10015097_pt1 | contig 11522 bp, 10 predicted proteins | sample S1TSphgellanicum_FD_89693 | JGI IMG/M metagenome (GOLD analysis project Ga0116227, IMG submission 89693) | Host-associated microbial communities from peat moss isolated from Minnesota, USA - S1T2_Fb - Sphagnum magellanicum MG | ecosystem: Host-associated > Plants > Peat moss > Unclassified... | reverse complement strand
GCTTCCATGAGCAGGAGGCCGTCATCGTCAGCCAGGCCGGCGCCCCGGGGGCGGTGACAATCGCCACCAACATGGCCGGCCGCGGCACCGACATCAAACTCGGCGGCAATCTGGATATGCGTTTGCGCATGGAAGCCGACACCCTGCCCGACGAGGCAGCGCGCGCTGCCCGCGCGGCGGCCATCCGCGCCGAAGTCGCGGAGAACCATGACAAGGTGAAGGCCGCAGGCGGGCTGTTCGTGATCGGCACCGAACGCCACGAAAGCCGACGCATCGACAACCAGCTGCGCGGCCGCTCCGGCCGCCAGGGCGATCCCGGCGCCAGCCGCTTCTTCCTGTCGCTGGAAGATGATCTGATGCGTATTTTTGGCAGCGACCGCATGGGCGGCATGCTGCAGCGCCTTGGCCTGAAGGAGGGCGAGGCGATCGTTCATCCCTGGATCAACAAGGCGCTGGAAAAAGCCCAGAAGAAAGTCGAAGCGCGCAACTTCGATACGCGCAAGAATTTGCTGAAATATGACGACGTGATGAACGACCAGCGCAAGGAAGTCTATGCGCAGCGCCGCGAATACATGTCGGCCGCCGATGTATCGGAAACCGTGGCGGCGTTCCGGCTGGAGCTGGCCGAGGCGATGGTGGCGCGCCGCATCCCCGAACGCGCCTTCGCCGAGCAATGGGAAACCGCGGAGCTGGCGGCCGATGTGAAGCGCGTGTTCAACCTCGATCTGCCGATCGTCGAATGGGGCCGCGAAGAGGGGATCGAGGAAACCGCGATACGTGACCGGTTGCAGCAGGCGGTGGATTCCGCCGCCGCCAGCAAGGCGGCCAATTTCGGCCCCGAAATCATGCGCTACATCGAGAAATCGCTGCTGCTGCAAATGTTCGATACGGTGTGGAAGGAACATCTTCTGGCGCTGGATCATCTGCGCCAGGGCATCGGCCTGCGCGCCTATGGCCAGCGCGACCCGCTGAACGAATATAAGAGCGAGGCTTTTGCGTTATTTAACGCCATGCTCGACGATCTGCGCGAGCGGGTGACCACCATGCTGAGCCGGGTGGAACTTTCCGCCGAGCCGCCGCCAATGCCGCAGGCTTTGCCGGCCGGCATGGTCGAAAACTTCGCCGCCCCCGCCTTCGCCGGTGGCGATTCGTTCGCGGACCCGGACACGCTGCGCATCAATATGCGCGCCGACGCCGCGGTGATCGACCCGAACGATCCCACCAGCTGGGGCGCCACCTCCCGCAACGCACCCTGCCCGTGCGGGTCGGGGAAGAAATACAAGCACTGCCACGGACGCGCTTAGGGCATTCGGGCTATGTCCGGTCAGGCTAAAGCCGCTCTGGCGGTGTAGCCCGCATCGCGCTTGGGCGGGCGATGCGGGGGGCGCGAGCGATTGCCACCAACCTGTATTCCCGCATTCCCGAAGCGCAATGCGGGCTACAACCCCTATATCTCTTCCAGCACAATCCTCTGTGCCGGCATCGTCAGCTTGATAAAAAGGTAGCCACCCTCCGGTTCGGAGGCAGGGTCGGAGGCCGCCGCAAGACGATCCGCCGCCTGCCGTTTGAGGTCGTAACCAAAACGGACGGACGATGCCACCTTAGGCAGTTGGGCCGCGAGATACGCCAGTGATGACGGCTTGGTATCGCCAGCCTCGCCGCGGCCACGCCGCGCCGCTACCGCTGCGGGGCTCATTTTCAGCGAGCGGGCAACAAGGGTCTCCATCGTTTCAAGATGATGCGATGTAGCACCGTTCTTGCCGTCACGCATGTCTCGTAGCGCTTTCCGCGCTGCGGTAAGATACGCCCGCCTTACAAAAGCCTCCGCATTCGGAATGGTCTTGAAGACCGACCAGTCAAAACTGGCCACCTCGCCTTCCATGGTCCGCCGCCCGGTCTTTCCATCCTCGTTTCGGACGCTGAAGCGCAGATGTGTCTTGTCCATCGATGACTCTCCCGATCCAAAGGCGAGCTGAGAGAACGGCAATACGTTTCGATAAAATAACATAAACGCTGGCAGATGCAACCCTTGTCTGCACCTGGGTCAATCAGGCGGCCGGCGATGGGCCGTTACCCCGGCCGGGCCCAAATGATCACCTGCGCAAAGGCGTAAGGCGGCTCATCGGTCATTGTCAGGGCCAGTTCGGCCGACATCCCCGCCGGCGTGATCGCCAGCAGCCGTGCCAGCGCCCCGCCGGTCAATACCAGCGTCGGCTGCCCTGTCTTCAGATTCACCACCCCCATGTCGGAATGGAACACGCCCTGCGAAAACCCCGTGCCCAGCGCCTTGGAACAGGCTTCCTTCGCGGCAAACCGCTTCGCGTAGGTGCCCGCATGCAGCGCCTCGGTGCGCCGGGCCGCCCGGGCGCGCTCGGTCTCGGTAAACACCCGCTGCAAAAACCGGTCGCCGAACCGGGCCATCACTTTCTCAACCCGGCGGATATCGCACAGATCGGCCCCCAGCCCGATAATCACGCGTGCGCCCGTTCCACCTGGGTCAATCCGCTCACCGCGCGCAGCCCGGCAATCACCATCGACAGATGCCGCAGATCGCGCACTTCCACATCCACCAGAATCTCGATAAAGTCCTGCTGGCGATTGACGATTTTCAAATTGGTCACGCCGCCATCCTGGCGCGAGACCGCATTGGTCAGATTGGCCAGAGTCGATGGCTCATTGGTGGCGATCACGCTGATCCGCCCGGTATGGGTGTTGGTCTTGTTGCGTGTGCCGCCATGCCCATCGCTGCCGGTAGCGGCAAAATCCCAATCCACATCGATAAACCGTTCCGGCGTCGCGGCAAAACTCTCCAGTGTAGGACATCGTTTCGTGTGAATGGTCACGCCCTTGCCGGTGGTAACAATTCCGACGATCGGGTCGCCGGGCAGGGCATGGCAACACCCCGCATAATGCACCGCCATGCCGGTCACCAGCCCGGTAATGGCCATGCCGCTATCGCGCGAAGGCGGCTTGGCGGTGGCGGACCGCGCCAGCATGGCCGGCATCATCCGCGGCGCCCGTGCCGCTTCCAGCAATTCCGGATAGGCCGCGTGCACCACATCCTTCGGGCCGATATGGCTGCCGCCAACCGCTACGTAAAGATCGGTCAGGGTCGCGCATTTCAGCGCTTTCAGCGCCGTCTCCAGCACCTTTTCCGACCCGTCCAGCCCCTCCTGCCTGAACGCCCTGGTCAGCGCGGTGCGGCCCTGCTCGATCGTGCTCGCACGCTGTTGCTGCGCCACATAACGCCTGATACGCGCCCGCGCCTTGCCGGTGACCACCCAGCGTTCCCAGGATGGCGAGGGCGTGCCGCCGCGCGCCGTCATGATCTCCACCTGGTCGCCGTTCTGCAATTCGTGCCGCAGCGGCATCAGCCGGCCATTGATCTTGGCGCCCACACAGGTATCGCCAACCTGGCTGTGCACGGCATAGGCGAAATCGATCGGCGTGGCGCCACGCGGCAACTGGATCAGCTGGCCCTTCGGCGAAAAGCAGAAAACCTGGTCCTGATACAGTTCCAGCTTGGTGTTTTCCAGAAACTCGTCAGCAGCACCCGAATTATCCAGGATTTCCAGAAGATCCTGCACCCAGCCGATGCGTTGCGTTTCAGACGGCGGCGCGTGATCGCCTTCCTTGTAATTCCAATGCGCTGCCACGCCGTTATCGGCCACGTCGTGCATGTCTTGCGTGCGTATCTGCACTTCGATTTTCTGGTTGCGCGGATGCCGCAGCGTCACCCCCGTGTGCAGGCTTTGATAGCCATTGGCCTTGGGCGTGGAGATATAATCCTTGAACCGCCCGGCGATCACCGGATAGGCGTTATGCACCGCCCCCAGCGCCATATAAGTCTGCTCGCGTGTCGGCACCACGATGCGAAATGCCATGATGTCCGAAAGCTGCTCGAACGCCACGTTGCGCATCTGCATCTTCTGCCAGATCGAAAACGCGCTTTTCTCGCGCCCCGAAACCTCCAGCACCTCCACACCGCTCTCACGGCATACGGCGGCAAGCTCGCGCTTCACCTCATCGATCACATCGGCCCCCTGGCCGCGCAGGTAGTTCAGCCTGGCCTGGATGGTGCTATGCGCCTCCGGTTCCAATTCGGCGAAGCTGCGTGTCTGCAACTCGGTCTTTAACGCATCCATGCCGATCCGGGCGGCCAGCGGGGCGTAGATATCCATCGTTTCATGGGCGATACGCTGGCGGCGCTCCAGCTTTTCGACAAAATTCAGCGTGCGCATATTGTGCAGCCGGTCGGCCAGCTTCACCAGCAGCACGCGGATGTCGCGACTCATCGCCAGCACCAGCTTGCGGAAATTTTCCGCCTGCTTGGTGCGGTCCGATTGCAGTTCCAGCCGGGTCAGCTTGGTCACGCCATCCACCAGCCCGGCAATCGTCGGCCCGAAGCCGCGCTCGATGTCGCGCATCGTCACGGTGGTATCTTCCACCGTATCATGCAGCAGCGCTGTACAGATGCTCGGCACATCCAGCCGGTACCCGGCCAGAATTTCGGCCACCGCCAGCGGGTGGGTAATATAGGGGTCGCCGTTATCCCGGGTTTGCGCGCTATGGGCCTGGCAGGCCAGCGCATAGGCGTCTTCGATCAGCCCGGTATTGGCGCCCGGCGCATAGGCGCGCACGCGCTCGGTCAGTTTTTGCTCGCGCGCGGCAATCAGGCCGCCACACCCTTCGGGTGCGCGCAGCGGAGGGAAGGGGAACGTGAATGCTGCCATCGACGCCCCCTTTCACCAAATGCTTAACGGCGGCCGCGGCCGCCCAGCTCTGCTTCGATCGCCGCTTCAATGTCGTCGGGTGACATCTCTTCCTGCGGCAGGCCGGCCGCCTCTTCCTCGGCCGAGATATCCTGCAAGCCAAAGATATTCTGGTCGGTCGGGATAAGGTCCAGAACCTCCTCGTCGGCCGGCTCCGGCTCCGGCGAGCGGGAGAGCGACTTGATCAGGTCCTGCTCCAGCCGCGGCAGCTCGATGGTCTCCTCGGCGATTTCGCGCAGGGCAACCACCGGGTTCTTGTCGTTGTCCCGATCGACGGTCAGCTCCTCGCCGCGGCTGAGGTTGCGGGCGCGCTGCGCCGCGAGCAGCACCAGCTCGAAGCGGTTCGGCACGCGCTCTACGCAATCTTCGACGGTTACACGCGCCATATAACGGGCACTCCAAAGGCAAACGGAATTGGAAACCCTCTACCTAGGGGGGCAAAGCCCGCCGCGCAAGGATATCCTTGGCCAAACCCGGGCCTAGAGCGGCCGGATGTCTTGGGCGGGCAGGGCGCGGATCAGCTCATCCACCCCCTGGCCGAGACGCGGATGCACCCAATCCGGCGCCACGTCGCGCAACGGCAGCAGCACGAAGGCGCGCAGATGAGCACGGGGGTGTGGCAGAACAAGCGCCGAGGAGGATAGGGTGATGCCTCCCATATCGATGATGTCCAGGTCCAGGGTCCGCGCCGCGTTTGGTGCAGACCTGACCCGTCCCATGCTCTGTTCAATGGCCTGAAGCCGGCGGATAAGCACCTCCGGCGCAAGGCAGCATTGTGCACGGACGATACCATTTACGTAGCGCGGTTGATCGGAGGCAGGCACAGGAGCGCTGGAAAACCAGCTTGATAGCACCACTTTGGAGACTCCATCGAGGTTTGCTATCGCCCTGCAGGCAGCCTGGCATGTCTCCACCGCAGGAGCGCCCCAACCATCCGGCAGATTGGCACCAACCGCAATAAATACCGAAATTTGATTGCCTTCCTTCCGTTTTGAAAACATAGCATAGTTATAAATACCTTCTCCCTCCTGGCGTTCCAGTGCCGGGCCCAGGGAGTTTAGAAAGGCCATCGTATGCATTTCCTGCCGAGCGAGCGCGTTTGTCTGTTTATTGACGGCGCGAATCTCTATTCTGCGTCACGCAACCTCGGCTTCGACGTGGACTACCGGAATCTTCTCGAATTTTTCCGCAAGAAGGCCCATGTCATTCGCGCCTACTACTATTCCGCGGTGCTGGAAACCGAAGAATACTCACCGCTAAAACCACTCACCGACTGGCTTGCCTATAACGGTTACACGCTGGTTACCAAGCCCGCCCGTGAATTTACCGATGCAACGGGTCGCAGGCGGGTGAAGGGCAATATGGATATCGAGCTGGCCATCGACATGCTGGAACTGGCCGACAAGATGGATCACGCCGTTCTGTTCAGCGGTGATAGTGATTTCCGCCGTCTGATCGAAGCGGTGCAGCGGCGTGGCGTGCGGGTCTCCGTGGTCTCGTCGATTCGCACCACGCCGCCGATGGTCGCCGACGAATTGCGCCGCCAGGCCGACCAGTTTCTCGAGCTGTCGGACATCGCCCCGGAATTTACCCGGCGGCAGATGGAGCCGCGTCCGCGCGCGCCGGGCGCGCGGGCGGATGCGCTCGTGGAGCCGAACGACCAGCTCTGAACCAATGGGCCAGGCCGGGCGCCCTGATGCCTGGCCGCTCCCCTCATGATCCCGTCTCCCCCCCATGATTGCCAGCTCTGCCCGCGCCTGGTCGCCTACCGCATGGCGATTCGTGCCGAGCATCCCGCCTGGTTCAACGCACCAGTACCCAGTTTCGGGCCAATCGAGGCGAAACTTCTGCTGGTCGGCATGGCACCAGGTGTGAGTGGTGCCAATCGCACCGGGCGCCCTTTCACCGGCGATCATGCTGGCATTCTGCTTTACAAAACCTTGCTGAAATACGGGCTGGCAGAGGGCCATTACCTGGCCGACCCTGAAGATGGGCTGGTGCTGAAGGCGTGCAGGATCACCAATGCCGCCCGCTGCGTGCCGCCGGCAAACAAGCTGACCGGCGCTGAAATCGCCACCTGCAACCGCTTCCTGGTGAGCGAATTGGCGCTGCCGAACCTGCGCGCGGTTCTGGCCATTGGCGGCGACGCACATCGGGCGATTCTGCGCGCGCTCGGGCTACGCACCAATAGCTACAAGTTCGTCCACGGCGCCGTCTATCAACTTCCCAACGGCCTCCACCTTGCCGACACCTATCATGTGTCGCGCTACAACACATCCACCAGGCGGCTGACCACGGAAATGTTCGAATCCGTCATCAGCGAACTGGTGGTCGTGTTGAGCACGTAAGCGCTGCGAGACTCGTCGGGTGGGACGCTCTCTGCCATCCCACCCCATAGCGGTCAGGTTATTTCTCAGCCAGCGCCTTGATGTTGTCCAACCCGCTGCGATACAGCCCGCTCACTGCCTTGGATGATGTCGCATCGTCCACGCCGCTTGGCGGGGTGAAACTGCCATGCCAGGTAACGATCGATCCGGCCCCTGCCTTGGCAACGGAAATCGTCGATGTGTAGGCCGTCACCGGCAGCACTTTCGGGTCCACCTGCTCGATCTCGTAGCTGTAGCTATGGCCTTTGCGCGCGGTCAGCTTCTCCGTCACCGTCGGGTTGCCCGGCGCGTTCAGCGTGATGACCCGCACCGATCCCACCTTGTTGCCCTTATCCGCCGGGCTGCTTGCCACATTGGGAAGCCATTGAGCGATCGAATCGAATTTGCCTATCACCTGCCAAACGGTTTTTGGCGAAGCGGTGGTAGTGACGGTTTCGGTAACCTCCGTGGCGCGGACGGTCTGCAAGCCGATCGCAAGAATCGCGACGGCAGTGGTCATGGCTAGGCGAATCATGAAGCTTCCTCGATGTGTTTCTGTTATCGGCGCACGCTCCGGCGCGCGCACCACCTTGTCAAGGGTCCGTTCGGCCAAGGGCCCGTTCGACATTACCTGAATCGCATTACTGGGTCGAACGGGCCCTTAGCTTTTGTTTAAAAGGCATCTTTGTCGGCGTGCCGACGCACTTATGTGCCGACGATGCCTAAGACCCGGGGGCAACGCATGTGCCGCAGACACCCCCTCTGCCCAATTTTCTTGGGGGCCGGGGGAGAGGCGGGCCGCTGGTCTGGGCGGGTGGCCGTCAGTCCACGATGTCGAAGCTGCTGGTGGCAACCACCTGGTCGTCCACCACTGTCTCCACCCTGAACTGTCCAACCCCGAGGGCAGCGGCCGGGCGGTGCGTCTCCAGCGTATATGGCGAGTGGCCAAAGCGGAGGTATTTCTGCGGAGTCTTTGAAACCAGCACGCCATTGCGGTACCAGTTCCAGGTACAGCGGTGAATACCGCCATTCTGGTCAAGGTTCGACCACGAGAAATCGACGAGTTGCCACACATAATCGTCGTGGCCAAAGCGATGCACCGGGGTGCGCTTGCCCGCGTGCACACTCGCCCCGCTGGTCAGCACCACATTGAGCGTCCTGATCGGTTCGCCCGCGCAGCCCGTGAGCAGGTTGGCCGCGAGCAGGTTGGCCGAACAAAACCCTGCAATCATCCAGGCTCTAGCGGTGCTCTTCATCGCGTCGTCTGCCTCGTCGGTGCTGAAAAGAGTGCGCACCCGCGGGGTGGGCCACATCATTGCGAATCGCGGCTTATTGCAACAATGCCTGCGCACACGCATCCAAAATGGCGTCCTCATCCAGCTCGTATTCGCAATACAGATCTGGAATATCGCCGCTCTGGCCAAACCGGTCCACGCCCAGCGGCACCACGCGCTGGCCGCGCACGGAGCCTAGCCACGCCAGCGCCGCCGGGTGCCCGTCCAGAATGCTCACCACCGCACTGCCGGGGGCCAAAGGTGCCAGCAATGTCTCGATATGGCTGATCGCTTCCCCACCCGAGCGGCGCATACGCTGTGCGGCCAGCCAGCCAGCATAAAGCCGGTCAGGGCTGGTGACCGCCAGCAAACCTGCATTGGGCACGTCCTCACGCAATACTGCAAAGGCCGCCTCCGCCTCCGCCGCGACCGCCCCTTGATAGGCCAGCGCGATCGGCGCGCCCTCGCCAGGCGGCACCACCCAATGCGCGCCGGCAATCACCGCAGCCGCATCCAGCGCCCGCGGCGTGTGCAGCAGCGCCCGCGTGGATAAGCGCAGCCATACCGCCGAGCCATCAGGCGCCTGCATATGGGCGAAGGCCCAGCGCATCAGGATGGCCAGCTCGTCCACATAGGCCGGCTCGTAGCTTGCCAGCCGATCCGCCGCCATGCCCAGCAGCGGCGTGTTCACCGATTGGTGCTGCCCGCCCTCCGGCGCCAGGCTGATCCCCGAAGGGGTGGAAACCAGCAGAAACCGCGCATCCTGGTAACAGGCATAGATCAGCGCATCCAGCCCGCGATTGACGAACGGATCATACACCGTGCCGATCGGCAGCAGCCTTGCGCCGTTCAGCGCATGGCTCAACCCTGCCGCCCCCAGCAGCAGAAACAGATTCTGTTCGGCAATCCCAAGCTCGATATGCTGGCCACCCGGGCTCATCCCCCAGCGCTGCATGCTGGCCACCTTGGTGTCGCGGAACACATCGTTGCGGGTGTGCCGATCGAACAGGCCGCGCCGGTTAACCCATGGCCCCAGGCTGGTGGAGACCGTCACGTCCGGGCTGGTGGTGACGATGCGCGAGGCGGCCTCCTTCCAGGGGCCTTCCGCCCTGCCGATATCGCCTAGTATCTCGCCGAACCCGGCCTGGGTTGAAAGTTTCCGGCCGGCCAGTTTGCCCAGCGGCACGGCGGCCGGCACGGCAATCGCGGGCGGCGCGAAAGCGCGCCCCTGCGGCGCCAGTTTCTGCGCGAACGGGCAGGCATCGATGAAATCGCGCAGCATGTCGGCGGGCAGATCCAGCCCCTCGAACGCATCCCATTCATGGCCGGGCCGCACCCGCATTTCGGTGCGGAACACGTCCATCTGCTCGCGCGTCATCAGGCCGGAATGGTTGTCCTTGTGGCCGGCGAAGGGCAGGCCCATGCCCTTGATGGTGTAGGCGATAAAACAGGTCGGCCGGTCGCCATCGGCCTCGGCGGCCGAAAGCGCTTCAAGGATGGTCTCGATATCGTGGCCGCCCAGATTGGTCATCAGCGCGCCAAGCTCGTCATCGGTCAGCGGATCGATGATCGCGCGCACCTCCTTGGAGCGGCCGAGATCGGCCAGCAGCGCCATGCGCCAGGCTTCGCCGCCCTGAAAGGTGAGGGAGGCGTACAGGCTGTTCGGGCAATCATCGATCCAGCTGCGCAGCACCTGGCCGCCGGGCCGCGCAAAGGCGGCCTCCTGCAGCTTGCCATGCTTGATCCGCACCACGTTCCAGCCCATGTCGCCGAACAGGCCTTCGAAGCGGCCAAACAGCCGGTCCTGCACCACCGAATCCAGGCTCTGCCGGTTGTAATCGACGATCCACCAGACATTCCGCACATCGTGCTTCCAGCCCTCCAGCAGCGCCTCGTAGATATTGCCCTCATCCAGCTCCGCATCACCGGCAATGGCGATATGGCGGCCGGGCGGTATTCCTTCCGGCAGCAGCCCATGCAGCCGCACATAATCCTGGATCAGCGCGGAGAAGCTGGTCGCCGCCACCCCCAGCCCGACCGAACCGGTGGAAAAATCGATTTCCGGCCCGTCCTTCACCCGGCTCGGATAGGCCTGGGCGCCGCCAAAACTGCGTAAATCAACCATCTTTTCCAGGCTCTGCCGCCCGAACAGATAATTCGTCGCGTGGAATACCGGGCTCGCATGCGGCTTCACCGCCACGCGGTCCTGCGGCCGCAGCTTTTCGAAATACAGCGCCGTCAGGATCGAAACCACCGAGGCGCAGCTTGCCTGGTGCCCGCCCACTTTCAGCCCGTCCCGGCTTGGCCGCAAATGATTGGCATTGTGCACCATCCAGGCAGAGAGCCAGAGCAGCTTGCGCTCGATTTGCTTCAGCGCCTGCAGGCGCGGTATCGTGTCGCGCTTCAGCGCACCGGCCGGTGCATTCATTCCAGGCTGCCTCCCTACGGCATCACGCCCTGTTTATATGCGACTGCCGAATCCCCGGCCATAGCTGACTCTGAATACAAACACACAACCCAGCCGTTGGATGGGTAAGGCATCGTCGGCAAATAAGTGCGTCGGCACGCCGACAAAGATGCCGCTTCAAACAAAAGCGCGAGGCGCCCGTTCGACCCCGTAACCCGATTCGGTTAATCTCGAACGGGCCCTAAGCGCGGAAGCCGGGCAAGACCTTTGCTGCACCGAGCCAGAGACACCTCTTGGCGCCGGGCGTCGGTTTGGAACACCGGAGCGGAGTGGAATTCTTGCCCCAGCCTCGGCGTGCCACCCCACGCGTGTTCGGCAATGCCCTATTTGATTTCGTCGGTCACCACGGTGAAGCCGGAGAGGAAGGATGATCCGAACACGGTGGAGATCGCCACATCCGTGGCATCCCGCCCGCGCGCCATCAGCACCCGCCCGATCCGCGGCATATTGTGCCTGGCATCGAAGGTGTACCACCTTCCGCCGAGATAAGCCTCGAACCAGGCGGAAAAATCGCCCGGCGCGTCGGCAATCGGCACGCCGATATCGCCCAGATAGCCGGTGCAATAGCGCGCCGGAATGTTCATGCAGCGGCAGAACGCCACCGCCAGATGCGCATAATCGCGGCAGACGCCCTTCTGCTCCT
>Ga0116227_10015096_pt1 | contig 11524 bp, 10 predicted proteins | sample S1TSphgellanicum_FD_89693 | JGI IMG/M metagenome (GOLD analysis project Ga0116227, IMG submission 89693) | Host-associated microbial communities from peat moss isolated from Minnesota, USA - S1T2_Fb - Sphagnum magellanicum MG | ecosystem: Host-associated > Plants > Peat moss > Unclassified... | reverse complement strand
TCGCGGGCGGCGGCCACCAGGCGGCGCATCTGCTGGCCGGGGGTGACGCCCAAGGTCCAGACGCCAGGCTGGGCGGCGGCGGGGTCGGAGGTGAAGGCGAGCACCGGCATTTGCGCCGGCATGGCGATGGCCGCCACCGCCTGCGTCTCCTCGGCGGTGAGCGGCCCCAAGATCATGGCGTCGCCGGAGGCGATCGCTTTCTGCGCGGCCATGGCCGCCCGCTGCGGATCGCCGCCGGTGTCCTGGATGTCGAGCGGCGGCGAGCCGGGGGCGGCGGCGGCCAGTTGTGCCGCCTGCTGCATCGCCTGCGCCACGGCCGCGTTCGGCCCGGTCAGCGGCAGCAGCAGCGCCAGGTGCCTGGGTCCTTGCGGCGCCTGCAATGGCGGTGCGACGCTGACGACCGGCGCCGGCGGGGTGCCGGAAAACATCGGTCCGCAGGCCGAGAGCAGCAGAGCCGACCCGAGAACCACCCATGCCGGACGAAACATCCCAAACCTCGCGCGCTTCCGCCGGCCTTGTGCTGGTTTCCACACCCATCGGCAACCTCGGCGACATGACAATGCGCGGCGTGGAGGTTTTGCGCGCCTGCGACCTGATCCTGTGCGAGGACACACGCACCACGGCCAGGCTGCTGACCCACTACGGCATCGCCGCCAAAACCGCCCCGCTGCACGAGCATAACGAGGATGCCGCCACGCCGCGCATTCTCGCCAGGCTGCGCGACGGCGCGACGATCGCGCTAGTCAGCGACGCCGGCACCCCCCTGGTCTCCGACCCGGGTTTTCGGCTCGTCCGCGCCGCGCTGGCCGAGGGTTTACAAATTCATGCCGCCCCCGGCGTGAGCGCGGTCACCATGGCGCTCACCCTGTCCGGCCTGCCGCCGCACCCGTATCTTTTCCTCGGCTTCGCCCCGCCGCGCGAAGCCGCCCGCCGCGCGTCATTCGCCACCCTGCGCGCCGCGGAACGCGCCGGCCTCAACGCCACGCTCCTTTGGTACGAGGCGCCGCACCGGCTCGCCGACATGCTCGCCGACCTGGCGCATGTCTTCGGTGCCCGCCCGGCCGCCGTCGCCCGCGAACTGACCAAGACATTCGAGGAGGTGCGCCGCGCCCCCCTGCCGGACCTGGCCGCGCATTACGCCGCCCATGAGGCGCGCGGCGAAATCACCGTGGTGGTCGGCCCCGCACCGGAGGAGGCGGCTGATGCGGCCGACCTGGACGCGCTACTGACCGCCTCGCTCCAGACCCTGAGCCTGCGCGAAGCCGCCGCCGCGGTGGCAGAGACGACCGGCCTGCCGCGGCGCACGGTGTATGCCCGGGCGCTCGCATTAAAGGGCGATTCGTAGGGCGGATTTCTTATCCGCCGCAACCACGCCGCAAACAGGCGGGGTCGCGCCGAGTAGCGACGTGTGTCATGGCGGCGGTCTTCATAACGCCTCCTGAACCTGGCTGACGCGCACGGAACCGGCGCGCCCATCCTCGGTCGGCCGGTACAAAATCTGGATATCGCGCCCGGCGGCCGCCAGGAAATCGACCAGCCGCCCAACCGAAAAGCCCGACAGGCGGTAGTTACGCAGCGCCGAGACCTGCGGCTGTGTGGCGCCGATCAGCCTGGCCGCATCAACCTGGCGGAGCCCAAGCGCTTCGATCGCGTCATTGATGGCCACCGCAAGGTCCATCTTGGTCGCTTCGTCAGCCGCATCCGGGACGCCGAGGTCTTCGAAAACGTTTCCGCAACTTGGTGTAATGGCCGATGTGCCACTCATGTCCTGGCGCCTTTCACAAGCTGCCCCGATAGTGCTCCAACGCGCCTGCAAAGGCCCTTTCGATCGCCTCTACATCTCGCCTGTCTGTCTTGCGGCCTTTCGGCGACTTCTTCTGGAAAGCATGCAAGACGTAGATGGCCGACTCGAACTTTGCCAAATAAACACAGCGGAAGGCGTCGGCGCGGAACTCCTCGACCATCTCGAATAGCTGGGGTCCAAGACCATGCCACGGTTTCGTTCCCGGAGGCAGGCGCCCCCGTTGAGCAAGATTGAGTCGCCGCCCAAAGTCTCTCCTGACCTCTTCCGGCATGCTGCACAGGTCCTCCCTGGCAGTGCCGACAAAGAGAAGCGGTTTGCGGCCGGCGGCACCGGTTGGCTTGGCCATGGACCATCTTTCGTCTATACCAATTTTAGGATATCAGCGCAAGCGTACTCGGTCATCAGCTTCGTTGGGTGGTTTACAGCCCGCCATACGCACGTGCGCGGGCATTATCCCTTTGACGCATCGCCTGCCGCCCTTACATGACAGACGTTCGCCACTCAGGAACCCGCACCCATGCACCATGCCGGACCGCTCGCCGCCCCCGAGGGATCGATCCATCCCGCCGACGCGCCGGCTGCGCTGCCGACCTGGGACCTCTCCGACCTCTACGATGCGCCAGACAGCCCGCGCATCGAGGCCGACCTCGCCGCCGCCGAGGCCGAGGCGCGCGCCTTCGCGCAAGCCCATGCCGGGCGCCTGGCCGAGCTGACCGGCGGTGCTCTCGCGGCGGCGCTTTCAACCTACGAGGCGATCGACGAGCGGCTCGGCCGCATCATGTCCTACGCCCAGCTCCTGTTCAGCGCCGACAGCACCGACGCCCAGGCCGGCCGCTTTTACCAAAGCATGATGGAACGCTGCACCGACATCAGCGCCCACATCCTGTTCTTCCGCCTCGAACTCAACAAGCTCGACGATGCGGTGCTGGAGCAGAAACTCGCCGACCCCGCACTCGCCCGCTGGCGCCCGTTCCTGCGCGATTTGCGCGTCTGGCGCGCCCACCAGCTTTCGGATGAGCTGGAGCGTTTCGTGCACGAGCGCGACGTCACCGGCCGCGCCGCCTGGAGCCGCCTGTTCGACGAGACCGTCGCCGGCATGAAAATCACCATCGGCGACGAATCGCTCTCGGTCAGCGACGCGCTCAACCGCCTCTCCGACCGCGACCGCGCGGTGCGCGAAGCGGCCGGCCGCGCCATCGGCGAGGCTTTTGGCGAGCGCATCAAACTTTTTGGTCTGATCACCAACACGCTTGCGAAAGACAAGGAGATTCTGGATGGCTGGCGCAAATTCGCGCGTCCTGCCACCGAACGCAACCTGTCCAACGTGGTGGAGGATGAGGTGGTGGATGCGCTGGTCACTGCCGTGACCGGCGATTTCCCGCGCCTCTCGCACCGCTATTACGCACTCAAAGCCCGTTGGCTGGGGCTGGAAAAATTGCAGCATTGGGACCGCAACGCGCCACTGCCCGCGGATACCGATTCGCAAGTGAGCTGGCCGCAGGCCCAGGCGCGCGTGCTCGATGCCTACAGCGCCTTCGATCCGGAGATGGGCGCCGTCGGCAAACGGTTTTTCGACAATGGCTGGATCGACGCAGCCCTGCGCCCCGGCAAAGCCGGCGGCGCTTTCGCACACCCGACCGTGCCCTCCGTGCACCCCTACATATTGATGAACTATCACGGCCGCACGCGCGACGTAATGACGCTGGCGCATGAACTCGGCCACGGCGTGCATCAGGTTCTGGCTGGCGCGCAAGGCCATCTGATGTCCGGCACGCCGCTGACTTTGGCTGAAACCGCCAGCGTTTTCGGCGAAATGCTGACTTTTAGAGCGTTGCTCGATTCAGAGACGGATCCGGCGCGCCGGCGCATCATGCTGGCGGGCAAGGTGGAGGACATGCTGAACACGGTGGTGCGCCAGATCGCCTTCTACCGGTTCGAGACGCTGGTGCACGACGAACGCCGCAAGGGCGAGCTATTGCCCGAGCGTATCGGCGAAATCTGGCTCCAGGTGCAGAGCGAGAGTCTGGGCCCGGTGTTCGAGTTCACACCGGAATACAGCGTGTTCTGGTCTTACGTGCCGCACTTCATCCATTCGCCTTTCTATGTTTACGCCTACGCTTTCGGCGATTGCCTGGTGAATGCACTCTACGCCGTCTATCAGTCCGGCCATCCCGGTTTTGCGGCCAAATATCTGGACATGCTGCGTGCCGGCGGCACCAAAGTGCATAAGGACCTGCTTGCCCCGTTCGGCCTCGATGCCTCGGACCCTGCATTCTGGCGCCGCGGCCTGGACGTGATCTCGGGCTTCATCGACGAGTTGGAGGCCGCGTAGGATGGGTCTTGACCCATCACGATGCGCGCGAGCGGCCGCAGGGTTGAGCTCGATGCAAACTTTTGATTCTCAGGGTGCGCATGTCTGACCCCCCGGCGCCACCCAAATTCGAAGCGCCCAAACTCCAAAGCGGAACGCTGTTCGGCGAAATCCGCCGCATGGCGCGCACCTCCGGCGCGGTGGGCGGCATCGCCGCGCGCGTCGCTGGCGAACGCATGTTCGGCATCAAGACCGACCGTGGTGCGCATGCCGAGGATCTGAAAGCCATCCTCGGCGGGCTGAAAGGCCCGCTGATGAAGGTCGCGCAATTCGCCTCGACAATTCCCGACGCGCTCCCCCCCGAATACGCCGCCGAACTGGCGCAGTTGCAAGCCAACGCCCCGCCCATGGGGGCCGCTTTCGTGCGCCGCCGCATGGCCGCCGAACTCGGCCGCGACTGGCAGGCGCGCTTCGAACATTTCGGCCTCGAAGCCGCCGCCGCCGCCAGCCTCGGCCAGGTGCACCGCGCGCGCCTGAAGGATGGCACGGAAGTCGCCTGCAAGCTGCAATACCCCGACATGCCGAGCGTCGTCGAAGCCGATTTGCGCCAGTTGCGCCTGGCACTCTCCGTCTATCACCGCATGGACAACGCGATTCAGAACGAGGAAATCTACAAGGAGCTTTCCGAACGTCTGCGCGAGGAACTGGATTATGTGCGCGAGGCATCGCAAATGCGCCTCTACGGGCTGATGCTCGACGGCGTAGAGAACGTAACGGTTCCAAAACCGTTTGCCGAGTACAGCACGCCGCGCCTGCTCACCATGAGCTGGCTGCCGGGCCGTGCCCTGCAATCGGTGCTCGATGAGAACCCGCCGATTGAAGTGCGCAACGCCATCGCCCGCGCCCTGTTCAGCGCCTGGTATATTCCGCTGTATCGTTATGGCGTGATTCACGGCGACCCGCATCTCGGCAACTATCAGGTGCGCGCCGATCACGGCATCAATTTGCTCGATTACGGCGCCATCCGCGTCTTCCGCCCGCATTTCCTGCGCGGCGTCATCGATCTTTTCGAAGCGGTGCGCGACAACGATGAAGCAAAGGCGATGCACGCCTACGAAAGCTGGGGTTTCACGGGTTTGACGCGCGAGAAGATGGAAGTGTTGAACCAGTGGGCGCGTTTCCTCTACGAGCCGCTCATCCAGGACCGCGAGCGGCTGATCCAGGAAACCAACGACCCGCAATATGGGCGTGAGGTTGCGCAAAAAGTCCACGCCGGCCTGCAACGCACCGGCGGCGTGAAACCCCCGCGCGAATTCGTGCTCATGGACCGCTCCGCCATCGGTTTAGGTGCGGTGTTCCTGCGCCTCGGCGCCAAATTGAACTGGCACCGCATGTTCCACGAGCTGATCGACAGTTTCCGCGAAGAGGAGCTGGCGGAACGCCAGGCGGCGGCGCTAGCCGAGGCAGGGGTGCCGGCGGCGGCCTGAGGGCCTGACCGAAAATGGGCCTGGCCTCCGTCGGCTGGCGTGCGTTTGCGAGTTTGCGGCGCTCGCCCCACCGGTTCGAGCGAGCACCGCAAAGAGCGGAGCCGCCTTTTGTGACCGTGAGCCTCGGCGATCGCAGCGAACGTGCGTCAGACGGCCGGCACAGGGGCATTTTCGGTCAGGCCCTTAGGGCCTATTGCACCAAGCCATGCCACGTTGTTAGGTGCGCCCCGATCAGGGGAGTGAAACATCCATGCGGCTAGCGGTGCTTAGGGAGCGTCGTGCCGACGAGACGCGCGTGGCGGCGACGCCCGAGACCATCCGCAAGCTGGTCGGGCTGGGTCTGACCGTCGCCGTGGAGGCAGGGGCCGGCCGCGGCGCCTCGATTCCGGACGCAGATTTTACCGCGGCTGGCGCCGAAGTGGCGCCCGATGCGGCCGCCACGCTGGCTGGGGCCGGCGTCGTGTTCGCCGTGCAGACGCCAGGTGCGGAGGAACGCGCCCTGATCCCGCGCGGGGCGCTGCTTGTCTGTATCTCCGGCGCGCTGGCCGACAAATCGCTGGTGCCGGCGCTGGCCGCCGCTGGGATCGATGCGGCGGCCATGGAGCTGCTGCCGCGAATCACCCGCGCGCAGGCCATGGACGTGCTTTCCAGCCAGGCGAACCTGGCCGGCTACCGCGCCGTCATCGAAGGGGCGAACGCCTTCGACCGCGGTTTTGCCATGATGATGACCGCCGCCGGCACCGTGCCGCCGGCCCGCGTGTTCGTGCTCGGCGCCGGCGTGGCCGGCCTGCAAGCCATCGCCACCGCCCGCCGGCTCGGCGCCATCGTCTCGGCCACCGATGTGCGGCCGGCGGCGAAGGAGGAGATCAAATCGCTCGGCGCCACCTTCATCGGCGTCGAGGATGCGGAGACGGCGACGCAAACCGGTGCCTACGCGCGCGAAATGACCGACGAGTTCCGCCGCAAGCAGGCCGAGCTGGTGACGGCCACGGTCGCCAAGAACGACATGATCATCTGCACCGCGCTGGTGCAGGGCGGCCGCGCGCCGACGCTGCTGACCCAGGCCATGGTCGATGGCATGAAGCCGGGCAGCGTCATCGTCGATCTCGCGTCGGACGGCGGCGGCAATTGCGAGGCAACGAAGCCGGGCGAGCTTTACGTCACCCCGAACGGCGTCAAGATTCTCGGGTATCGTAATTGGCCGAGCCGCATTCCGGTTGCTGCCAGCGCGCTGTATGCCAAGAATTTGCTGACGTTCCTGACGACTTTCTGGGACAAGGGGAACAAAACGCCGAAACTGCCGGAAGAGGACGAGATCGTCCGCGGCGTCATGCTGACCCGCGGCGGCGCCGTGGTGCACAAGCTCTTCGCCGACGCAGTGCCGCCCCCAGTCGCCGAGCCTGCGCCTGTGGCGCCCGAGCCCGCCGCTCCCGTGGCAGAGGCCGCGCCGGCCGAGCCCGCGGCTGGCGAGCCCCCGCCCCCGGCCGCTGAAGAAGCGTCCCGCCCGAAACGCCGACGCACGCCCAAATCCGGAGAGACCGCGCCATGACCAGCGCAGAGCCATTCATCTTCCTGCTGACGATTTTTCTGCTCGCCTGTTTCGTCGGCTACTACGTGGTCTGGAACGTGACGCCGGCGCTGCATAGCCCGCTCATGGCCGTCACCAACGGCATCTCGTCCGTCATCATCGTCGGCGCCATGCTGGCCGCCGGGCTCAGCCATGGGTTCTGGCCGCATCTGTTTGCGTTTCTCGCCGTGACCCTGGCCAGCGTGAACATTTTTGGCGGGTTTCTCGTGACCCAGCGGATGCTGTCCATGTTCAAGTCCAAAGCGAAGAAGTAGGCGCGTCGATGTCCCCCAATATCACCGCCCTTCTCTATCTCGCCGCCGCTGTCCTGTTCATCCTGGCGCTGCGCGGACTCTCCAGCCCGGTGACCTCGCGCCAGGGCAACCAGTTCGGCATGATCGGCATGGGCATCGCCTTTGTCGCCACACTGCTGCGCAGCGGCATGGCCGGCGACGGGGTGGTGCTGATCATCGCCGGTGTCGCCGTCGGCGGGACCATCGGCACGCAGATCGCGCAGCGCATCCAGATGACGGCGCTGCCGCAACTCGTCGCCGCCTTCCACTCGCTGGTGGGGCTGGCGGCGGTGTTCGTGGCGGCCGCCGCGCTGAACGCGCCCGAGGCCTTCAACATCGGCACGCCCGGCCATATCCACACGCAGAGTCTTGTGGAAATGTCGCTGGGGCTGGCGATCGGCGCGATCACGTTTTCGGGATCGCTCATCGCGTTTGCGAAACTGCAAGCCTTGATGAAGGGCACGCCGATCACCTTCAAATACCAGCACCAGTTCAACCTGGCGCTCGGCATTCTGCTGCTCGCACTCATCGTGATCTTCGTGGCCCATGGTGCGCAGACGATATTCTGGACGATTGCGCTGCTGTCCATAGCACTCGGCTTCCTGTTGATCATTCCGATCGGCGGCGCGGACATGCCGGTCGTCGTCTCCATGCTGAATTCCTATTCCGGCTGGGCGGCCTGCGGCATCGGGTTCACCATCCAGAATCTGGCGCTCATCATCACCGGCGCACTGGTCGGCGCCTCGGGCGCGATCCTGTCCTACGTCATGTGCAAGGGCATGAACCGCAGCATTTTCAATGTGCTGCTCGGGGGCTTCGGCACCGATAGCGGTGCGGCCGGCGGCCCGGCGGGGCCGGCGGGCGACCGCACGGTGAAGAGCGGCAACGCGGATGACGCCGCCTTCATCATGAAGAACGCCTCCAAGGTGATCATCGTGCCCGGCTACGGCATGGCGGTGGCGCAGGCGCAGCACGCGCTGCGGGAGATGGCCGACGAGCTGAAGCACGAAGGCGTGGAGGTGAAATACGCCATCCACCCGGTCGCCGGCCGCATGCCCGGCCACATGAACGTGCTGCTGGCCGAAGCCAACGTTCCTTACGACGACGTGTTCGAACTTGAGCAGATCAACAACGAGTTTGCCACAGCCGACGTGGTCTATGTCATCGGCGCCAACGACGTCACCAACCCCGCAGCAAAAACCGACCCGACCTCGGCAATTTACGGCATGCCGATTCTGGATGTGGAGAAAGCGCGCACGGTGCTCTTCATCAAGCGCTCCATGGCATCGGGCTATGCCGGCGTGGATAACGAGCTGTTCTTCCGGCCGAACACGATGATGCTGTTTGCGGATGCGAAGAAGATGACCGAGGAAATCGTGCAGGCTTTGGGGAAGTCGTAGCCGCGTAGCCCGCATGAAGCGAAGCGGAATGCGGGGACCGGGGCCGGGCTGGACGAGCACTGCTGCCTCAAGCCAACGCGGCGACCCCGCATTCCGCTTCGCTTCATGACGGGCTACGGACTGGCTGCCTTACTGCGCGAAAAACTCCGGCAGCCTGGCATCCGACCGCGACAGCAGATCGATCAGCTCGGCCTTGACCATATCGACATGCTCGTTGGCAACCTGGCAGGTCCCGGCTGCATCATGCCCGCCACCGCCATAGCTCAGGCACACAGCGCCGACATTGATCCGCGAACTCCGGTCCAGGATCGACTTGCCGATGGCGAACACGCTGTTCTGCTTGCGCACTCCCCACATCAGATGCGCGGAAATGTTGCATTCAGGGAATAGCGCGTAAATCATGAAGCGGTTGCCGGCGTAGATCACCGCCTCCTCGCGTAGATCGAGAAGGGCCAGCTTGCCGTGCAGCGCCACGCAGCGTTGCAGTTGCTCGGCAAACGGTTCGCGGTGCGCCATATAGAGATCCACACGCTCCTTCACGTCCGGCAGCGCCAGCACCTCATCGATGCCATGGTCACGGCATTGTTCGATGAGCTGCATCATCAGATCGTAATTGGAGATGCGGAAATCGCGAAACCGCCCAAGCCCGGTGCGCGAATCCATCAGGAAATTCAGCAGCACCCAGCCCTGCGGATCGAGGATTTCCTCGCGCGTGAACTGCGCCGTATCAGCCCTGTCCACCGCCTCCATCAACTCGGTGCTGATGCGGGGAAAGGCCGCGGCGTCGCCGTAGTGCTTGTACAACACCCGCGCGGCGGAAGGCGCTTCGGCATCGATGACATGGTTGGGGTAGGTGCGCCCGGCACGGCGCTCCATCTCGCTGGCATGATGGTCGAACACCACATGCGCCGCCTCGACATACGGCAGGTTGGTGACGATGTCGCGGCCGGTGATCGACACGCGGCCATCCTGCATGTCCTTGGGATGGACGAAGATAATGTCGTCGATCAGGTCCAGCTCCCGCAGCAGCATGCCGCAGACCAGCCCATCGAAATCGCTGCGGGTGACGAGGCGGTGTTTCTGGAGCGCCATGTTGCAATGCCCAGGTCCGGTTGGATGGGCAGAATATGGCGGGCAGGTGCTAAGACAGGGTTACGACCTAGACGAGCCAATGGCTCAGGTCGCGCCCTATCAGCCGGCCGGTCTGCGCAATGTCGGCATGAAACATCGCCAATGTCACGCGCGGCGGCCGCGGGCGGGCGCCGCGCGCGTAATACCAGCTGGCGATGGCCCGCCGCACCGGCCGCGGCAGCACATGCGCCAGCACGTCGCGCAGACCGCTGCTGAACAGCAGCCGGTTGAGCCAGGCGAACCGCACCGGCCGGCTCTGATTATGGTGCCTGAGCACGATGCCATCGCCAAGCGCGGGGTCCACGCCGATGTGCGCGAAGACCGCGCGCAAGGTGGCGGCCGGGTCCGCCATCATCTCCTCGAACAGCAGAAACACGATCTGCTCGCGCGCAAAAACCTCCAGATAGCGTTGGATCTGCGGCGCGTAGAGGCTGGCGCGGATGGTTTTCGGCAGGCCGTACTCGTCGTCGCCCAGCGTGCGGCCGAGTTGGGCGTGCATCTGGATTTCCGAGCGTGCCCGCTCCACCGGCTGACGCAGCACCACGATGATGCGCGCGTGCGGCTGGCGCTGCGCTATGGCGGCCGCGGCCCGCGGCGAGAACAGATAGGAGGTGGAGGCTTCGCCGACGGCCGTCTGACCGGCCCAATCCTCGAACAGCCGCAGGTACATGTCGTAGTCGGGGGTAATCGCCACCCGCGGCAGCACACTCAGCGCGGGCGAACCCGGTTCGATCAGCACGCCGCGCCGCCGCGCGCTCGCCATCACCCAGGGGCGCTCGCGCAGCTCGGTGGCAAAATGGTTCGGCTCCTTCACCGGGCAGCAGAACACGTCCGGATGTGCGCTCAGCGCATCGAACAGCGAGGTGGTGCCGCAGCGCGCAGCCCCCACGATGAAGAAATTGGGCACGACGCGGGCGCGGCCGAAAGTGCGGCGGGGCGGCGGGGCGAGCCGGCGGGCGACGAGCAAGCCGCTGAGCAGGAAGGCGAATTCGTCAGCATGGCCGATCACCGGAATACGGTTCGGAATCAGGTCGATGGGGACGAACTGATACGCCAGCCCGATCAGCAGCGCGGCCTGCGCCGCGAAAGCGGCGCGGTCGGCCACGCATATCCGGCGCAGCAGCGCCCCCTCCGCATGCACACGCGCGACGCACTGCACCAGAAAAAATCGCATACCGGCCTCCGGCCACCTTGCTAGGGCGGTGGCGGCGCGATTTGGGAAGTTTCCTGTGTCTGTCTGTGGTGACGCGTTACGTTAGGAAGGACTTCTTTTTTGAAAAAAAGAAGCAAAAAACTTTTTTCTGTTTGGCTTCGGTTTTTCCGGAGAGGCCCGGCCCAATATCCAAAAGTTTTTTGGTTCTTTTTTTCAAAAAAGAACTGCTTCCTTCCTTACGCCGCCTTAACCGCCACCCTGCCCTTCCGAGGTGCCGCCAGCCCCGCCACCTCCGCCGAGCGTGCCACCCGCCCGGTATTGACGAACGCCTCATGGTTCGCCTCGATGCTGCCGGGGTCGTAGAGATAATTCACCATG
>Ga0116227_10015095_pt1 | contig 11524 bp, 11 predicted proteins | sample S1TSphgellanicum_FD_89693 | JGI IMG/M metagenome (GOLD analysis project Ga0116227, IMG submission 89693) | Host-associated microbial communities from peat moss isolated from Minnesota, USA - S1T2_Fb - Sphagnum magellanicum MG | ecosystem: Host-associated > Plants > Peat moss > Unclassified... | reverse complement strand
TGGGCCACATTGGCGCAACCCATGCGCTCGGCGCCGGGCTGGCGCGCCGCGGCGGCGTCGATTCGTTGCAGGTACGCCGAACGCGCGGGATCGCTGCGTTCCCGGATGCGCTGTGTGACCGCGTCCACGAGGGGGTGAAGTTTCATCGGAATAAGTAACTAAATTACAAACCCTATGGTAGCGCCGAACCGGTGCCCGCCAAGCCGGCAAGGTTACAGGCTGGGTACGAAAACGGCAAAGGGCCGCACGCAGCGCCACTGGCACGAGCCGCGGCCCCACTCCCGGGGGCCGCTTTCTGCGCTGGAGGGCGGCCCGGCAGCAAAAAGGCCCGGACGAGCCGGGCCTTCGGGGCTGCGGGGCCGGAAGCGGTTACTGCGCCACCACCTCGACGCGGCGCGCCTCGGCGTTGCCGCCGCTGCCGGTCAGCTGTTCGGGTTTCTTGAGCTCGACCTTGTCCTCGGGAACGCCCAGGCCCTTGAGCGCGTCGCGCACGGCGAGGGCGCGCTGCTTGGCCAGCTCGGCGTTCTTCTCGGCGTCGCCCGTGGCGTCATGGAAGCCGCTGATCACGACGGTCTTGCCCTCGGCCACGGCCTTGACCACCTCGGCCAGGGCTTCATTGGCGCCGGCGGCGAGGTCGGCCTTGGCCGAGGCGAAGTAGAACTTGACCACGCCGTTCTCGACCTTGACGCTGGCCTCGTCCGCCTCGTCCGCCTCGGCCGTGGCCGCTGCCGCAGGCGCGGCCACTGCCTTGGGCGCCGAACCGGCGCCGCCGCGGTGCACCGCAATGCCGATCACCAGCGAAATCACCAGCACGATCAGGCCGAGCACGACGCCCAGCGCAACGCCGGTGCTGTCATCATCTTGGGAAAACATGGTTGAACTCCAAAAAAATCTGGCGCGATTGTAAAGTGTGCCCATGACCCACGCCCTCCAGCCCCTGCGCGATCCCGCGCCACTGCTCGAAGCCACGCTGCGCGCCTGGGGCGGCCGCTCGGACCTCTGGATCTTCGGCTATGGCTCGTTGATCTGGCGGCCCGAGTTCGAGTTCAGCGAGCAGCGGCTGGCCCGCGTACATGGCTGGCACCGGGCGCTGAAGATGTGGAGCCGCATCAACCGCGGCACGCCCGACTGTCCCGGGCTGGTCTTCGGCCTGCTCTCGGGCGGCAGCTGCCAGGGCATGGTCTTTCGCGTGCCGCGCCACCACGGCCACGCGGTGCTGCCGGTGCTCTGGCTGCGCGAGATGATGATGGGCGTCTACGACCCGCGCTGGCTCAACTGCCGCACCGGCAAGGGCACGGTGCGCGCGCTGGCCTTCACCCTGTCCCGCCACAGCCCGAGCTACACCGGCGAGCTTGGCGAGGCGCAGTACCGCCGGATCTTCTCGGACGCCTGCGGGCGCTACGGCACGACACTGGACTACGCACGCCAGACCTACGACAGCCTGCTGCGCCACGGCATCCGCGACCAGGCGCTGGAGCGCCTGCTGGCCCACGCCGGATAGGCTTCAGCGCGCGGGCGCCAACAGGGCCTGCGCCCGCGCCAGGTCGTCGAGGGTGTCGATGTCGGTCACCGCGCCGATGTCGTCCACCTCCAGTTCCAGCACGGCCTGCGCGCGCACCACGGGCGCCGCGCCCTGCGGGCCCTGCAGCGCCATCAGCTGGGCGCCGCAGGCGGCCGGGAAGCCCACGGGGTGGCCGCGCCGGCCGGCATGCAGCGGCACCACCACCTGGTGCGAGCCCAGGGCCGCCGCCACCTGCCGCAGGGTGGCCGCCCGGATCAGCGGCAGGTCGGCCGGCAGCACCAGCCAGCCCGGCGCGCCACGCGTGGCGCGCACGGCGGCCGCGATCGAATCGCCCATGCCGGGGTGGCCCGCATCCTCCAGGTGCCAGGGCAGTCCGCTGGCGCGCACGGCAGCCAGGGTGTGCTCCAGCACCGGCTTGCCGGCCAGCAGCGCCCGCAGCTTGTGCACGGTGCCCCCCGAGGCCGCGAAGCGCTCGCCGCGGCCGGACGCCAGGACGATGACGACCGGTTGCGCGGGCATCAGGCCTTGATCGCCTCGGGCGTCAGCGGCAGGCGGCGCAGCCGCTTGCCCGTGGCCGCGAACAGCGCATTGGCCACCGCCGGCGCCACCAGCGCGGTGGCCGGCTCGCCGATGCCACCGGGCTTCTCGGTGCTGGGCACCAGGGTGACGTCGATCTGCGGCGCCTCGTTCATGCGCACCACGGGGTAGTTGTGGAAGTTGGTCTGCTGCACGCGGCCCTTGACCAGCGTGACGTCGCCGTACAGCGCCGCCGACAGGCCGAAGTTGACGCTGGACTGGATCTGCGCGAGCACCGTGTCGGGGTTGACCATGCGCCCGAGGTCGGCCACCACCGTCACCCTGTGCACCTGGATCTGCCCGTCCTTGAGCGATATCTCGGCCACCTGCGCCATGTAGGTGTCGTAGCCCTCCATCAGCGCGATGCCGCGCGTGCGGCCGGCCGCGGGCGGCGTGGCCCAGCCGGCCTGGTCCGCGGCCATCTTCAGCACGTTGGCGAAGCGCGGCTGTTTCTGCAGCAGGGACATGCGGTAAGCATACGGGTCCTGGCCCGCGGCCGCCGCCAGCTCGTCGATGAAGCTCTCGTTGGCGAAGGCGTTGAGCGCATGGCTGACCGAGCGCCAGTAGCCCACGCGCAGGCCGCTGTCGTGCTTGACGATCTCGTGCCGCGTGGCGGCAATCTCGTAGGGCGCGAGCGCGGCCTCGGTCATCAGCGGGTCCTGCACCTCGCCGGGCAGGCCGAACACCCGGCCCGTGACCGACTGCGACACCATGCGGAAGGTCATGGCCGTGGGCTTGCCGTCCGGCCCGACGGCGGCCGCGAGCTGGTGCACGGCCATCGGGCGGTAGAAGTCGTGCGTCATGTCGTCCTCGCGCGTCCACAGCAGCTTGACCGGCCGGTTGACGGCCTTGGAGATCTGCGCGGCCTGCACGATGAAGTCCAGGTCGATGCGCCGGCCGAAGCCGCCGCCCAGGAAGGTGGTCTTGACGGTGATGTCCTCGGGCTTCATGCCCAGGGCCTTGGCCACCGCGCCCTGCGCGCCGTCCTGCCACTGGGTGGGGCCGATCAGCGCCATCTTGCCGTTGGCGTAGTGCGCGGTGAAGTTCATCGGCTCCATGGTCGCATGGGCCAGCAGCGGCGACACGTACTCGGCGCGCACCACCTTGGCCGCGTCCTTGATCACTGCGTCGGCATCGCCCACGGCCTTGAGCGGCAGCGGCTTGTCGGTGGCGGCGCGGATGCCGGCCAGCATGCCGGCGTTGTCGATCGCCGCCACCGGGCCCTCATCCCATTCGACCACCAGCGCTTCGCGCGCCTTGCGGGCCCGCCAGTAGCTGTCGGCCACCACGGCCACGCCGTCGGGGATCTGCACCACGTCGATCACGCCGGGCAGGCCCTTGGCCTTGCTCGCGTCATAGCGCTTGACCTGGCCGCCGATCACCGGACACTGCTCCAGCGATGCGTAAACCATGCCCGGCAGCCTGACGTCGATGCCGAACTCGGCCGTGCCGTTGGTCTTGGACGGGGTGTCCAGGCGCCGCGTGGGCTTGCCCACGACGGTGAACTCGGAAGGGTCCTTGAGCTTCACGTCCTTGGGCACGGGCAGCTTGGAGGCGGCCTCGGCCAGCTGGCCGTAGGTTGCCTTCCTGCCGCCGGGGCCGGTGACCGTGCCGTTCCAGGCCTTGAGCTGCGAGGCGTCGAGCTTCCACTTGTCGGCCGCCGCCGCCACCAGCATCTCGCGCACCTGGGCGCCGGCCACGCGCAGCTTCTCCCAGCCGTCGCGCACCGAGGTCGAGCCACCGGTGAGCTGCGGGCCGCCGAGCAGCGCGTTGCCATAGACCTTGGCGTCGGGCGGCGCGATCGCCACCTTGATCTGGCGGATGTCGACATTGAGTTCCTCGGCGATCAGCATCGGCATCGAGGTGTAGACGCCCTGCCCCATCTCGGAGCGGGCCGACAGCAGGGTGATGGTGTTGTCGTCGGCGATGTGGACCCAGGCGTTCGGGGTGTACAGCAGGCCGGCGGCCTGCGCGTCTCCGCCGGGCAGGGACAGGGAGACGCCCAGCAGCAGGCCGGTGCCGGCGGCCGAGGTCTTGAGGAAATCGCGGCGCGATGTGGATGCAACGGTGCTCATGGTGGTGCTCCTCAGGCCTTGCGCATGGAGGAGGCCGCATCCTTGATGGCGGCCTTGATGCGCGGGTAGGTGCCGCAGCGGCAGATGTTGCCGCTCATGGCGGCGTCGATGTCGGCATCGCTCGGATTCTTGTTGCCGGCCAGCAGCGCGGCGGCGCTCATCAGCTGGCCGGACTGGCAGTAGCCGCACTGCGGCACGTCGTGCTTGATCCAGGCCACCTGCAGCGGGTGGGTGTTGTTGCGCGACAGGCTCTCGATGGTGGCGACCTTGGCGCCGGCCACGGCCGACAGCGGCGTCTGGCATGAGCGCACCGGCTGGCCGTTCAGGTGCACGGTGCAGGCGCCGCACAGCGCCATGCCGCACCCGAACTTGGTGCCGGTCAGGCCCAGCTCGTCGCGGATGACCCACAGCAGCGGGGTGTCGGGTTCGGCGTTGGCGGCCGCGGGTTTGCCGTTCAGGGTGAATTTCACGCTCATGTCGTTGTCTCCTGGTACGTGGGGCGGGCCGCCGCGCCCTCGCGCGGCGTCCGAGCGACAGCGTATGCCGACGACGACAAAAGTTCACGGGGTTAACCCTGAGGAAATCGCTGTCCCCGGATGTTTTCTCAAAATGGAACAGCACGGCGGGCCATCGCCCGCCCCGGGACCGCGGCCGCGCGGCCATGAAGCCATGAGGCCGCGCGACGCGAAGCAGCCGCTCAGGCCAGCTTGAACGGCAGCTCGCGCGGCGTCTTGCCCGTCAGCCGCGCCACCGCGTTGGCGAACGCCGGCGCCAGCGGCGGCAGGCCCGGCTCGCCCATGCCGGTGGGCGCGTCGGCGCTGGGCACGATGTACACCGCCATCGTGGGCATGTCGGTGATGCGCGGCACGGCGTAGTCGCCGAAGTTGCTCTGCTCGACCACCCCGTCCTTGAGGGTGATGGCCGCGCCGGGCAGGCAGGTGGCCAGGCCCATCAGCGCCGCGCCCTGCACCTGGGCCTCGACGCTGCGCGGATTCACCGCAAGGTTGCAGTGCACGCCCGCCGTCACGGCATGCAGCCTGGGCGTGCCGTCCTGCACCGAGGCCTCGACCACGTAGGCCACCACGGTGTCGAACGACTCGTGCACCGCCACGCCCCAGGCCCGGCCCGCGGGCAGCTGCCGCTTGCCGTAGCCCGACTTGTCCACCGCGAGCTGCAGCGCGGCCTGGTGGCGCGGATGGCCCGCGCCGATCAGCCGCAGCCGGTAGGCCACCGGGTCCTGGCCGGTGCTGCGCGCGATCTCGTCGATCAGCGTCTCCATCACGTAGGCCGTGTGGGTGGAGCCCACGCTGCGCCACCAGAGCACCGGCACGTTGACCTGCGGGTGGTGCACCGAGAGCTTCATCGGAATCTCGTAAGGCTCCTTCATGCCCTCGACCATGGTGCCGTCGATGCCGTTCTTGACCATGAAGGCCTCGAACGGCGAGCCCTTGAGGATGGACTGGCCCACGATCACATGCTCCCAGGCCAGGATGTCGCCGCGCTCGTCGAAGCCGATCTCGGCGCGGTGCAGGTGCATCGGGCGGTAGTAGCCGCCCTTGATGTCGTCCTCGCGGCTCCACAGCGTGCGCACCGGCGCGTCCAGACCCGCCATGCGCGCGGCCCGCGCCACGCCGCAGGCCTCGACCACGTAGTCGCTGCTCGGGATGGCGCGCCGGCCGAAACCGCCGCCGGCCATCTGGGTGTGGATGCTCACGTTCTGCGGCGCCACGCCGAGCACGCGCGCCGCCGCGGCCGCGTCCAGCCCCGGCATCTGCGTGCCCATCCAGAGTTCGGCCTTGGCGGCCGCGCCCTCGCCGCTCAGGCGCACCGTGCAGTTCAGCGGCTCCATCGGCGCATGGGCCAGGTAGGGGAACACGAACTCGGCGCTGATCTTCTTCGGCGCGCCGGCCAGCTTGGACATGTCGGCGTCGTATTTCACCGCGCCGGGCTGCTGCGCGAGTGCGCGGTAGCTGGCCAGCAGCCGGGCGCTGTCGGCCTTCTCCACCCCCGCCGTGTCCCATTCGACCTTGAGCGCCTCGCGGCCGAGCTTGGCCGGCCAGTAGCCGTCGGCCACCACGGCCACGCCCTCGCCGCCGCGGTCCAGCGGCACGCGCAGCACGGCGCGCACGCCCTTCACCGCCTTGGCCGCCGTGTCGTCCAGCGACTGGATGCGGCCGGCGAACACCGGCGGATGCGCCACCACGGCGGTCAGCATGCCGGGCAGGCGCGCGTCGATGCCATAGCCCTGCCCACCGCTCGATTTGGCACGCGCGTCCAGCCGCCCGGTGGGCTGGCCGATCAGGCGGAACTGCTTCGGGTCCTTGAGCACCACCGTCTCGGGCACCGGCAGCCGCATCGCCGCGTCGGCCAGTTCGCCATAGCCCAGCTTGCGCCCGCCGGGGCCGATCACGCTGCCGCCCTGGGTGCGCAGCGTGGAAGGCGCGACCTGCCATTGCGCGGCGGCGGCGGCCACCAGCATGGCCCGGGTGCGGGCACCCAGTTCACGGTACTGGATGTAGGAGTTCTTGATCGATCCCGAGCCGCCGGTGATGTGCATGCCGAACACCGGGTCCACGTAGGCCGGGTCGGCATTGCCGTGCACGCTGCGCACCCGGGACCAGTCGGCGTCCAGCTCCTCGGCCAGGATCATCGGCAGGCCGGTCTGCACGCCCTGGCCGAAGTCCAGCCGGTTGATGGTCACCGTCACCGTGCCGTCGCGGGCGATGTGCACGAAGGCGCCGGGCTGCTGCGTGGCTTTCAGGCCGGAGGCCGCGGCCGTGACCGCGCCATCGGCCTGCGCCATCGCGGCCAGCGGGAAAGCGCCCAGGGCGAAGCCGGAGGCCGTGGCGAGCTTTAGGAAGCTGCGCCGCGGCAGACCCTGGCTTGCCAGGGTTTCAGGAACGTCCTGCGCTCGATCCATCAGGGCCAGCAGGCCTTTGGGCAGTTCAAGGAGAGTCGGTGTGGCAGGCATGGTTCGTCTCCTTCGGTTCAGGCCAGGGCCTGGGCCGCGTCGTGGATGGCGGCGCGGATGCGCACATAGGTGCCGCAGCGGCAGATGTTGCCGGCCATGGCGGCGTCGATGTCGGCATCGCTCGGCTTGCGGTTGTTCATCAGCAGCCCGGTCGCGCTCATCACCTGGCCACTCTGGCAGTAGCCGCACTGGGCCACGTCGTGGCGCACCCAGGCATCCTGCACGGCCTTGCCGACCTTGTCCTGGGCCAGGGCCTCGATGGTGGTGAGCTTCTGGCCGGCCGCGGCCGCCACCGGCGTCACGCAGGAGCGGATCGGCGAGCCGTTCAGGTGCACGGTGCAGGCGCCGCACAGCGCCTGGCCGCAGCCGAACTTGGTGCCGGTCAGCCCCAGGGTGTCGCGCAGCGTCCAGAGGATGGGGGTGGAGGGGTCCACGTCGATCGACGTGGCTTTGCCATTGAGGGTGAGGTTCACTGCCATGGGAGGGCTCCTTGTGGGGCGCGAGAGGCGCAGTGTGCATCACCGGCTTTCAAAAGAAAATACCGCAAAGCTATCTGGGTTATCAACTTCCACTTAACAATCGGGGCCATGAAGCCCGACATCCTGGCCGCGCTCGCGGCGTTCGAACAAGTCGCCGCCAGCCGCAGCCTGACCCAGGCCGCACATGCCACGGGGGTGACGCCGGCCGCGCTCTCGCAGACCATCAAGAAGCTCGAAGCGCGGCTCGGCGTGCGCCTGTTCGAGCGCACCACGCGCAGCGTCAACCTGACCGAGGCCGGCCGCGCCTATCGGGAGCGCGTGGCGCCGGCACTGGCCAGCCTGACCGGCGCGACCGAGGACCTGCAGTCCAGCGCCGGGGTGGAGGGCGGCACGCTGCGCGTGACGCTGGGCTACACGACCGGCCGCTTCCTGATCGAGCCGCTGCTGGCCGACTTCTTTGCCGCGCACCCGCACATCGGGCTGGAGCTGGCCTATGACGACGGCTTCGTCGACATCGTGCGCGAGGGCCTGGACCTGGGCATCCGCATCGGCGATGCGGTGGAACGCGACATGATCGCGCTGCGCCTGACGCCCGAGTTCCGGCTGCGCTGCGCCGCCTCGCCGGCCTACCTGCGGGCGCACGGCGTGCCGCGACGCCCGCAGGACCTGGCAGCACACCGCTGCATCAACTACCGCATGCGCAGCAGCGGCGCGCTCTACAAATGGGAATTCATGGACGGCGGCGCGCTGACCGAGGTGGCGGTGCGCGGCCCGCTGGTGGTCAACCACTGGGAGGCCGGGCTGAGCGCGGCCATCGCGGGCGTGGGCATCACCATCGGCTGGGCCGAGTCGCTGGCGCCCGCCCTGGGCTCGGGCCAGCTGGTGGAGGTGCTGGCCGACTGCAGCGCCACCTTCCCCGGCTTCTACGCCTACTACCCGCAGCGCGCCCACCTGCCGGTGAAGACCCGCGTGTTCCTGGACTTTCTCGCCGCCCGGCTTCCTACAATGGCGTCATGAGCACCCCCATCGCCGACCTGCGCAAGAGCTACGAACGGGCCGAACTCAGCGAGGAGGCCTCGCAGGCCGATCCGCTGCAACAGTTCGACCAATGGCTCACCGAGGCCATCCGCGCCGAGCTGCCCGAGCCCAATGCCATGACCCTGGCCACGGTGGGCAGCGACCTGCGGCCGAGCACCCGCATCGTGCTGATCAAGGGCTACGACGCGCGCGGCATCGTCTGGTACACCAATTACGACAGCCGCAAGGGCCGCGAACTCGCCGGCAACCCTTTCGCCGCGCTGCAGTTCCACTGGGTCGAACTCGAGCGCGTGGTGCGCATCGAGGGCCGGGTGCAGAAGGTGGACGAGGCCGACAGCGATGCCTACTTCAAGAGCCGCCCGCTGGATTCGCGCATCGGCGCCTGGGCCAGCCCGCAAAGCCAGGTGATCGCCGGGCGCAGCGTGCTGGTCGCCAATGCCGCGAAATACGGCGCCCAGTACCTGCTGAACCCGCCGCGTCCGCCACACTGGGGCGGCTTGCGCCTGGTGCCCGACACCTGGGAGTTCTGGCAGGGCCGCAAGAGCCGGCTGCACGACCGGCTGCGCTACCGCGGCGAGGCGGCCGGCGGCTGGCAGCGCGAGCGCCTGGCGCCCTGAAGATTCAGGGCGCGGTGATCCAGGCGGCGATGCGGCCCACGACATCGGCCTCCAGCCCGTTGTAGCCGTGGTAGGCCATCGCCTCGCAAGGGTCGCCCTGGCTGATGCCGCCGCCGACCGCGATGAGCTCCTTGCGCGGCGCAGCCGTGAGCTTCTCCATCAGGCGCGCCGTGCCGGGGAAGGCGCAGAGCCGGCAGCCGTCCTGCTGGTGATGCACCACCAGCACCGGCACCGCCACCCGCTCCAGCGGCATGGCCGGCACCGGACGGCCGCGCGGGTCATCCAGGATGGTGGAGGTCAGCACCAGGCCGTCCGGGCCGCCCTCGGCGCGCGGTAGCTGGGTTGTGGCCCAGGCCGCCGACTGGGTGCCGCGGCTGGTGCCCACCAGCCACACCGGCACACCGGTCTTCTCGCGCAGCCACGCGATCACGGCCTGGAGGTCGGCCACATGCTCGGGCGTCTGCCGAAAGCCGTTGAGAAACGGCGCGGACTGCCGGTCGGACGGCGCATCGACCACCGCCACGGCCAGGCCCTGCTGCTCGAACAGCCCGCGCGTGCGCACCAGGAAGTTGCCCTCGCCCCATTTGAAGCCACCGTTGGGGAAGATCTGCAGGCCGCCATGGCCACCCGCCAGCAGGACGACCGCAGCGCGCGGCTGGCCGGGCGCGAGGTAGAGGAAGCGCTGCGTCACGCCGGGCCGCGTCGGGATGTCGACCACCTGCGGCACGGTCTGCGCCCGCAGCGGCATGAGCAGGCCGGACAGCAGCAGCACCAGGCACCAGCGGTACAGGACAGCTTGCATCGCGCACTCCTTGGACACGGAAGACCGCCATTGTGCGGCCAACCCGTGGGCTACAGCGCCACCTGGCGCCCCACCAGCGCCATGACCCCGGACAGCGTGAGCAGCGCCAGCGTGGTGGACACGGCGACGCTGGCCGTCACCAGGTCTTCGGCCACCTGGTAGCGCTGCGAGAACAGGAAGACGTTGGCGCCGATCGGCAGCGAGGCGGCCACCACCATCACGACGAACGGCAGCCCGTCCAGGCCCAGGGCCCAGCCCAGAACGAGCACCAGCAGCGGGTGCAGCAGGTTCTTGGCGCCCGCCAGCGCCAGCGCGCCGCGCAGGTGGGTGCCGACCGCGGTCTGCGCCAGCGTCACGCCCACCAGCACCAGCGCCAGCGGACCGAAGGCGGTACCCAGCAGCTGCAGCGGCGTGTCCAGCGCGGCCGGCAGTTGCAGGCCGGTCTGCGCGAACAGCAGCCCCGCGATGATGGGCAGCGGCACCGGGTGGATGATGGCGTTGCGCACCGCCAGCAGCACCGTGGCCGCCATGTGCCGCTCGCGGCCCCGACCGCTGGCGGCGGCCTCGCGCATCGCGGCCAGCTCCAGCACCACGGTGGCCAGGGTCAGCATGACCAGCGAATGCAGCGAGACCAGGGTGAACAGGGTCACCAGCCCGGCGTCGCCATAGGCCAGGCCGATCAGCGGGATGCCGATCATCACCGTGTTGCTGAAGGTGCAGGCCAGGGCCAGCACCGCGGCCCGGGTGTTGAAGCCCTGCAGCAGCAGCGTGCCCAGGAAGATCAGGCCGGCGGCCAGGAAGTAGGCGGCCACCGGCGCGAAGTCGAGCTGCTCCACATGCACCGTGCCCATGGTGCGGAACAGCAGGGCCGGCGCCAGCACCACGAACACCAGGTTGGACAGGTCGCGCACCGCGCCCGCGCCGATCCAGCGCCGCCTGCCCGCCATGAAGCCAACGGCGATCAGGAGTACGACAGGGATCAGGGACGACAACACGAAATTCATAGCCGCCCGATCCTACCCGCGCAACCCACAGGGCCGGCGCAGCCCGGCCGCTTCCAGGGCACCCCTGGAACCGGCTACGCCGGGCCACAGGGTGCGCCCCCTCCGCGCAGCGGAGGGGGTAGTCGCAGGACCCCCGGGTGCGGAGCCTGGGGGTGGCCCTCAGAAGTTTGCCTGCAGCCCGAGCTTCAGGCTGCGCCCCGGCAGCGGCGCGCGCCCGGGCACGGTCTGGGTGAGGATGGACGAGGCCGAGTAGGCCAGCTGGTTGCCGATGTTGTCCAGGCGGGCATACCACAGCAGGTTCGCAGGCTGGGCGCCACCGGTCTTCATGCGGTAGGTCAGCGCCGCGTTCCACAGCGTGTAGCCGTCGGTCGGTAGCTGGCCCGTGGGCACGCGGTCCTGGCGCGCCGCGTGATTGAAGCCCAGCCGCGCGCCCCAGGGCC
>Ga0116227_10015094_pt1 | contig 11524 bp, 7 predicted proteins | sample S1TSphgellanicum_FD_89693 | JGI IMG/M metagenome (GOLD analysis project Ga0116227, IMG submission 89693) | Host-associated microbial communities from peat moss isolated from Minnesota, USA - S1T2_Fb - Sphagnum magellanicum MG | ecosystem: Host-associated > Plants > Peat moss > Unclassified... | reverse complement strand
GCACGTAAAACTGTGAGTCACTGGGCAACAAATGTCAAGTAACACCATAGCAGCAGAAGTGGAAGAGGAGGTGGAGGATAACGTAGCAGCATGAAACACTGTGCGTCACTGGGCAACAAATGTCAAGTAACGCCATAGCACCAGAACTGGAAGAGGAGGTGGAGGATAACGTGGCAGCACCTAACACTGTGAGTCACTGGGCAACAAAAGTCACGTAACACTCATAGCACCAGAAGTGGAAGAGGAGGTGGAGGATAACGTACCAGCACCTAACACTGTGAGTAGTGACTCGTGAGGGGACTCTGAAGGGAGCCCTACAATGAACCTTTATAACTATTATAGCCTACTTGGGCGTTCAATCCCTTGGGAATATGTGATTGCAGTAACTGTTGAAGTTTATTTCAAATATGATGCAATACAGTTTTGGTTTAAGATTAGAATCCAGTTGTTTAGGATGCCTGGGAAGTGGATCTTAAAGGCAACCACAATATTAGAAACAGATTTTTTTCTTTTTTCTCATCAATGCTTTTCAAAATCAACTAATTTAAAATCCCAATTTGAGTGTATGTGACTACCCAGTGCTTTTTTTTCAATTTTCTCATGTTGTTCTGAAAGTGGCAATCAGCCACAAGAGGATTTAGCCAAATCTAGCTCCAAGACAAATGCAGAAATACAAAATCTAGCCGTTGGCAAATCATAGAACTTATTAGTTAAATATGATAATTTCCAAAGAAGAAAGCTAAAAAATCTACCCAAATCCTTCAAAAATCCTGGCAATTTCATAATTTCTTCCTCAAAATGTGGTGATCTTTTTGTAATTTTTCCAAAACGTTCTTTTGATCATGATGCTTGGGTCATTTTTTATAGCAAAATGACCAGAATTTGCGACTGAAAAAAAAAACCCCTAATGTGACCTTGGTATTAGGATCCTTGTTTGACCATTAAAAAAAGTTCCTTTTTTAGGCTATTAGGTTTCACCATATAACATGCCCTCTTTTGAGGATTTCAAGTGTTACATACCCATGATTCACAAAGGAGCCTACTAACAATACAGTGACACCTTACCAAAATTTCACAAATTCATAGATAATTGAAAGTAAGTGCAAAAATTCAGGTTCAACTTGGGTTGTGTTTCAAATTGTTTCATCATTAAGAAAAAAAAAGTATGTAGTATGAAATTGAATTTCAATTATCTCAATATGCTTATTCTAGCAGTTTCGGATGGTTTTACCTTATTTCAATGACCATTAAATTCTTGATTATTGAACAACAAGATGAACAAAGTGTTGTTGGTGTGGACAAATTACTTAAACATGTCTTTAGTGTAAAGAGACCCCAAACACTAAAGTTTGAACCCCGACTTCTTAAAAGCATATTGGTACCTAAAACCATACATCAAAAACCCCACCCCCTCAATGTTTGAGAGGCACCAGAAAAATGCCACCACTTGGTGTGCTCTTTTCCCTGCACCATATCTTCTGAGTTCTTTTATCTGTAAATTTGGGGCTGTTTGCTGGCCTTCTGGTTGGGGTTTCTCTCATGTATGTTTGAGAGAAAGAAGATGGGAAAATCAGAAGTATGTCCAACTACTGAGCACAGCGTCCTTTTTACAATTTTATGATGTTCCATCAATTGTGAGTATCTCAAGAGGGATTTAGTATTACCCTAGTACCTTGGCTGGTTCAGCAACAAGGTGCCTAATAAAATTTTAAAAGTTGTCATTTACTTTTGGCAATAGAAATAATAATATTTCACAAGTAGGCACTATACTAAATAATGAAGCTGGTCTGCTTGAAAGTTTCTTTCAGGTTTTTGGCATAGAAGGTAAATGTTTTCAGAATTTTAGGCAATTCCAAAATTAATTAATCAGTGCCTAACCAGCCTCGGTACTGTACTGGTGACAAATTTCGAGAACCTATCGAAAGAGTGAGAATATGCTATAAAAAAAATGCCTCCAAAACTAACATCCAAGTTGATATTTGGCAGTTTTTTTTAATTCAAAAAAATAAAGATTTTTCCCCATGAAATAGTAAATATTGAACCTTTTCTTTAATTCTCATTTTGTGAAATTTCTTTTAAGCACTTGCAATAATACTCCTGGCATTTATTTAATGCCCAGTTGCCAGGGAAGCCAAGTCAGGAATTTTTCTTTGGACATTTCTTTTCTGGAAAGGAAAGCAACTCTTGCTCTTATACTTACCCGCAATTGCCTCAACAACTGTTGTAGGCTTGGGCCATCTCATGCTCTCATGGATGAAATAGTCGAAATTGTACCGAAAACTGTAGATGAAATGTAATAGTGAACTTATGCCAAATTCAATTTCAGCTTCCACTTCAAATATCTTCACCCATAGCAGTAAAATGACCTGCAAACTATATTTTGGATGCAAAGTAGCAGTCCAATTAGTGTGAACTCAGTTTGAGCCTGTACATAAAGCCAAGACATATATTGCCCTTCAAGAGAGCAGGAAAGAGCAAATAACTAACCATAAGGTCTGACCCAGGCGGTGAACAATGTTGTGTGGATATATCTTTCACCCGGATATACCCACTGGGTACAGATAGGGTATATTATTTATCTTAACGTACTTATCTCAAATCAACATATACTAATGAAGGGCATATCCAATGGTATGTAAATTTGAAATTTTATACCTTAATCATAACCTTGGATATGAATAAGAAATACCATACCCAAAGCCAAATATGTTTGGGCATCCAGGTTTTTAATTTATGATAAATATGACTTAAACTTGGTAGTCCTACTAGTTCCTTTCTTTTGGTCATTTTTCTGCAATTAGAATTAGACCATCACAAGAAAAATAGAACAAGCTGAAGCTTTGGAAGCTCCCCAAAACTCCCCAAAATATAAGTTTGGATGTGAAGATTAAGGATTTTTCCTTTAGCAAGCTATAGAGGTCAAAAGGTGAAAACTTTGGGCAAATCATATGGTTCAAAATTGAGGGTTGTTCACATGTGATAAAAATGCACATTTTAAAACTTTGGAGTGATAAGTGTGTGGGAACGATATATCTCAAGTGAGAAACTCCTGTCCTTGGAAAGGCCATAACTTTCACTTTGCTTAACAAAATTAGATGATTCAAAAACGTATTGGGAAAGCCCAAAGATGAGTTACAAATTATCTTGAAACTTCATCATCAACCGAGTGTCAATCGTGCTGTCACTGTCTTTTTATACATTAAATATTCACTCATAAATATGTTTGCCCTCATCAAGGATGATCAAACACTTTGATTTTTTCATTTTGACATTGGTTTTGACCTCTGAAATTTGTTTCAAAATTTCCAAAATGTGAATATTTTCTTTCATTTTGACATAAATAAATAAATACCCATTTTCAAACCAAAAAAAGGGTTATGTGTGAGTGGTGGATGGGAATTTTTTTAATGTTAGTGCATGAGGTGGGGGTAGGCACATGGCAAACGTATTCACAATTACATAAATAGGAGGTGACAAAAGTTACTTGACAAAGTGGAGGTGATAGAAATGATTTAGCTCTTTCTTGTAGCCACTTTTCACCATTTGCCCAAAAATTTATTTTATTTACCTATGTAGCTAGACCAAAGGCCAAGGTTATATACTATTTTAATTTAGAGGTGTCCATCTTGTGATTATTAGTTTTAGTGATTGGTGAATCAAAGAGCCCCCCCCCCTCCCCCCCCCCCCCCCCCCCCCCCCCCCCCCACCCCCACACACCCAAAAAAATGAAAAGCTCTTTGCATGCACCCTCAACAATTAACTAATATTCACCATATTAATATAACGTGACCATTAAGATTGAAAGCAAGTGAACCTACAATTTATTAAATTTAAATATTTTTATTTTTGCAATAAATGTCTCCAATATAATTTTTTTGTATGTTGTAGGTTTATATTTGAAAATGATTAAAACATGAAATTTTTGTGACATGTAAAAATCATTTTGAAACTGAAAGAAATTTGATAAGTTTTGTGAGAAAGAGATGTTCAAAAATGGAAAAAACCTAGTTCCTTTGCAATGAGTGCCACCTTCAAAAACGAAAATGAAGATTGTAAATATGTTCCACTATCAATAAAATAATAAAAAATATAAATGACATTAATTTGGTGATAATATTATTTTCTAAACAAAATTATGCATTTGGGAACCATTGTGAACATGGCTTGCTTTTGAAAAGAAATTGGATTGGGTAGTATACAATTTGTTTGATCAAGTGGTTTGTTACTTGTACCTGGGTCATGTACTCATGGAATGAAATAAAATTATTTCAATAAAGAAAAAAATTTAGATGGTTGCTAATTTATTTTGTTGATGAATACCTCTTTTGGTTGGAAAAATGCACATTTGATGAAGTTATGCACTTTTCCTAGTAACTCTAGGAACTTAAGTATTAATGTAAAAAAAGGAGACATTGTTGGACAAAAAAACTCAAGCTTGAACCTTCATCTCATTAAAGTAAAAATATTGTTAATGATTTTTTTCATTAACTAAAATTTTCCATGCTTAATATATGATTGTTGTGTGCACTACAAAAAGTCATCCAATTGAAATTCATGTATTGAAAAATAAATTTGTATGGCTTCTTTCATTCCAAGGCCCACATGATTTAGATCTATGACACAAATTTGAAGGATGTAACTTAGAACTAATGAAAATAATAATTTAAGAAACAAAAGTGCAAAAAGGAGAAACAAATAAATTTGCTGGGAGTCAGGAAATTCACGCATGCAATTGACAAATGTAAGTGGGCCCATGTAATATGTGCATAAATTGGTAATGGTCACAATGATCAACTATAATTACTCCCCTTCCTCAATTTGATGTTTCATAGGACCATTTGTAAAGACATTGCACAAATGGCACTCCGACTTTCATCTAAACAATAATTCATCTAAGGTTTAATATGATTGGTTTGGAATATTTTATGCCTATTGAAAGAAAGGTGAAAAAGACAATTTAAGTTGTAATGATAATTTTTAAAATGTTTTAAGGTTGCCATGTTGCATATGATGACTTACATAAGAAAACGTACCATTGCTTGAAATTCACTTCCACATTGGACTTGCTTGTATTTCTTTTGCTAACAAACCCAATAGTGGGATACAAGGTTTTGTCAAATTACAACAGGTCAAATCCAATAATTCATTATTTTTTATGAAATAGATCTTTCTCATCACATAATTGACCCATTGACCCCACAATGTCCCCCATAGTGTAGCTTAACTGAATGTCCACATCCTAGATTTGAACAGCTTGCTTCTTATTAGAGATGTCATCATTGTTGTAATGAGGCTCACCATTATTATGATAGCCATAGGTGTACCATATTTGGATTCCCACCTTAGCACAATGTAAATTTTGAAGTTTTCATGATTAAATCCCATGGTAACAGTTGTACTCAAATTGTCCTTGATTTTGATCTCAAAGTAGTAAGATAATGTTTGGTTGTTCCATGTCATTGGTTGATATGTTTGAACACCCAACACCAATGAACTCAAATACTCCAAGTGAGGTTCCAAGAGAAGACTGTGAGAATTGGTAGTTAGTGATGTAGCCCAAGCGTGGCTCCAACCAACTCTAAAATGTAATCCCAGCTATGAGGGCCGCCCCAACAAGAAGTGCATTGGGGGTTCTTCGGATGAGGTTCTAAGAAAAGATTGTGGGAATTGGTAGTCAGTTTTGTATGGCAAGGCCAACTCCAACAAGGGGTGTGTCACACTGTCGCCTTGCCATTCGTTTTAAAAAGTATCTTAAGGCAAAAGAAGAATTATGAAAACTCAACTATTTCACCATGTGAAAATATAATCTTCAAGAAATCTTTGAAAAGAAACCAAAATCCTTCAAGAAATTATAACTCTATAACTAATCTCAATTTTCAACACAAGCCAAAATATCATCTTTCTAAAATCCTCGTATAAAAATAGACCTATTACCTAGGGGGCAAAATCTCTTAAGCTACTATACACTATAATGAATCTAAACACAATATCCTTGCCTTCGCAGGCAAGGCCAACAAATTACTTCCCCAAAATACCAGTAATCACCGCTTCCCTATGATATCTAGATAGATGATAATGGGCATTTTTCCATTAGGGGTCCCTTATGATACATGCTATCATAAAAGCCCCTTTTAAATACATGTTCTCACCTAATTGGGCTCACAATCAATCACTCAAAGCTACTGCATTCACCAACTATAGGAATTGTGAGAGCTTTTAATCAAGTCGTGAAATTTCATTGTAAAATGACATGTGTCACATTAAAAAATTACAACCTATGTGTATTTAGAAAATAGATAAAATTAGCTAATTTGTGGAACTATTAGCATTTAATAGTTACAAGCTTGAAAGTATTTTTTGATTTGGAAAAAATAATTTTTGAAAATTTCAACATTTCTGAAAATAATATAATTAGTGTGGAATTGGCCAAGGTACTAAGGTAGTGTCTGTGTCAGTGACTTTCATTAGCCTACTATGATCACATCCTAAAGGAAAAAGATTCGAAGCCTTGCAGTAGCTCTGTGTGATAACTTAGGATATGTGGCCCACTTTTATTGAAGAGCTTTCTTAGTTCCAATTTCCAAATCATCATGACATACTAACTTCACACATTGCTACTTTTTACTAGATGAATTAAAGGTTGGAAAGCCATCAAATGACATGTCTACAAGATTGCAAAACAAACTCTATAACAATACTTTGTACACCATTTTGTTAGTCTTACGTCCTACCAAACCAAACACAATTTAAAAGGTGGCAATAACCTATGATTATCATTCAAAAGAATCATGCCAACAATCCTTCATCACCAAAGGTCCAACAACCGGCTCTCAACAATTACTTCCCATTAACTCCACCAACTCCCAAATGGTGCACATAATTTATAGATTTTACTCAAAATTCAAGACAACCCCATATTAAAAAAATTACATTCAAATTTTTTGCAAAATTTCCAAAAGCAATAGAAAAACTAGTTTTCATATAAGTAATAGTCAAACTTTAAAGCTAATAAAAATGTCAATAATATCCTCATTCAAATTAGAACAAGCTTGTGAAGCATAACATTAATTTCATTTCAGTTGTTTTAATATTTCTATCTTCCAATCGAAAATTTACAAGAAAGATCATAGTACCATTTTTTAAGAAATTTGTCATAATTCTCTAATATGGGAGAATTTGTACAAACTTCAAATTTAAATCCTTAAAGTCCATCTAAACTTCCATAACATATTGACTATGCATATAAACCAAATTTTTTTACAAATAAGCCTCAAAATTATAATACTCAATTCAAGGCCATCATGGGGCCAATGCAAATGCTTAGTAACACTTGACCATAAAGCCACATAACCTTTCTTTAAGAAAATTTAGTTTCAAATATAGGATAGAGTTTTTTAAATGAGCAAATTTCAAAATGGCCATAAGGTCCCACTAAGATCACAATTAAAAAGCTACCCACTTCCATTTAAGAAGGACAATGTACAACAAAAATTGGATTTGCTTGTTCAACAACACCAAAAAAACAATTCTCTTGGATTCAACAAAGAAAGAGCTAACAATACAAAGTTGTGCTAATTGCACATGCAAACAAGCAGCTAGTTGTGTAATGTCTCTGCCCTAAGAATGGACCAAAAATAAATAAATAAATGAAAACACAAAATGACCTACACGACATGTCATTGTGTACTCTTTCCCCTTAACTGCTAAATGTAAAGGGCAGTGCCTAAACAATAGCCCATATTGAGTCTGTCTAATGTTAGAGTCAATAAAATCACTTGCATTGGCATTACATCACTAACCCAATTCTTTATAGGGCCACGGCTTTATGCCATGACTACCCATTAGTGTTTACTTTTTTATTTTTGGAAAGTTGCCTGTGGGGTAACACGGATGGTTCATGCAGTGTTTTTTATTTGACAAAATTTTGTCTAATTTCAACCTGAAAATATGATTTCGACCTTATCCAAAGGGTTTCCCATGGAGTAAACGGTCTACTAGATTTTTTTTTTCAAAGGTTTCCAAATTGCCAGTAGTTAACCAAAAATATAGAAGGATTCTGGTTATTTTCTACTTTCATATCTAGTCTGTAGCCAAATCTGGCTAAATTATCATATGGATGATCACCACTTCATCTACATCACAAAATTGAAAAAAAAAACATTTTTCATGTTTTGTTGAACTGGCCAAAAGTCAAAGAAGATATGAACTCTGTCTGACCTCACTAACAAAATCTTTAAGCATCTCAACATGCTTGCTAGTTAAATTCCCAGGGTGAAACTTATGCTAGTATATTTTGGAGTGTTGTGTGAGCATCAAGACTGCCCTCAAGTATCGTCAGGTATCACCCCCATTATCCCTATTTGAAATTTTCAAAGTATCCTGATTGAAATTCTGATCAGCAATTCTTACTTGTATGAGAACCAGATGAATGAGAGCCAAATTCAAGGGAAAAAAATTAATATTGAGACCCAGGTGAGGTAAAACCCATATCTCCCAATCATTTAAGATGTGAAATAACTAACCAACTAATGTGGGTGCATATGTAAGTTTAGTTAGAAGAATAACTTCAAATCAAGTTAAAAGCACAAGGAATGTTTAACATGAGTCTTGGGGTATGACAATCATGGTTAGTCATGTTAAATAACAAAAAACATAATGTAAAAAAACTTTAAATGAAGAGTTTCAAGCAAGTTCACAACAAATGATAAAAACTTCATTTGAAAAAAAATCATTCCATTAACAACTGAAAGTGTATTTAAATTTAGATGAAACCATAATTTTTTATTTATCAATGAATAACTAATGCATTTTCAAAGTGTGAACACCTAGACCTTAATATGGGTAGTTAAGGGATCACATCTAATGCCATTGGTGCCTACTTTTAAAACTAACCTTCCCATATTAATATGTAATGAACCTTTGAAATGTGTAAGCTATTCATTAAAGTAGGAGGAGCACATAGCTAGAGCTAACAATAGATTAATCCAAAACTACAATATGGGGCCAACAAATGTAACAAAAGATCACTCAATGAGGCATGTCACATAATTGCATTGGAAGATGTAAAAGTTTGGGAGTGTGTCGCTTGTTGCATTGATGCTTGATAAAATGTTCAATCATTTTCATTCATGTAATGTAATCAAATGCATTAACCATGAGCCTATTTGCACTAGTATAAGCATGCCCACATTTCACCTAGCTTGTGGACTTGACTCATTGCAATTCCATATTTATGTTAGTGGATAGTAGTTCATGTTATAAGCTTTTGATAGGTTTAAGTAGAAAGTCTCATCATTGACTAAGCAAAGCCCCTTTGCAAGCTCCTAGTGAGAAGTCAAGATTTGGTTTTTTGAACCACCTTAGCCATCCCCACCTTGGAATTCCATTCTTGAAAAGTGTCGAGCTTTTTTGTGTAATTTCAACCACCTTCAAGTGCAATTGTGTGAAGGTGATCAAGTGTTTGATTGCCTGCATCATTTTCATGTACTCAACTAGTGCCACCTCCACTTCATTTTGTAAGACCCTTGCTGTGCCTCTTTTTCGAGATTGTGTAATGCTATACAAATGACTCCATAATGATGTGATAGGCACACCCAAGTTTGGCTTGTAGTTTGGATCTTGCAGCAAATTTCCACACTCTCCATTGTGGGCTTCCAAGAAACATGATCCCAATTGCCATTTTTCTTCATGCGTATCATTCCCTAGGTAGCTCAACTTGCACCATCTTCATAGCTTGGAAGTTCACCCTTTGCATGATTCATGGGCCCGGTGCATGCCATGGCATTGGTGCAAGCTTGCCAACTTCCTTGATTTGATCTCAGGTGGGCAGGTGTTGGGCATGCGTTCTCATTGCCATCATGTGGATATGGCTGTGTACTTGGGCTTGATCGAAATTCATTGTGTGGGTAAGATTGTGTACTTGGGTTTGATCCAAATTGGATGTGCACGTAAGGTTGTGTACTTGGGCTCAATCAAAATTGGTTGTGTGTGTAAGGTTGTGTACTTGGGCTCAATCAAAATTGGTTGTGTGTGTAAGGTTTGGTACTTGTGCTCATCAAAACTGGTTGGGCCTGTTCTGCCTATTCAACCTCTGACCTCCAAACGCTAGAAGCACTAGTGGAATGGGAAACTCAGTATTGATAGTTGGAGGCGATTCTCTGTGCAGTGCACAATCCCACTTTTCTTATACTGTCCTCCATTGCTATCCAAACCATCTGTTGCTTGAGCACCTTCCTCCTCATTTTGTACGTTAGGAAAAAACATCCACATCTGGCTTTCCCAGACAATGTGACTCATGATGTCAAATTTTTCTTTCGTAAATCTCACAGCAAACAACCACCTGCACCTAAAATGGTCACTATGTATGCCTCTAGATGTCACCCCCTGTGTTTGGATCTAGTCATGAGTTGTACACAATGTGCAAGTGTGACAATCAATCTCAACCATGCAACAGCCCTTTCATGGACGCCTAATGTACTAAGATTCATTGCATGGACATGTAAGAGCAATCACAAAGCGTGCATTAAACAACCACCAATTCGCCTCTTGGATGCACATAATGTGTTGATTCTAGCTTGCACATTCTTCCCAATCTCAACCTGTATGGCCACGATTACAACTTTAATTTGCCATTAACATAATTAATTGTCGCTGGGATTAAACATTTTGTGTTACTTTTAGGCCATGTTCATTAAGGGTTTGATTTCAGGCAGGTTTGGGCACAAATATAGGTACCTGAAAAAAGGAACTGTTCATTTCAGGTTTGGATACATGACAAGATGAGACACAATAGGCATTTCACCACCATTTTGGAACAACTTTCCACACCACTTTAAACCATAAATATCTCATGAGTCATCATGTTATAAATTGCAGCAACACAAAATTTGATAATCCATGGATTGTTGCAAAAAATTGATACATCAGGCAAAAGGTTGTTGCAGGATGAAAGTTTGCATTTCTTTTGAAGTCTTGTCAATGCATTTCCAAAAAAAATGAAAAAAAATGTTTCTCAACTTTTTAAAAACATCATACTATTGAAAGCACTTATGTCCAAATGTGATTTAAAAAACACAATAAATGAGTCAGAAGATACAAACAATGTGATTTTTGGAACCTTTCTCAAAGTGAGAAGTCTGTCAAGATCCCATCCTTGGGCATTAAAATAATCTCTAGGCTAGATTTTGTTAACCCTATTCATTTGCCATGTTCTGCCCTAAAATTGCATCAGATTTGGCATATTTATCTACAGATGAGGACCATGTCTAGTAATTGGGCAGCATTTACCTCAAATCCCTTAGGAGTGGCTCAGATTTTCCTTCTTATACTGAAGAAAAGTTGCCTGATTGGTTATGTTCCCTGATACCACTTGAAACTGTGCAATTGAAAGACTGCATGACAGCCATCTTGCTCTCTCAGATCAATCTGCTCCATAACAGGCATGTCATCTGTCAGAAATTTGAAGTTTGCCACTAGCAAAGTTTTAGCAAGAGGGCTGCCATCCAAATACTGAAATGTAAACTCT
>Ga0116227_10015093_pt1 | contig 11525 bp, 11 predicted proteins | sample S1TSphgellanicum_FD_89693 | JGI IMG/M metagenome (GOLD analysis project Ga0116227, IMG submission 89693) | Host-associated microbial communities from peat moss isolated from Minnesota, USA - S1T2_Fb - Sphagnum magellanicum MG | ecosystem: Host-associated > Plants > Peat moss > Unclassified... | reverse complement strand
CTCAAGCGCGCGATGGGCGGCGTGCTGTTCATCGACGAGGCGTACTACCTGTATCGCCCTGAGAACGAACGCGACTACGGGCAGGAGGCCATAGAAATCCTGTTGCAGGTCATGGAGAACCAGCGCGATGACCTGGTGGTCATTCTGGCGGGCTACAAGGACCGCATGGACACCTTCTTCCAGTCCAACCCCGGCATGAGCTCACGCATTGCGCACCATCTGGACTTTCCGGACTACTCGGTGGGCGAACTGATGCAGATCTCCCAGAAAACACTGGCGGCACAGAACTACCGCTTTGGCCAGGGCGCGCAAGCCGCTTTTGAGCAGTACCTGAACCTGCGCGTCAACCAAGCGCACTTTGCCAATGCGCGCAGCGTGCGCAATGCGCTGGACCGCGCACGCCTGAGGCAGGCCAGCCGCCTGTTTGCCGACCGCCACCGCACGCTCGACGCCGACGACCTGAGCACGATCGAAGCGCAGGACATTCTTGCCAGCCGCGTGTTCCAGGCCGCGAAAGCGTAGGAGCGCCGCATGCTCAAGGCCCTGATTTTCGATGTGGACGGAACGATGGCGGACAGCGAGTCCGCGCACCGGGAGGCCTTCAATGCGGCCTTCGCGCAGGAGGGCCTGGACTGGGTCTGGGACGAGCCGCTGTACACCCGGCTGCTGGAAATATCGGGCGGCAAGGAACGCATGACCTACTACTGGAAGGCCCGGCACCCCGATATGGTCGACATCAGCGCCGACGCCATGCGCGACACCATTGCCAGCCTGCACGACCTCAAGGCAGCCGCCTATGGAACCCTGGTGCAGCAAGGCGCGGTGCCACTGCGCCCCGGCGTGCGGCGCATGGTGGAGGAGGCGCACCAGCAAGGCATGATGCTGGCCATTGCCACCACCACGTCGAGCCTCAACATAGCGGCCCTGATGCGCAAGGCCATCGGGCCGGATTGGCAGCACTACTTTGCTGTGGTGGAAGACGCCTCGACCGCGCCCCTGAAGAAACCACACCCGCAGGTGTACCTGCAAGCCTTGCAACGCCTGGGCTTGCCAGCGCGGGACTGCCTGGCCGTGGAGGATTCGGCCAACGGACTGCGGGCGGCATTGGCCGCGAACCTGCCCGTGCTGATCACGCACAACCGCTTCACCGCGCACCACGACTTCAGCGGCGCCGTGCGCGTGCTGCCCGACCTGAGCGACACCACCCTGGCAGACCTGCGCGCCTGGCACGAGGAAGCCATCCTTGCCTGATGGGAACAAACAGCAACCTCCAGCGAAAACCGCCACATGCCCTTGACCATCCGACCCAACCGCACCACGCTGACCCAGTTCCTGATCGAGGAGCGACGCCGCTTTCCCCAAGCCAGCGGTGACTTCAATGCGCTGATACTGGACGCGGCGCTGGCCATCAAATCCATCGCGCGCGGGGTGGCATTCGGGGAACTTGGCGGCGTCACCGGCAACCATGCCAGCGCGCAAGGCGGCACCATCAACGTGCAGGGAGAACAGCAGAAAACGCTGGATGTGCTGTCCAACAACATGTTCATTCACCGCACCGAATGGGCGGGCAACCTGGCGGGCATGGCCTCCGAAGAAATGGCCTTGCCCTACCAGATACCGGCGCAGTATCCACGCGGCAAGTACCTCCTGGTGTTCGACCCGCTGGACGGCTCCAGCAATATCGATGTCAATGTCGCGGTGGGCAGCATCTTCTCGGTGCTGCGAGGTCCTGCCGATCTGGAGGCGTCCAGCCGCGATGTTCGCGAGGAGGATTTCCTGCAGCCCGGACGCCGCCAGGTGGCAGCCGGCTATGCCATCTATGGCCCGGCCACCCTGCTGGTGCTCACCGTGGGCAATGGGGTCAACGGCTTCACGCTGGACCCCAATCTGGGCGAATTCATGCTCACCCATCCGAAGTTGCAGGTACCCGCGGACACCCAGGAGTTTGCGATCAATGCCTCCAACAGCCGCTTCTGGGAAGCGCCCGTGAAACGCTACGTCGACGAATGCCTGGCCGGCCAAACCGGGCCGCGCGGCAAGGACTTCAACATGCGCTGGATTGCCAGCATGGTGGCCGAAGCGCATCGCATTCTGATGCGTGGCGGTGTTTTCATGTACCCGCGCGACACAAAAACCCCCGGCACACCGGGGCGCCTGCGCTTGCTGTACGAGGCCAATCCGGTGGGACTGCTCATGGAGCAGGCTGGTGGACGCGCCAGTACTGGCGAGCAGCCTGTCCTCGACGTCGCACCCACATCGCTGCATCAGCGCATCGGCCTGGTATTCGGTTCGCGCAACGAGGTCGAACGCATTGAGCGCTACCACCGCGAGCCCGCAGAGCGCGAACTGGACAAGCCGCTGTTTGCCGAACGCAGCCTTTTCCGATTCTGAGTTCCGACTCTGAACACGACGGAGCATGCCATGTCTGAACGACACCCCATCATCGCCATCACCGGCTCCAGCGGCGCGGGAACCACGTCAGTCACGCGTACGTTTGAGAACATCTTCCGCCGCGAGGGCATCAACGCCGCCATCATCGAAGGCGACAGCTTTCACCGCTACGACCGCAAGGAGATGAAAGCGCGCCTGATCGAGGCGGAGCAGCAGGGCAACAAGAACTTCAGCCACTTCGGACCCGAGAACAACCTGTTCGCCGAGCTGGAGGCGCTCTTTCGTGACTACGCGCGCACCGGCACCGGCAAGCAACGGAAATACCTGCACGACCCCGACGAAGCCGCGCCCTACCAGCAGGAGCCTGGCACTTTTACCGATTGGCAGGATGTGCCTGCCAACACCGATCTCCTGTTCTACGAGGGTCTGCACGGCGCGGTGGTGACCCCCGAGGTCAACATTGCGCAGCATCCGGATTTGTTGATCGGCGTCGTACCCGTGATCAATCTGGAATGGATCCAGAAACTTTGGCGTGACAAGTCCAAGCGGGGTTACAGCACCGAGGCGGTCACCGACACCATCCTGCGCCGCATGCCCGACTATGTGAACTACATCTGCCCGCAGTTCATGCACACGCATGTGAACTTTCAACGCGTGCCCATGGTGGACACGAGCAACCCCTTTGTTTCACGCGACATCCCGTCGCCCGACGAAAGCATGGTGGTCATACGCTTTGCCAAGCCGAAGGGGATCGACTTTCAATACCTGCGCAGCATGGTCGACGGCAGCTTCATGAGCCGCGCCAACACCATTGTGGTGCCCGGGGGAAAGATGGAACTGGCCATGCAGCTGATATTCACGCCGTTCATCTGGCGCATGATGGAACGCAAGAAACGGGAGGGCTGACGTGAGCCACCACCACAATTCCGAGGCGTATGGCCGGCATCGCGCGCATGGCGGTGTGCCAGGCACAGGGCGGGCAGGCACGAGCGCTGCCGGAGCGTGCGGTTGCTTCTCCCCACGGAAGGGTCTGTCCCATGTCCCTGGCGTTTGAACTGGTCATGTTCGATCTGGATGGCACCCTGATTGCCACCGCCCCCGAGATATGCGACGCCGTGAACGACACCCTGCGTCACTTCGGTTTGCAGGAGGTTACGCAAGACCAGGTGGATGACTGGATAGGCCATGGCACCCGCGAACTCCTGATACAGGCCGTGGCCCTGCGTGAGCAGGCGGCCCCGCAGATGCTGCGCGCCAGCCGGCACTTTGCCGAGATGAATGCCGCCTTCGACCGGCACTATCTCGACCGCTGTGGAACCCGCAGCGAGGTCTATCCTCGTGTGCGGGAGACCCTGGCCACTTTGCGCCAACGAGGCGTCAAGATCGCGGTGGTCACCAACAAGGAGCACCGCTACACGCAGACCGTGCTCGATGCACACCAGATCACTCCCCTGGTGGATCTGATTGTCAGTGGCGACACCCTGCCCACCAAGAAGCCCGACCCGGCGGGCGTGATGCATTGCCTGAGGAAATTCTGCATTGAGCCGGATCGTGCTCTGTTCGTGGGCGACTCCAGCATCGATGTGGCCACCGCCCGCAACGCCGGCGTGCGGGTGTGGGCACTTCCCTATGGCTACAACATGGGCAAATCCATCCAGGCAAGCCACCCGGATCGGGTGATTGCCGACTGTTCCGCCTTGATGGCGTAGCGACTTCCTGATGGCCCTGTGTGCCATGCACCCGCGCGTTCTTCCCGGTGCCGAAGAGGCTCTTCTCGGGTGCGTTTTCTTCTCTTGTCCGCCTTAGGGCTTTACACTGAAAAGTGCGCCCACACCGGCGGTGATCCCCATGGCGAGCGCGCCCCAGAAGGTCACGCGCCAGGCTGCGACCCCTACGGATGCACCGCCTGCGCGGGCGGAGATGGCGCCCAGCAACGCAAGGAACGCGAGCGATGCACCGCCTACCCCGTAGCCCAGCCCCGGGCCGGGGATCAAGGCCGCGATGGCCAGGGGCAGCCCGGCGCCGACCGAGAAGCTGGCCGCCGAAGCCAGCGCCGCCTGGACGGGCCGTGCGCCGACGGTATCGGACAGCCCGAGTTCGTCTCGCGCGTGCGTGCCAAGCGCGTCGTGCGCCGTCAATTGCTCGGCCACCTGCCGCGCCAGTTCGGGCGTCACGCCGCGCGACACGTAGATGGCCTCGAGCTCGTCCAGCTCGCCAGCGGGATGATCCCTGAGTTCGCGCCGCTCGCGGGCCAGGTCTGCGTTTTCCGTGTCGGCCTGCGAGTGCACCGAGACATACTCGCCCGCGGCCATGGACATGGCGCCCGCCACCAGCCCCGCGATGCCGCTCACGAGCACGGCGTCGTGGCTCGAGCCCGCGGCGGCCACGCCCAGCACCAGGCTGGCGGTGGAGACGATGCCGTCATTGGCGCCGAGCACGGTGGCGCGGAGCCAGCCGATGCGCTCGGCCCTGTGCCGTTCGCGATGACTGCGCACCGCGCTCATCGCGATCCTCTCGTTGCCGTGCCGCGACCTGTGCCAGGGACCATGCGCCGCAAGGTGTTGTCCTTGCGCACGTAGTGGTGGTAGAGGCCTGCGGCTGCATGAAACCCGATCAGGAAATAGCCGATAGTGGCCAATGCCGCGTGAATGTCCTCCAACGGGTGGGCGAGGTTGCTGTCCGGTGCGATCAGCGCCGGGATCGCCAGGCCAAAGAAGAGGATGGATTTGCCGTCCGCGCTCAGCGCCAGCCAGCCCAGGACCGGCATGGCGATCATGAAGGCGTACAGCGCCAGCACCATCAGCCGCGCCAGGCGCTCTTGCCAGGGCGGCATCGGCGGGTCGATGAGCGGCGCCGCGCCGGCCGTCCAGCGTGCCGCGAGGCGTAGCAGCACCAATGCCAGAACGCACAGGCCCAGCGAGAAGTGCAGCGGCTTCAGACCTGTGCGCAGCGCGCTGCCGCGAGGCGCAAAGCCGCGCAACTCCATGCAGGCGTAGACGACGACCAACAGGATCAGCATCAGCCAGTGCAGCGTGACCAGCGCCGTGCTGTAGCGCTGTGGGGTGTTCTTCCAGCTCATGGGGTTCTCCTTGGACATCAGAAGTGCGTGCCGACGCTGAACCTGAGCACCCGGTGGTCGGCCTCGCGGGTGATGCCTGTGCCGAGGCCGATGCGAACAGCGAACCGATCGAACTCGTGGTCGACGACGGCGCACAGGGACCTTGTCCGGCCTGCGCGCGGCCTGCGAAGGGGGAGGGGGTAGGTGAGACGCCTAGGCGGCACCCGTTGGAATGGAATCACGAAGAGTCCTTTTTCGACCAAGAACACGGAACCTGCCACGCGAACGCGCGGCAGGAAGCTTGCGGCGCCGCAGGACGCCGCCTGTCAGGTCGAGGCCGGGGGCGCCGTCTCGGGTGGGTGGCTGCGCCAAGGCGTGCATGGGGGCGCTCCACCCGTGAAGGGGACGCGCGTTGGCGCGATGCGTCCGACCGGCGGCGCGAAGAGGGCCAGGCCCACGGTCAATGGCAGAAGAAGAAAAACCAGGCCGAGCAGGGTGTCCAGGCCGTGCCGCAGGGCATCGGGCGCGTCGAGATGCGCGCCAGCGGGCACGAACAGCGCGGTTTCCAGTTCGTGCCGGTGGTTGTCTCGCTCGTCCTGGGAAAACAACGCCCTCGCTTCCACAGTGCGGATGCGGAACCCAGGCTCATCTTCCCAGCCGTACTGCCGGAAGTGGGTGAACAGGAAGGGCTGCAAAGCCGTGAGCAGCAAGCTCGACAGACACCACCACACACAGTGCCTGGTGACGAGACGGCGAAGCTTCGTGAGTATCACCCACACGATCTTAACAACTCCTGTCCCTGGGGCTCCGGCCGAGTTACTTTTCCCGGGCCGCGACGGCGCTGCCACCCCCGTAACCGCCATTTCCTGTCCGCGGGATCGCGTGTACCATGGCCAGCCGACTTATCCGGAAGGCCTCCAACCATGAAGCTCACTCATCGACTGGCCCGGCTCGCGTGCAGCAGTGCCCTTGCCGTGGCAACCTTCGGCGCGGCGGTCGCCCACGCCGAAGACACGATCAAGATCGGCCTGCTGGTGCCGGTGACCGGCCCGTTCTCCTACATGGGCCGGCAGAACAATGCCGGCGTCTCTCTCTACATGGCGCAGCACGGCAACATGGTGGCCGGCAAGCGCGTGGAGATCATTCTGAAGGACGATGCCGGCTCGCCCGACACCAACCGCCGCCTGGCTCAGGAACTCATCGTCAACGACAAGGTCGCGGTGCTGGCCGGTTTCGGCCTCACGCCCCAGGCTTTCGCCACCGCTCCGATCGCAACCCAGAGCAAGACGCCCATGGTCGTGATGCAGGCCGCCACCTCGTCGGTGACCGAAAAATCTCCCTACATCGTGCGCACCAGCATGACGCTGCCGCAGGTCACGCTGGGTGTCGCGGAATGGGCCTACAAGAACAAAATCACCCGGGCCGTGACCCTGGTGTCCGACTATGCGCCCGGCGTCGACGCGGAAACCACCTTCAAGGACCGCTTCATCGCCAACGGCGGCAAGATCCTGGAGCAGATCCGCGTGCCGGTGGTCAACCCGGACTTTGCGCCTTTCCTGCAGCGGGTGCTCGACGCCAAGCCCCAGGCCGTGTTCGTCTTCCTGCCGGCGGGCAGTTCGGCCAGTGCCTTCATGAAGCAGTTCGCCGAGCGCGGCCTGGACAAGGCCGGCATCCAGCTGCTGGGCACCGGCGACGTGGTCGACGACGACGTGCTGGCCGACATGGGCGACGTGGCCCTGGGCACCATCAGCTCCCACCACTACTCGGCGGCCCATCCCTCGGCGATGAACAAGAAGTTCGTCGAGGCCATCGGCAAGGCCAACAATGGCATGCGCCCGAACTTCATGGCGGTGGGCGGCTACGACGGCATGCACGTCATCATGGAGGGCCTGAAGGCGACCAAGGGCGTGGGCGGCGAGGCCCTGGTGAATGCCATGAAGGGCCAGGTCTTCGAGAGCCCGCGCGGCCAGGTGCTGATCGACGCCCAGACCCGCGACATCGTGCAGGACATCTACGTGCGCCGCGTGCAGCGCGTGGACGGCAAGCTCTACAACGTGGAGTTCGACGTGCAGAAGGCCGTCAAGGACCCGGGCAAGGCCCGCTGAGGCTCGGGCCGTGGTCAACGGGGCATGAACGGGCCCGAACGCCCCTAGAAACCCGTGCGCCAGGTCAGCCGCACCGTCCGGGGCTCCATCGGGTGCACATGCCGGTCGTTGATGCCGCCGCCGCAGGTGCCGCCAGCCACCTCGCGGGCGGTGCATGAGGCGTAGTAGTACTCGATGTCGTTGCCCTGGCGGTCGGCCAGGTTGAAGACCTCCAGGCCGATGCTGGAGTTGTTGCCCAGCGCGTAGCGCAGGCCCAGGTTCAGCAGGGTGGTGGGGCTGGAGCGCACCGAATTCAGTGTGTCCAGCGCGCGCGCGCCCATATGGCGCAGCCGCAGCGTGGCGCTCCAGGGGCCTTGCTGCCAGGCCAGGCCGGCGGCCAGCACCTGTTCGACGGCGTTGTCGATGTAGTTGCCTTCGCCTGCGGGCGGCGTGCCGACGAAGCGTGCGCGCGATAGCGCGGCATCCAGCTCCACGCGCCAATGCGGTGCCGGCTTCCAGCGCAGCGTGGCCTCCAGGCCGCGCCGGGTGCTGGCGCGGCCGGGCTCGGTGGTGCCGGTGTCGCCGGCGTAGACCAGCTCGGAGTCGACGTCCAGCCGCCACAGCGCCATCGTCATGCTCAGATCCCGGTGCGGGACGAAGCGCCAGCCAAGCTCTGCGCCGCGGCCCCGTACCAGCACCGGCACGCGGTCTGCGGCCAGGCCGGTCTGCGGGTCCACCGTGATGGTGGCGCCGCGCACGTCGTTGCTGTGAAAGCCGGTGCCGGCGTTGACGTACAGCTCGTGCGCGGCCGACACCGTCCAGGCCAGGCCAGCCTTCGGGCTGAGCAGCGCGTCGCGGCCGCTGCCGCTGTTGCCGGGGCCGTAGACCGGCTCCTGGCCCGTCACGCGGTAGTTCATGGCGTCGCCGCGCAGCCCGAGGTAGGCGCGCCACCGGTCGTTGAAGTTCAGCAACTGCTGGACGTAGGCCGAATACAGGTCCTGTGACACCCGGTCCTGCCGCACGGTGGCGTAGCGGATGCGGTCCTGCGTCTGGTACAGGCCCACTTCACCGATGCGGTCGCCGCGCCAGGAGGCGCCCAGGCTGAGCACGCCGTCCAGCCGGCCCAGGCGGTTGGGCCGGCGCTGCGTGGCCTGCGCCCCATAGACCTGGCGCCGGTCGGTCTGCTCGAACTGGTCGCCGTTGACCGGGTTGTCGAGGGCGTAGGTGAAGTCGGACCAGAGCCTGAGCGAGTAGTCGATGGCGTAGGCGCTGATCTGCGTGCGCCCGGCGGGGCCGGTGTCGAACCAGGTGCCGGACAGGCTCAGGCGGCGCGTCTGCCCGCCGTCGCTCGGGTCCACCGCGCCGAAGCGCGGCAGCAGGCCGGTGTCGATCAGGCGCTGGGGCACCTGGTCGGTGGAGTTCCAATGGCTGTCGTAGGCCATGGCGGTGAGGCGCCAGCCCCGGGTGGGCGTGCCCTGCGCGTAGCGCAGCACGGCGTTGAATTTGCGCAAGCCCTCGGGGTTGACCCAGGGGCCGTCGTTGCCCATGAGTTCCAGCGCCGCCAGCCAGGTCTGGTCGTCGACGGTGCGCGAGCCGGCGAGCAGTGTGCGCCGGTAGTTGTGCGCGCCCACGGTGACCTGGGCGAACGGCTGTTCCAGCGCGCTGAAATAGTCCAGGCTGGCGCTGCCGGCCAGCGAGAAGTCGCCCGCGTCCACCGAGTAGGGGCCTTTGCGGTAGCTCACACCCGAGACCAGCTCGGGAATCAGGAAGTTGAGGTCGGCGAAGCCCTGGCCGTGGCCATGCGTGGGCATGTTGACCGGCATGCCGTCCACGCTGACGGCGAAGTCCGTGCCGTGGTCCAGGTTGAAGCCGCGCAGGAAGTACTGGTTGGCCTTGCCGTCGCCCGAGTGCTGCGTGGCTACCACGCCGGGCACGGCCTCGACGATGTCGCCGGGCCGCAGCTTGGGCCGCGACTGGTAGGACTCGCGCTCGGCCGCGCCCTCGCTGGCGCTGTCGGCCGATCCGATCTCCGCATCCCTGGGGCCGTAGACCTGGACCTCGGGCAGATGGCCGCTGTCGGCGCGGCTCGCGGGAGCCAGCGCGGCGAGCAGGGTGAGGGCGAGTGCAGGCTGGTGCCAGCGGAAAGCGACGGGCATGGTGTGCTGGATGTGTCTGTTGTATGAAGAATTGAAAATATCTCATACAACATGTGCGCCAACGATACGCCAGAGGGCGTAGGGCGCCCGAATCAGCTCAGCGGCTTCAGATGCGTGTGGCGTCCCGCCGCGCCGGGTCCGCGCGCATCCGGGTGGCGATGTCCGTGGGCGTCTTCGTCCAGCGGGACCAGGTGGATATTGCCGTGGCGCACGCCGCGCAGGGCCACCAGCTGCTGGGCAAAGGCCTGTACCGCGGCCGCGGCGCCGCGCAGCACCACCGTCTCCAGGCAATGGTCATGGTCCAGGTGGGTGTGCAGGCTGGTGATGACGAGGTCATGGTGGTCGTGCTGCAGGCTCATCACCCGCTCGGTCACGGTGTGCTCATGGTGGTCGTAGACATAGTTCACGCTGGCCACGGCCCAGCGGGCCGACTGCGCGTCCAGCGTGGCGTCGCCCAGCCGGGTGCGAATCAGGTCGCGCACCGCCTCGGAGCGGTTCTCATAGCCCTTGGCGGCGATCAGCGCGTCGAACTGCTGCGCCAGCGCGTCGTCCAGCGAGATGGTGAAGCGTTGCATGGCGGCGGTCCTTTCTGCTGGCGTGCCGCCGGCTCAGGCGGCCTGCAGCATGCCCCGTGTCTCGATGAAGGACACGACCTCGGCCAGTCCGGACCGGGTCTTGAGGTTGGTCATCACATAGGGCTTGACGCCCTTGGGCGACTGGCGCATGCGCTGGGTGTCTGCCTCCATCACGGCGAGGTCGGCGCCCACGTAGGGCGCAAGGTCGGTCTTGTTGATCACGAACAGGTCGCTCTTGGTGATGCCGGGGCCGCCCTTGCGCGGAATCTTCTCGCCGGCTGCCACGTCGATCACGTAGATCGTGAGGTCCGACAACTCGGGGCTGAAGGTGGCGGCCAGGTTGTCGCCGCCGGATTCGACGAACACCACGTCGGCATCGGGGAAGTCCACCAGCATGCGGTCGATGGCCTCCAGGTTGATCGAGGCGTCCTCGCGGATCGCGGTGTGCGGGCAGCCGCCGGTTTCCACGCCCATGATGCGCTCGGCCGGCAGCGCGCCGCTCACGGTGAGCAGGCGCTGGTCTTCCTTGGTGTAGATGTCATTGGTGATGGCCACCAGATCGTACTTGTCGCGCATGGCCTTGCAGAGCATTTCGAGCAGGGTGGTCTTGCCCGAGCCGACGGGGCCGCCGATGCCCACACGCAGTGGCGGCAGCTTCTTGGTGCGGTGGGCGATGTGATGCAGGGCGGCGCTCATGGCAGGGTCTTTCAGCTTCGGAACAGTCGGGAGTATTGTGTTTCATGCCGGGCCGACAACACCGCCAGCATGGGCGAGAAGGCCTGGCGTTCGTCGTCGGGCAGGGCCCTGGCCTGCGCCACGGCCGCTGGGATCTCGCGGGCCAGACGCGCCAGGATGCGCTGGCCCGCGCTCTGGCCCAGGGGAACGGCCTTGACGGCGGCGGCCACCATGTTCTCCGCCCAGCCGAAGGCGAAGGCCAGGCAGCCGTCGCGCACCGGGGCCTGGGTGCGCGACGCGGCGAAGGCGAAGGCCACTGGGTAGGTCACGTCCATGCCGGTGAATGCGGCGGCGGCATCGGCGTGGTGCAGCCTCAGCCACTCCAGGAAGGAGCGGCCCATCTGCTCGGCCTGCAGGCGGAATTCGGCGGACTCGCGGGTCTGCAGCACCCAGCGGTTGAGCGCCTGCACGCGCGCGGCATCGCCTGCGCGCCAGGCGGGCAGGGCCTGCGCCACGACCGCCAGGTCGGCGCGCGCCAGCGACAGGTGCAGTTGATCGGAAAGCCAGTCGGACGCTATGAATTCCG
>Ga0116227_10015092_pt1 | contig 11527 bp, 5 predicted proteins | sample S1TSphgellanicum_FD_89693 | JGI IMG/M metagenome (GOLD analysis project Ga0116227, IMG submission 89693) | Host-associated microbial communities from peat moss isolated from Minnesota, USA - S1T2_Fb - Sphagnum magellanicum MG | ecosystem: Host-associated > Plants > Peat moss > Unclassified... | reverse complement strand
CGACAATAAGTCCGAAAGGAAGTCCTCGGGGGGGGGGGGGGGGGGGTAAAATAGTTAAACTAAAATTTAGGTTACTGATAGCCACAACAGTAACAGAGACAAAATTAATTACCAGGGATTGATTCAGTACTACTAGTTAACCTTAACCTGAGTCTAATCCAGAATCCCAAATGGAATTTGAACTCTGGTACAATCCTGACCCAAACTGGGGTGAGTGGGAGTGTAGTTACTTGTAATCACAATAACTCACCCACTAAGCCTTCCCTTCCCCCCAAAGGCCCAGTGCAATTAATGCAACGGTAATTAATTGCAAGCCCATTTAGTGCAGATTATCATTCATTGAAGCGCCTAGGGTTTAGGGTTTAGGGTTTAGTCACATACTTTTAGGGTTTTTTTTTCTACCCTGACACGTGTCTGTTTTTTTGGGGTACCATAATCTATCTACATGTGAGAAACTGGGTTTTAAAAAATAAGCATAAACCAACCAGCTGACGTGTCTCTTCCTGATTGGATGTCCACGCCCCAATTATATAAGCATATATTTATAAGGTGTCTATATATCATGGTGTGTGGATGAAATGTGATGCATATTCATTGTGTGTGGATGAAAAAGTGATCTGCATCCAAATACATTCCATGATGCATAAAAATGATGGGCTTTTTGGATATAATTTGACACAAAGTTATCATTAAAGTAGTTGAAGCTTGTATTGAGAAAGCTCAAATTGTGTGTGTGAAATGTATTTACAATAGATTTGAATGATGATTGTTGGGTTTAGGGTTTAGGTTTTAGGGTTTAAAAGCTAAAATTTGATGAAGTATATGATTTAAGCTCTAGTTTTGAAAGAGCTTATCCTTGGAGAAAATTAGGCTAGACTACTAAAAGGGTGGTGCATCTTTTGATTGCAAGTAGTAAGTAGATTGCACACATCTATCTATGATGAACAAACAATTGTTGCAAGTGTATGATGGGGGAGTTTATGATGGATGAGCTACTTGTGGAGAAGGGCCTAAATCATCAATCAAGTTTTGTTTTAAGTGGCCCCCCAATATTTGCAAGAGGGGGGAGGGGTTATGGAATTGGACAATGAGGGAGGGATTGGGTTTAGGTTATGTACTTGAGCATGGAGGGAGGGAGGGAGGGGTTATGTAATTGAGCAATGAGGTAGGGATTGGGTGAGGTAATAATGTACTTGAGCATGAAGGGAGGGGTTATGTAATTGAGCAATGAGAGATTATCATGAGCAAAGCTCAAAGCTAACAAGCATTGTTTGTTTGTGCTAGGTTATCATCAAAGAGTTATTATAGCCATGGAGAAAGAGGTACCTACTAACTACCTACCTATCATTGACAATAAATCATGATGCAAGGAAAAATAATTCAAGTTGCCAAAAAAATTATGATAATATTTCCATTTGGTAGCCAAGAATATAGATAGAGAGATCATTAATTTTTATTTTAACTTTCATGTCTGTCTGGGGTATATATAGCCAAATTTGGCTATATTTGGGGATGATCACCACTTTGGCTATATCATAGAATTGACCCCAAAAAAACCACTGCACAATGAGAGCCAGGAGCCTAATTAATAGGGAATATCTTACCCTTTTTCCATGCATTAAATTTTAAGGTCCCACCCACTTGGGGGCTCGGATATGGGTCAGATATTAACCTACATTAAATTTTTTATACCCTAATTAAGTGTGTTATGTAAGCTTTAATTATTCCTAGAATGGGGTTGCACAAGGCCCCAAGGGTTAGTGAATTTTGGAAAATTGTGCATTGAAGTTATAATTAGGCTCTTTTCTTCATGAAAGTTGTATGCAAAGCTGAAAGTGCTTAACCAGTAGTAGTAGTGTAAATAGGCCAAGGGTCTTCAATGCCAGCAGAACTCTCCCATGTTTTTTTTTTCCCTACTTGCCCTTTGCCCCTTTCAAAGATCCAATTACAACCCCCCCAAAAAAAAACCCTTGTTCATGAATACTAGCATGACATGTTTAAATATGTTAAGGGCCACTTTAGACGAGGGTTCAAGGTCCAGGGTCCAATGAAATAGAGCAATCCTATTGGATGAGAGCCATAAATTAGACCCACAACCTTTATAATTGAGGGTCCAAGACCAAAAAAAGCGGCAAATTGAGGCTAAACCTACATGGCACCATTTGGAATGAAAATCAATTGGTTTGAACTCCCAAAAAAAAGAGCTAAAATGGAGAGTTGTTTATGATTTGAAGAATCGAGATGCAAGCTAGGGTCCAAGGCAAGGTCCAACTCAAGGATTCAATTTGCTTCAAATGGGTCCACATTGGTTCTAAGAATTGGGACCCTAAACCCCCCCTCCCCCCATCTAAAGTGGGTCTAACTAAGCCCACATCCAAGTCCACATGCTAAGTGGTCTAGTCCTAATGGCCAAATTGCCAATAGTGGGTATGGCATCATGGCATGGATATGGAAGAAAGTGGGGGGGGTGGGGGAGGGGGGTGTGCCCAGGTTTAAAGGCAGTGAATTATTAATGACCAGGTCATGGTGTTGAGAATAGGTACTCATTGGAAGTTGTGCCATGCTGCTTCTGTTTTTCCAAAACCCAAAACCCCCTCAACTAAACCCACGTTCATGTTCATGTGCTGATCTTTTTTGTCAGTATAAGGTTTAGGGTTTTGTCAGTATAAGGTTTAGGGTTTAGGGTTTTGTCAGTAGGGGGTTTAGGGTTTTGTCAGTATACAACAAGTAAAGTACTTTGCTCCAAGTGGTCAAGTGTGACTCTGTACTTGGCTAGGACTTAAATCCTAATTTCTGAATCTTTGATATTTACCACTTACTAACAGAAGGATTATCTGGTTCTACTGTCCTCTTACTAGTAACTTCTGCTAATATACTCAGGCTAACTTTAGATGGGGTCCAGAATTCAAATTCCAAGCAAATCAATTTGGACTTCATTTGAAGCAAATTGAATCCTTGAATTGGACCCTGCCTTGGACCCTCACTTGCATCTTGGTTCTTCACATCATGAGCTCTCCTTTTGTAGCTCTTTTTTTTTCTTTGCTTTGAACCAATTGATTTTCTTTCGAAGATGGTGCCATGTAGGTTTTGCGTCAATTTGCCATTTTTTTGGTTTGGGACCCTCATCTAGAGAGGTCATGGGTTCAATTTATGACTCTTATCCCATAAGATTGCTCTATTTCATTGGACTTTGGACCCTCATCTAAAGTGGCCCTTAGCATTTTGGTGGAAAGGAATTTGGCAAAATAGGAAATGTCAACTTGGCAATTTAGCCAGGTATTCCCTACATTACCAATGTAAGGTAATTTGTTTTTGCATTCGGTTTGATTAGAATAGACACACCTCATCATTGAACAAAACCTGATAATCAAATATTTATCCATATATTTTTCATCTCTTGTCTTTTTCTAGTGATCTTCACAACTATTGGTGTGTCATGTGGAGGTTTACAATGTTTCATTGGATCCCAAATCCAATCGAACATCAAAGAAAAAATATGAATAGAATGAGCATGTCTAGAGAGCAAAATGCTTGAAAAAATGCATTAAATCTCATTTTCAAACCTCATTTCTTTCTCATTTTGAGTAATGTAAAAAGATGTGGGCATGTTAACTTGGGTTCTATAATCCATTTTCGAATTCCATAGACAATTGAATTATGACCAAGGATCTTAAAGCTCCAAGCATTTACCCTATTAAAACAAACATTTATCAATTCAATTTGTAACTAATTTTTCTCAAACAATAGGCATTAGTGATGATTGAAGTAGTTATAGTGAAGGCTTTCCCTTTTAAGGCATAATGCCATGCATTGTAGTTTTGTATGTACTAGGGATTAATTTTGACATACACATTTTGTTACATTTTTGTTAGATTTTACCCATAGATTATATAACATTTTGGTCTATCCAATTTCCTTCCCTTGAATAAATTTGTATGTCTATGTTAAGCTTTTGATTCATTCTCACTTTGTCTTTGCATTGCACGTACCTTTAATGCCAACAAGCCAAAAAAATTATTTAAAAAAAAAAAACATTATAGAAGTTTTGCAAACATTAATGCCATGGTAAATTAGAGAATGGTGGGTTTAGGTGGTTACATTTTTGTTAGATTTGGGTTTAGGGTTTAGATGAAGGTGTTACACAAGGCATTGGGTTTTTAATGAAGGTTTGTGGAGTCTCACTGTGGGTATTGCACAAGCCTTTCTTTTATGATGGTAGTGTAGTTTGGATGCAAGTATTGTATTGCCTTAAGAATTTGGAGCATTGTTGAGTGAAGTTTGCGGTTCAAATTCAGGTATTGTGTATAGCAATGTATCACGTGCTTAAGCCATACTTAAATGATGGATGCCAATTTTGGGATTACCTCAAATGCAAGTATTGCGATTTCAGCTTGCTCATTAGATGCAATACCTCCATTCTTCACAATATTTTGATGGGTTTGAATTTGCATAAGTGCTAGCCCAGGGCTAGGAAAAAGCAATCATTTAGAAAAAAAACTAAGTAAAGAATCCATCCCATTCAATGGACAAAATGTTCAATTGGTGCATTGGTGGGTGCTAGTTCAACATTGTGGCCGACATACTCTACTATTTAATCACCTAATACCATAATATTTTGGTATTTTTTACATTTATTGTATTAATTGTATAAGATTTCAGATATATATATATTTTTCAAATATAAGAAATTTGTGGGGGTGGGAAATGGAGAATATTTTGCAATATTCAGGAATATTAATTTTCAATGTTACTTTTAATTAATTAACTAATTACTAGACATGTGTTGAAGTTGTGCCTTTGGATAACCATATGTTGGATGTTTGGTCTCAAAATCAGTTTGTTTTGTTTTCTCATGTTGAGATCTCCCAAATTATGCTCACACACCCTCCCTCCCACTCTCAATAGTGTTGGACAGCCCCTGATGAGTAGGGTTGCACTGAGGTGGTTTTGCAATGTTTAAACCTATGCTGCAAGAGTTATTGAATTTTGAATAAATTTTTTAAATGAAAATTGAATAAAATCGAGATAAAAAAAAGGTTAAGGAAAATTGAAGAATGCTCTTCGTACTGTTGGGAAAATCTTGATGAATAGGGTTACACATGACGGTGATATTTTTAATTTTAGGTCTAAAGTACAATAGATATTGAAAATTGATTAAAAAAAATTTCTCATTGAAAAGTCAATTTAAAAAACCCAATTTATTTATTTATCGAAACGGAAGTTAGATTTTGGACTTTAGGTTAAGGAAGGTTTCCCTTTCAAATTTTGATTCAGTATTAAGGTATGTGCTCCTAATAGTAATTGAAACCCAAAATCTTGGGTTTCCACATCTTGGGTTGTATGTGAGTGAAGAAAAAGATGATGACATAGGTAGTAAAAGCCTCTTCTCTCAACAAACTTTATATAACAAGAAAACAAACAAGACAAGAGAAAAGAGAATTTGAGCCTGGAAGGAAAAAACATAGGAAGGAAGCCAAAGGTTTGAACAATAATGAAAAAGAGGCTAAAAAACAAACCTCCCAAATGTTGCATTACATACCTAGTTAACAACATTCCAAGCCAAGGAAATGTTGGAGCATGTTTAAGCATTACAAAATTTGAGCATGTTTGGAGGGGGGGGGGTGTTTGTTGTTAGGCCTCTGCCTTCACAGGAACAGGGACTATTGCATTCGATCCAACTTTTGGAAGTTTTACCTTATTAGAACTGGTTTCTTTGGTGAAAGTGTTTAGACTATTTAAATTGGAACAGATATTTTTTGGTGTTGAGAGTGTGGACACAATAAGTAGATGTACAACATCGATAGTCTTTTTTGGTGTTGAGAGTGTGGACACGATAAGTAGAAGTACAACATCGACATTTTTTTGGCGTTGAGAGTGTCGACATAGTAAGCAGATGTAAAACATCGACATTTTTTGGTGTTGAGAGTGTGGACACGGTAAGTAGATGTACAACATCGACATTTTTTGGTGTTGAGAGTGTCGACGTAGTAAGTAGATGTACAACATCTTATTTATTGGCAGGGCCAGCGTGTTTGTGACGCCTTGTTTAGCCCTCTTCTGAAAACACACGCGCACACACACACAATGCACACACACACACTTTGAGGTCACAAAAGATTTATTGGTTTGGTCACTAGGAAAGTCAAGTGTACATGCTATTTATGACAAAAAGTTGACACAACATAATTTTTTTTGTAGGAAATGTTTGTATTTTGCAGGTGGCAGGAGATAAATTTTAGGCCAAGTTTCAGTTAGTTTTTAATGAAGCCCAACTTTTTGCATTCCTGAATATCTATCCATAGTGATGCACTTTTTGTTTTGTATTTTTGGCAGTATCTTTACACCAGATGTCTCAAATAGCCTCCTCCTCTTTGGATCAATGGCAGGGTTTTTTATTTTAATTAATTTTTTATTTTTTATTTTTAATATGTCTTTCTTTAAATACTTTTTTTTTTAAATTCTAAATTTTTTTTTGACATTAAAATTTTAAATCAATTTTGTGAGGTAGGTGGACTGGTGATCACCCACCAGAGGGCTTAGCCAATTTTTTTGGCTACGGGTCAGAGAAAAAAGTATATATATTTTGAAACCCCACTATATACTGGCTACATGAAAGAACCTATTTTTAAAATATGGAAATTTCAGAAAATAAAATAAAATTGTAGAAAAATGATGACTTTGGGGGATTTTTTCCCCCAAAAATTCCTTTTTTACAGGTCACAGCCCCTTTTTTTTCTCTGTTGCCAAGTGACTAAAATTTGCCACATAAAGATATTATTTAAATAAATTTATTATAAAAAAAATCCTCCATCATGCAGATGTAATTCCTGTTAGTGTACTTTTCCTCCATTTTGTGATGTAATTTCCCATAAGATGATTTAACCAAATTTGGCTATAAACAAAATTAGGATTCCCCATAAAATGATTTAATCAAATTTGGCCATTAAAAAAAAAAGATTTCCCATAAGATGATTTAACCAAATTTGGCTATAAACAAAATTAGGATTCCCCATAAGATGATTTAATCAAATTTGGCCATTTAAAAAAAAAAAGATTTCCCATAAGATGATTTAACCAAATTTGGTTATTAAAAAAGAAAAGAAAAAGGGAGTATGATCCATGACTATTTAAGCATCCTTCTATATTGTTGGCTAGGTACCTAATATAGAATCCGGCCTTTGTGTTGGGGGAAAATTTGGTGATCAGAAAATCCAAAAATTATTTTTCCATTTTTTGAAAAATCATCAATTGGCAAAAAAACAATTGCCATTAAAAAACTTGTTGATTTCTGTGCTTTAAGTAGTTTGGCTCATGGCCATGACACGTGGCTCATGCCACATGTCCCATTTTGGACCCTAAGGCTTAGGTTAAATTGGCCTTTAATAATTCCAAATTGAAAAATTGTAACAACCACATGCCCCTCTATAATAAATAGTTGTTTAAATTGATTCCCAATGTTTCAAATTAACTAATTATACAAAACCAACACCCATGTTTCCATTCTACACTTGAAGTATTAGGTTAAGTTGACCAATCAATTGTAGTATACTTGCAGGATGCTTCACCAAAACATTAATACCTATTTAACTTGGCCACAATTGTTTCATGAAAACATTGTTGCCATTGGTGTTTTTAAATTAAATTAAAATTTCATAAATAGATTTTAATTTTAATTTTCTATATCAAAATTTTGTCAGATATAACCCCAAAAAAAAGAGCAAAATTAATCGAATTTACACTCGGAAAAGAAAATTGCAAAATTTTCTCTATTTCTTTGTCAAAAAATGAAGAAATTTCACCTTTAAAGAAAAAACATTTGTCACCATATGTCCGATTTAAAATACTAAAGGTCATTGGCCAATATGGTACACTTCATTGGAGGTTTCATGAACACTCAATGAGAGGTTATATATATATATATATACAACAAACATTGCCATGCAAACTTGCTTCAAATGCAAGCACATCTAAGTGTTGTTTGTCATGGTATGATAACATATTTTACCATATGCTAGCACTATCTAATGGGTCATTATATGATCTATAAATCTATTATCTTTGAATTAGCCTCTCTATAAACAAAACACAACCAATGTTTACAAAATGGAACTAAGCTCCACAAGAAACTATAGTAAAAATTTAAATTTAAATTGAAAAAAAACCATATTAGCACATCCAAAAGCCACATTGTGGTGATTTGAAGACTCTAGCAACTTATTGCCCTTTGCAATCGAACATGTTGTGCATATGAAGTTGCACGATTATTTTACAATATTTCATCCATCCTTTATCCTTGCTTCCTAACATTCTTCCAACTCTATAACAAACTCTTTCACACTTAACAACCACATTTTTGGAGTCTATTTGGCCATGATATTTGATCATTTCAATATTTGCCATTACCAAAATGATGGATACAATGATCTTCTCATGTTGCACCACCTTCCATGTAGAATCCATTGGTGCAACATGTATGAAACACTAAAGGAATAAACCAAGTAACCTTGCAAAAAACAAAACCATTGATATTAATTTAAATTACATTTAGAGACTTTAATAAGAGATGCGTGTTGTATAACACAACATTATAGTAATTTTATCACTATTTGTTGACCTCTATTTTTTGAACCTATAAACTCTATTCAACCCAACATAGATTTATAGCCACGTTACAATATATAAATTTAACAAGGCTCCAAATTGGATGAAACTTGTTAGTTCAATATCTTTGATATGGTTTGGATGAGAAGACCTTGAAACCTTGAAATTACAATAGAAATAGAGCTTTAAGATGTAAACCTTGTTAACTCAGTTATAACTCGGCCGATATGACTGAGTTAGAACAGTTACCAAGGTTCCACCTTGATAGGGTACCTTGGTAACCTATCATATATGAACCCTACTACTTCCCCCTCACACTACCTAGGTAACTATCATAGTACCTGGGCCAGTTTGACACAAATTATATTATTTTCAGAAATGTTGAAATATTCACAAAAAAATTTATGAGAATTAAATAAAATAAAATAAAAAATCTGATAAAATATTTGAGAATATGTCATTTGTTGAAATTGAATCCTCAAAATTAATTAATTATTCGACAAACATGTGTTGAAATGGCCAAGGTACTATCGACTGTAAGTGACTAAGTAGCATAGGGAAATATGTAAGTTAATTAATTGGTTACAATGTAGGCAAGGCAAGTAAGTAAGGCCACTTGGTGGTTACTAGGCATGTAGATGCATGTGCATGGTTAATGCATAGTTAATCACCTTGGTTAACCCTTAAACCTTAAGTGTTCCCAAACCTAAACAGCCCCATTCTTAGTCCTTACCCTACTACGAATTATATCATTTTAAGAAATGTTGAAATTTTTACGATAGAGGGCCAAATAGGGGGTGTGAACGGATGTCATCCTTCTCCTTTCTCTCATCCATCATAAACTCCCCATAATACACTTGAAAACATTGTTTCTCCATCATCATATACATATATGTGCAATCAATTATCTCCTACACCTCAAAACATGAACCCTTTTTTTTGTGGCCTAATTTTTCTCCAATGATAACAACTTCCTAAAAAAACTAGAGCTTAAATCACACTTCCTTGATTTTAGCTTTTATGAGTGACAACAATCATCATTCCAATCTAATGCAAATACATTTCACATAATTGAGCTTACTCGAGACAAGCTTCAACTACGTTGATGATAACTTTGTCAAATTATAGCTAAAAACTCCATCATTTTTTCCTTTTTAAGTTACTTGGATGATCATCCCATTGAATTATTGGACTTTTCGTAGTAATAATACACATCTTGAAATGAGGGATAATTGCAAATGGAAAATACAGAAGAATTCTTATGAGACACTAGTGTTTTTTTTTGTACAAATTTGGTTGACTATTTTTGTTTTAGTTAAATAGCAACTTGTTAGGGTGAATTTGCATAGTGAAAAATATGTGAATTCTACAAATCATGTTTTCTAAGTAACTAGTGACCTATGTAAATGGGTACATATCATTGGTTAGTAGGTAAGGTTTTAAGTGATTATTAAGTGACCAATTAAGAAAGGTACTTGGTGGTTACTAGGTAAGTAGATGTGTGTGGATGGTTAATACATAGGTAAACCACCATGGTTAGATACAATACAATTTTTTTTTATTAGATAAACTTTTCCAAAAAGAAAAGAAAATCAAAATCAAAGAATTAAAAAATGATTTTGAAGGTTTTCAATTGCCAGAAATGAGAAAAAAATGCCAAATTGCTATATTTGATTTTCATGTGTAGCCAAAAACATAAAAAGGTTGCTTAAAATTTTGTATTTCATATTTTGCTCTTAGCTAGATTTGGTTAAATCTTTTTTGGGTTAAATTATAGAGTTGTCTATTTCCCTTTTTTTGGGAAAAAAAAGGGGGGGAAAAAAATTACTATGCATGTGAAGTTTTGTGGGAAGATTATTGAATAGTTTTTTTTTCTTTTTATTTTTTGTGATGTAGTTGAAGTGGTGATCATCCATAAGAGGATTTAGCCAAATCTAGGTATAAACACAATTTAAATGTGAAGAAATATAAGCTTCCTCCTATATTTTTGACTCCCTAATTTTGGTGATTTTTGAAAAAAATTAAAAACCACAATTTGACAATTAGGAAACCTAAAAAACATTTCTTTTGCCAATTTGAAAAACAAAACTCTCCCACATAGTAGGAGTCTTTTGATGGCTTTGAAAAAAAATTACATTTCTTCTAGTGTAATTTGGAACATTAGAGGTATTTTTGCACCTGAAAATTCATGTTAAATGACTTGTGAAAATTCGTTACAAAATTTCTTGGACATATTACAAATGTTAAAATAGAGACAAATATTGTGTGTAAGCCACTTTTCAAAAAATAAACATACATAATCAAATATATAAGCAAAGACACATGAAACATCAATATTGAATTATGAATTTGAAAATGATTTTGGAGGGGGACATTTAAAAAATAAATAAAAATACATGAGTAAAAATATAGTGTGCAATATATTGGTTGTTGGGTAAAAATTATAAGTTAATTAGTTTAAAAATATGGTACATTTTATTCAAATAATCAATTTAATTATAATATAAGGTATGTAATAATCTGAAATAATGGATTATAATTAATATAGGGTGACTTTAATATGTATTTATTAAAAAATTAGATAATAATAGGATGATAAAAAATAGGTTGGACAATTATCTAATACCTTGTAAAAATGGTTATTTGATACATGTAGATTGCAAACTTTACATTAAGTGTCCCCGGGGATAACTACATGCCACATAAACTGAAGGACTGTTATGATTATTGCAATTTTATAATGGCATATAATTTTTGTCAATTTGTTCATTTGGCAAAGGTGGTGATTTTTTTGCTGAAAACACATGGTTTGCATTGAAAACCACCCCCCACCATCCCCCCCCTCACCCCCCCCACCCCAACACCACTCAGTCCTTACTATACTATATATAAATGTTTGACTACATCATATTTTTATATATTCCTT
>Ga0116227_10015091_pt1 | contig 11527 bp, 9 predicted proteins | sample S1TSphgellanicum_FD_89693 | JGI IMG/M metagenome (GOLD analysis project Ga0116227, IMG submission 89693) | Host-associated microbial communities from peat moss isolated from Minnesota, USA - S1T2_Fb - Sphagnum magellanicum MG | ecosystem: Host-associated > Plants > Peat moss > Unclassified... | reverse complement strand
TAATTTTTTCAGTAATACGGATAGGGAGAATCCACCAAGTGTAGCAAATAAAGCCGCATTTGAAGTTGTTTTCTTCCAGAAGAAACCTAAGATAAACATGGCAAAAATACCAGGAGAGAAAAATCCGGTATATTCCTGTATAAACTGGAAACCACCTTTTTTATCAATACCCAAATGTGGTGCGATAATTACACCTAATATCATAGCAATCACCACAGATGCTTTACCTACAATAACTAGATTTTTTTCAGTAGCATCTTTTTTAATGGCTTTTTGATAAATGTCCAGGGTAAAAATGGTAGCAATACTGTTTGCTTTTCCTGCTAATGAAGCCACAACAGCTGCAGTTAAAGCGGCAAAAGACAAACCTTTTAAGCCCGCTGGTAAAAGGTTTAGCAATACTGGATAAGCACGATCCGGATTCACAGATCCGTCCTGTAACATTTCTGTTTGGAAAGCACCGTCTTTGTACAAGACATAAGCCGCAATACCAGGAAGAACCACAATAATCGGCATCAACAGTTTTAAAAATGCTGCAAAAAGGATACCTCCACGTGCGGTTTTCAAATCTGCACCCAGGGCACGTTGTGTGATGTATTGGTTACATCCCCAGTAATTTAAGTTTACAATCCACATACCACCTACCAATACGGTTAGTCCTGGTAAGTCGATATAACTTTCATTGTCTGGTTTCAGGATCATGTGGAAATGCTCTGAGGCTTTCTCCGTCATTAAACTGTAGCCATCCAGGATACCTTTGGTTCCATAATGATCCGAAACCAGATTCAAGGCCAGATAGGTAGTAGCCAATCCACCAAGAATCAGGAAGAATACCTGAATTACATCCGTGTAACCAATTACCTTCATTCCACCCAATGTGATGATGATCGCAAAAGCTGCAATTGCATACATACACAGGGTTAGGTCAAAGCCCGAGATGCTACTCACAGCCAAGGCCCCTAAATAAAGGATGGAGGTTAAGTTAACCACGATGTAAAGTAGCAACCAGAATACAGCCATGATCATCGCTACGGTACTGTTATAGCGCTGATGCAGGAATTGTGGCATGGTGAAAATCTTATTTTTAAGATACACCGGGATAAAGAAAACGGCCACTACAATGAGTGTCAACGCGGCCATCCATTCGTAAGTTGCAATGGCAAGCCCCATTTTAAAGCCTGAACCACTCATGCCTATAAACTGTTCAGCCGAGATGTTTGATGCGATTAGTGAGGCACCGATGGCCCACCATGTTAAAGATCCTTCTGCTAAAAAGTAATCTTTTGAGCCACTAGAGGCTGATTTTTTCTTGTTGTAGATGTAAAGACCATACGCTGCAACAATTACGAAGTAGATTAAAAATACCACATAATCTTTCGTATCCAGTAAGTTATTTTTCATTCATTATGATTTGGTTGGTTTTGAACTTCGAATATAATGTTTTAATTCAATATTCATCTCCTTCCTCTCATACTATAGTAAAAAGTGAAAAGATAACAGGGAGTAGAAAGAATTGTGGACTCCTTGAGGCCAATCGGCAATTGCAGTTCTGTTATGTAACTACTTCGAGAGCGCATGAGGTGGAGAAATATTTGAACAAAAATTTATCAACCACATCAAGATGATCAGTTACGACCTCCTTCCTGGTCAATCAAAATCCTATAGAGGGGTATTTGCTGATCAATCAATGCTGTGCAATCGGTTTAAATAAATTCCTGTAAATCCTTAACGGTAGGGGTTGACAGGAATTTGCACAATGCGATATCCAGCATTTTTCAATCGCTCGATTTCTTGTTCATCGGGCATTACTTTGTAAATCACAGAGCTCAATACCTGGCTGCTGGAGACACCTAAAGCGACAAGGATATCAAATATCTTTTTCTTGATTTTTAAAGTGATGAATTTTGTGTTTCCAGGAGTCGCCTTCATCGTTTCTGCACCTTTAAAATAAAAGTGAGAATTGATCTTTTTAAAAGCAACAAGTGGAAGGTTAATACCTGCGGCTAATTTTTCGAACTCTCTTTCTGAAACCTTGTAGACAAAGTTTCCTACCGGTTCGTAAGAAAAACGGTTTTTCCAAAACTTCTGGACCAATTTGTCGTTGATGCCCGCCAGTATGTTGGAGATAAACAACAATGCTGGTATCTTGGAAATCGGATCCTGAGGTTCGATAATCACAACCGCTTTCTTGGATACCCGCAACATCTCATAAACAGCGATAAAAGGTCTCGGAAAGTGATGGTAGGTTTCCTTGCACAAGATATAGTCAAAAGTATTGTCTTGGAAGGAAAGCCTCTCAGCATTTTCAGCAGAGAATTCCTGTATAAAACCTTCTTTGTTGGCTACGCTTAGAAAATCACTATTTAAATCACTTGGATGCGCAGATTGCTTATTCCCGTTGGACGTGATGTAATATGCATCCATGCCATAGACATCACCAACGGTAAACCAGCTATTTCCTGCCTGGGTTATTAAGGGATCAACACAGGAAAATTTTATTTTTTGAAGCCAATTGTTAACAGTGTTTTGATCGGCATCTTTAAATTTTTGTAAGAAAGCTTTTTTTGATTCCTCTGTTGGAAATAGCTTGTTATACCAACTACCGTGTTTGTTATAGCTTTCTTCTTGAAACATTTAATTTTTTTAGCAAGGTTATAAAAAAAACGACAAATTGCCAAGAGATTTAATATGAGTGTAAAAATCAAGGCATTCGAAAAACTCAGGTAAATGAAAATTCGGCACTTACAAAAAGTGGCATAACAACCTGGATCGTGGTTGCAAGTAAACTCTTTTGTTGTGCAATTCGCTTACTAGAAAATAATGTATTTTGGTCGGGCAAGGCTGCCGACTGGACCACTAAAAAATTGTGGGACGGCTTAACATGTCTGCCGATCATTCAATTTCTTAAGCTATGAACTACAAATTTTTACTTATCGCCATCTTTGCCCTTCAATTGCATACTCTTTTTGCACAGGATATGGCATATTCCCGAAAAGTTATCCAAACTTTAACTTCTCCTCAATTCCATGGTCGAGGTTATGTAGAAAAGGGTGACCAGATCGCTTCGGCATTTATTGCCGCTGAGTTTAAAAAATCCAGACTTATTCCGTTAAATAAAGGTTCTTATTTTCAGGATTTTGATTTATCTGTCAACACCTTTCCTGGAAAGGTTGAAGTCAAGTTAAATGGTAAACTATTGAAAACGGCTGTAGACTACCTGGTTGATGCCGCAAGTCCGGCTGTGCATGGCACATTTCATGTCATTTCGGTGCAACGGGCGGACATCAATACGCCTGAAAAACTAGTCGCATTGGTCAAAAAAGCACAAAATTCATTTCTCTTGCTAGACGACCGCCCTGGAGTTGCTGAATCGGTAGCGGATGAGCGAAATATCGCTGCCGCGGTGCAGGCACTGCGGACAAATGATGAGTTTGATTTCAAAGGACTGATCGTGTTTACCAATGAAAAATTAACTTGGACAACTTTGACTTATCAGAATGCCAGGCCGGTAATTAGCGTCAACAAAAAGGATTTGAATCCTCTAGATATTCATACTTTAAGCCTAAATATTGATGCCAAACTGGTTCCGCACTACAAAACCAGAAATGTAGCTGGTATGTTGAAAGGAAGTTCGGGTTCGGATTCCACCCTGGTGATCACAGCACATTATGATCATTTGGGTTTATTGGGAAAAAAGACCTATTTCCCCGGTGCAAACGACAATGCCAGCGGAACAACTTTGATGCTCAACCTGATGAAACATTATGCCACACATCAACCCAAATACAATACCGTATTCATAGCCTTTAGTGGAGAGGAAATCGGCTTATTGGGCGCTAAGGCTTTCGTTAAAAATCCATTAATAGACTTGAGTAAAATTAAGTTCCTGGTCAACTTTGATCTGGCAGGTACTGGAGAAGAAGGGATTAAAGTGGTTAATGGGACAATTTTCAAAAATCAATTTGACCAGATTGTGCACTTAAATAGCCAATACAAATTGGTGCCCAAAGTGGAAATTAGGGGAGAGGCTTGTAAAAGTGACCATTGCCCATTCTATAAGCAAGGCGTGCCTTCTTTCTTTATATATACCATGGGTGGTATTCAAGCTTATCATGATGTATACGACCGGGCCGAGACATTGCCCTTAACCGAATTTGCAAATTATTTTCAGCTGATGGTTAAATTTTTTGATACCTATCCATAGGCTGCTATTAAATCCCAAGTGATGCATGTACAAATAAGACTTGTACTGCTTTTTCTGGGGCTGATTATTCAGGTAGGTTTTCTTAGTAGAAATTTATAAATAACAACAGCGCGTTTACCGGATGGCAAAAACCGGTAAACACGCTTATAGTATTAGGTTAACAATTCTTGTAAATCGCGGTCTGCAGTTGGAATCTTCTTCAGAAAGTCATTAAAGCCGATATCTTCCTGTGAGCTATACATGCCATAAGCATCCAGAATATACCCAATTTGCCCATCTTTATCCTCCAGTAAATACAGTACCGAATTGTCGCCCGGATCTGAGTCTCCTTCAAAACGATAGGTTTTGATGATTGAAAGGTCCTCCGGTTTGTAAATCTTATTTAAGCCTACACCTTGCATTTTACCATGATCGGTCATTTTTATTTCGTTATCCAGACCCTTTATTCTTAGTTTCTCTAGTATCTGGCTAAGCGTATTCATTTCTATCGGATGTTCCATAACCTTTAAGTTTTTTCTTAGACAACAACGGTTATGTCCAAATGGTTTCTTTTAAATGAATCAATTGGTCTTTTCTGTTAAGCTCAGGTATGGAATGGCTTCTATAAGTATCCAGAATAATTACATAGAAATTACACCTAAAATACAGGTCGGTTATGGCTGCCCTGTACCCCTGCGACACCCCCGCTTTACCCCTAGGGTAACGCAGGGGTATGGGAGGGGTAAGAGGGGGGTAAAGCAGGGCTAACGCGGGTCTGTCTTTTACCTGAAATTAGCCTGTACTTTTTATGGGTTATATCCGTGCTGAAGCCTGAACTAGAACAGATTGGAGGAACAGCTAATTATATAGTCAAAAAAGAAGCGCCTGTATCTTTAAACACAGGCGCTTCTTCTAATATTTTTCCGCTTAGCGGAATATTTTATAATGCAAAAGCAGCTTTTACCTGATCTACAAAATCTAATTTTTCCCAGGTAAACAATTCAACAGTAACTACTTTCTCTTCACCATTTGGTGTTCTGAAAGTTTTGGTTACCGTTTCTGGTTTACGGCCCATGTGGCCATAAGCTGCAGTTTCGCTATATATTGGGTTTCTTAATTTTAAACGTTGTTCAATAAAGTATGGGCGCATGTCAAATAAACCTTCAACGATTTTAGCAATCTCGCCATCGGTTTTGTTCACTTTACCTGTTCCATAAGTATTGATGTAAATACCCATTGGTTTAGCGACACCGATCGCGTAACTTACCTGTACCAGAATTTCATCAGCAACGCCAGCAGCAACCAGGTTTTTAGCAATGTGACGAGTTGCATAAGCAGCGCTACGGTCTACTTTACTTGGATCTTTTCCAGAGAAAGCACCACCACCGTGGGCGCCTTTACCACCATAAGTATCTACAATGATTTTACGGCCGGTTAAACCGGTGTCACCATGCGGACCACCGATGACAAATTTACCGGTTGGGTTGATGTGGTATTCAATCTGATCGTTAAAGAAATGTGCGTACTGTGGATATTTGGCGATGATTCTTGGAATCAGGATGTCTACCAGGTCTTTTTTGATTTTGGTTAACATTGTAGCTTCCTCATCAAAATCATCGTGTTGTGTAGAAATGACGATGGCTGCGATACGTACCGGCTTGTTATCGTCTGAATATTCCAGGGTTACCTGAGATTTAGCATCTGGACGTAAATACGTAATTTCTGTATTTTCTCGTCTTAAAATCGCCAATTCTTGTAATAAGGTATGTGATAAATCTAGAGCCAAAGGCATGTAGTTCTCTGTTTCGTTGGTGGCATAACCGAACATCATCCCCTGATCACCTGCGCCTTGCTCTTCCTTGCTGCTTCTGTCAACACCCTGGTTGATGTCCTGGCTCTGCTCATGAATGGCAGAAAGGATACCACACGAGTTTGCCTCGAACATATATTCGCTTTTGGTATAACCGATTTTACGGATCACATCGCGTGCAATTTGCTGTACATCCAGATAGGTTTTTGATTTTACTTCGCCGGCCAGGATTACTTGTCCGGTAGTCACTAAAGTTTCACATGCGACTTTAGATTCGGCATCAAATGCCAGGAAGTTGTCAATTAACGCATCCGAAATTTGATCTGCGATCTTATCTGGATGGCCTTCAGAAACAGATTCTGATGTAAATAAATACGACATTTTAAATAATTAATTTAAAAGAGTAAACAATTAAGTAAAATGGAAAATGATCCTGTAAACAGGCGGTAAAATGAAGTGTATGATAGGTTAGCACTTTTTTTTACGTGGTTGCAATCCCGCTACTTTAACATAGCATCGCAAATCAGTCCACTTTAATACTGCAAAATTACACTATATATTTAAATAGTCAAAAAATATCGATTATTTTGTAACTGAAATAACTAGAACATCTTGTCAAAATCGAACATATTATTTATCATCAATCCGATCTCGGGCGGTAAGGATAAACAGAAAATTCCGGCTATAATTGATGCCCACCTGGACAGGGAGCAATTTAATGCCAATTTTGCTTTTACTGAATATGCCGGGCATGCAGCCGAAATTGCGGAAGAGGCTGCCAATAAGAATTTTGACATCATCGTGGCAGTTGGTGGGGATGGTACCATTAATGAGGTAGCCGGTAAGGTGATGCAGGCACAAAAGACATTGGGTGTTTTGCCTTTTGGATCGGGCAATGGCCTGGCCAGGTTTTTAAAGATTCCAATGAACACGGTGAAGGCGATTCAGGTGATCAATACGGGTAAGGTCCGGGTGATTGATACTGGAACCTTCAATGGCAAGAGCTTTTTCAATATGGCAGGGATGGGCTTTGACGCGCGGATTAGCGCTGTGTTTGCAGGACATAAAACCCGTGGCCTGAGTGGATATGCGAAACTCGCCTTGAAAGAAGCCACAAGTTATCGGGCACAGACTTATCACATCTATATCGATGGGCAGGAATATGTGCGCCGCGCTTTTGTAATCAGTTTCGCCAACTCTTCTCAATATGGGAACAACGCCCACATTGCACCAACCGCTTCGGTAACGGATGGTTTACTGGATGTATGCATTGTAAATGCATTTCCTTTATATAAATTGCCAGTTTTGGCCTACGAGATGATGATGGCGAAAACTGACCGCTCCACGATTGTGGAGATCATCAAGGGAAAGCAGATTCGTATTGTAAGAAGCATGGAAGATGCAATCCATATTGATGGCGAGCCCTTTTTTATGGGCAAAGAAATAGCAGCAGGAATTGTGCCCTTGTCATTAAATATCATTACCCCAAATTATGAAGCCTAAAAAGAAAACATTGAGCGACCTGGGTGGGATCATGTATTCTACAGATCCATCCTTTAATTATGAAGTTGAGGATGAACACCCGGATGCTCCGATTCCCAATAATCAGCAGGATTTAAGGGTTACCCTGGATCGTAAAAATCGCGGTGGAAAAGCGGTTACCCTGATTACTGGATTTAGAGGAAACGAGGAAGAACTGGATCAGCTGGCCAAAATGCTGAAAAGTAAATGCGGGGTAGGCGGAGCTTCGAAAGATGCTGAAATTTTAATCCAGGGGGATTTTAGGGATAAAGTGATTTTATTGCTTCAAAAAGAGGGTTTTAAAGTAAAAAAATCGGGTGGTTAAAAGTGTTTTATGAAAACGTTTTAAATCATTGGTAATGAGGTTGTTATTGTTAGTGTATGGGCAACAATAAGTAAAATTTTTCCAATAAAAAGGTGCTTTTTTCCTTTTAATCTATATAGCTTTGCTGGACTAACTTATTATTTATGAGCAAAGCATTTATGCTTAAGCCTGATTTGAACTACCTGAATTTAGATTCGGATAGGGCATTATTTCAGCTTAATGTAGCAGAATTGGTTGAAGAAGCCTTAAAAAACGGAGAAGGTACACTGGCCGATTCCGGGGCACTCGCGATTGACACCGGGAAATTTACCGGTCGTTCACCAAAGGACAGGTTTGTAGTTTGTGATGAGCTGACAGCGGATAGCATTTGGTGGGGAGAAATCAACATTAAATTTACACCAGAGCATTTTGATTCGCTGTTTGAAAAAGTGACGTCGCACCTGAATCAAAGAGATTTTTATGTTCGTGATGCCTACGCCTGTGCGGATGAAAATTACAAAACGACCATCAGGGTGGTTACGGAAACGGCTTACCAGAACTTATTTTCGAATAATCTTTTTTTGAGATTAGCTGAAGATGAGTTGATTGATCAGCCGGAATGGACCATTATTGCTGCGCCGACTTTTTTGGCGGATCCGGCGGTGGATGGAACCAGACAAGCAAATTTTTCTATCTTGAATTTTTCTAAAAAAATGATCCTGATTGGTGGTACCGGTTATACTGGTGAAATCAAAAAGGGAATTTTTTCTGTGCTGAACTTCATTTTGCCGGAGCAAAGAGATACTTTATCTATGCATTGTTCGGCCAATGTGGGCAAAGATGGCGACACGGCTATTTTTTTCGGTTTATCGGGTACTGGAAAAACAACGCTTTCTGCAGATCCTGAACGTGGCCTGATCGGTGATGATGAGCATGGCTGGGGTGCAGATACGGTTTTTAACTTTGAAGGCGGTTGTTATGCGAAATGCGTGGACCTGACGGCAGAGAAAGAACCGCAAATCTATAAGGCCGTTAAGTTTGGTTCTTTGCTGGAGAATACCAATTATTTCCCGCAAACACGTAGGGTTGACTTTTCAAATATTGATAAAACAGAAAATACCCGGGTGGCTTATCCTATAGATTATATTGATAATGCCATTATTCCTTCGATTGCAGGGGTTCCTAAAAATATATTTTTCTTAACGGCAGATGCTTTTGGCGTATTGCCACCCATTTCAAAATTGACGCCGGGACAGGCGATGTTCCATTTCATTTCGGGCTATACTGCTAAAGTTGCAGGTACAGAAGCAGGGGTAACTGAACCTCAGCTTACTTTTTCTGCTTGTTTTGGTAAAGCCTTTTTACCTTTGCATCCAACACGTTATGCGGGATTGCTGGGAGAAAAGATGCAAAAACATCAGGTCAATGTCTGGCTAATCAATACCGGTTGGAGTGGGGGTGCTTATGGTGTAGGTCAAAGAATGAAACTGTCTTATACCAGGGCGATGATCTCTGCCGCTTTAAAAGGTGAATTTGAGAACATCGCATTTGACACCGACCCCATCTTCGGATTGCATATTCCTGTAGGTTGTCCGGATGTTCCTGCAGAAATTTTGAATCCGAGAAACACCTGGGCAGATCCGAAAGAATACGATCAAAAAGCTGCCGAACTGGCCTTGGCATTTATCCATAACTTTAAGCAATTTGAGGACTATGCGAGCGACGAAATGCTGGCATCTTTACCGAAAATTGTGGAAAAGGCCCATTAAAAGCATTTTTTTATCTAAAAATTTGCATTTCAGCTTTTTTTTAGTTTTAATTGCGAAAGATTGTCTCACCACCGAGACAATCTTTTTTAATTATACACGAATACGGGAAGGGATAATTCGGGATAACAAGCTAACGATTATTTAATTTGGAATTAAAATGAAAATTATAAATTTGTTGTTGCAACAATTGTTTGTAATCGTCGTTGTGTGTATTACGGAATATTTAATCTAATTTTAAAAAACAAAAAGTACTAAAAACTAAAAAACTAAAAAAAAATGGCAAACGCACCAAAACCTACAACAGTAAAGAAAGAGAGCTCATCAGCTTCAAATTTATTCGCTACATTGGTTATTCCAATCTGTATCATTATTGGAATATGTATTTTCAAATTTATCCTGGGAGACGCTAAAAACTTTATTGATGATAATCCAGAAAACTTACCTAAAGTTGGTAACTATATGGGTATGGCTTACAAGGGAGGTCCAATCGTACCAGTATTGATGGGTATGTTATTGATGGTAATCGTTTTCTCCGTAGAACGTTTTATTGTAATCGGTAAAGCAACAGGAACATCTAGCTTAGATGCTTTTGTTAAAAAAGTTCAATCACTTTTGAACTCTAACAACATCGAATCTGCAATGGCAGAATGCGATAAACAACAAGGTTCTGTTGCTAACGTAATTAAATCAGGTTTGAAAAAATATCGTGAGATGGAAGTTGAGCCTAACATGGATACTGATCAGAAATGTTTAGCCATTCAAAAAGACATTGAAGAAGCTACTACATTAGAAATGCCAATGTTAGAGCAAAACTTAACTGTAATTGCTACTTTGGTATCAGTAGGTACATTGATGGGTCTATTGGGTACAGTAACAGGTATGATCAAGGCCTTCGGTGGTTTGGCTAACTCTGGTGCTCCGGATCAGGCTGCGTTGGCAACTGGTATCTCTGAGGCTTTGATTAACACAGCTACTGGTATCGGTACTTCTACATTGGCAATTATCATGTACAACATCTTAACTTCTAAAATTGATAAATTGACTTATGCAATTGATGAAGCAGGTTTTAGCATCATCCAGACTTACGCTTCTACGCATAAATAAAAAATAATGAATTTTTTTTACCGGCTTTTATGGAAAACCGGAAGAATAAACATCATTAGTTAAAACATAAGTAATTTTTAAAATTATGCCAAGAGCAAAGGTTCAAAGAAAGAGTACTTCGATAGATATGACCGCCATGTGCGACGTGTCTTTCCTATTGCTTACTTTCTTTATATTAACAGCAACTGCACGTCAGCCTGACCCTTTGGATGTGACCATCCCATCATCGACTTACAAGTTGAAAGTTCCGGATTTGGATATGGGTATCTTGTCTATCGGTAAAGGGAAGGTGTTCTACGAGATTGTAGGGAAAGACATCAAAATGGCTACGCTGGCTAAAATGGGCGAGAAATATAACATCAACTTCACTCCAGAAGAAAAAGAACGTTTTGGTGTTATTGGTGCTTTCGGCGTTCCAATCCAGGATATGAAAAATTTCATCGCGATGGATGGGGAGAAACGTAAAGCATTCCTGGCCAATTCTGGCGGTATTCCTACCGATGAAACCAACAACCAGTTGGCCGAATGGGTAATGCAGTCCCGCCATTCCGTAGCGGAGTTGCACGCTACTCAAATGCGTGTGAGTATTAAAGGAGATGCACAAGAAGAATATCCAACTGTTAAAAAGGTAATTGATATCCTTCAGAAGCAAAAAGTTAACAAATTTAGTTTAATCACATCCGCCGAAGGCGATCCCCAATAATAATACATTATGGCAGAATTAGATACCTCCAGCGGGGGTGGCAAAAAAGGCGGTAAAGTAAGAACCAAGAAAGCGAATACCAAAGTCGATTTAACGGCGATGGTAGACTTAGCCTTCTTGCTGATTACCTTCT
>Ga0116227_10015090_pt1 | contig 11528 bp, 6 predicted proteins | sample S1TSphgellanicum_FD_89693 | JGI IMG/M metagenome (GOLD analysis project Ga0116227, IMG submission 89693) | Host-associated microbial communities from peat moss isolated from Minnesota, USA - S1T2_Fb - Sphagnum magellanicum MG | ecosystem: Host-associated > Plants > Peat moss > Unclassified... | reverse complement strand
AGGTGGAAAAAAAAATAAAAATCGGGCAGGGAGGATGGGATTTTCGTCCATCCAGAAAACGGCCTCAACGGGCTCATCCGCAACTGGTGCATTGGTGGGTGCTAATTCACTCCAGCCCTATGTTCGGACCATGAACTAGACTGGAATTTCGTTTCTTTGGAAGAACCGGACCCAAAATGGAAACCACTCTAACTTTTTTTTTTTTTCGAACCGGAACCATAGGTTCTTCACAAAAGTCAAGAACTGGCCGACACCGCTTTGAACCCTGACCTTGAAACCCCACCTCCCAAATAAACAATATATCATACAATTGAACTCAACTTGAACTTGGAATTGAGGGGCCTCATAAACACTCGAAACTAAATATCCGCTCCAGGAACCAATAGACTAGGAATTTCAACCCTGCCCTGCAACAGATGATGGACTTTTGCTTTTCCCAAAAAATGGAAGAAAAATAAATCACTAGACTTGAACCTGACCGTTGGAAAGCGCGAGGCAAAAAAGTTATGATGAACCTAAACATACAAAAATCATGAGGCGTATGAAGAGGAGAGATCTTACTTACGCCTACTTTACAAATCGAAAAATCTTACACCTATAAGTAGCCATAAGATCACCCCTTACGTCTTTACCCATTCTAAAGCACGAGATAAAAGTACTAATGAACCTAAGACATACATAGATCATGAGTTGTACGAAGAGGAGAGATCTTACGCCTACCCTATGAACCGAGAAATCTTACACCTATAAGTAGTCATAAGATCACCCCACATCTTTACCCATTGTAAAGCATGAGACAAAAGTACTAATGAACCTAAACCAATATGTTGATCATGAGGTGTATGAAGAGAAGAGATCTTACACCTACTCTATGAATTGCGAAATCTTACACCTATAAGTAGTCATAAGATCACCCTCACATCTTTACCCATTGTAAAGCATGAGGCAAAAGTTATGATGAACCTAACTAAACATACATAGTGCATGATGTGTGTGTATGAAGAGGAGAGATCTTACACCTACTCCATGAATTGGAAGATCTTACACCTATAAGTAACCATAAGATCAACCCCACTTGTCAGTAGGCATAATGTGCCTACTTGTTCCTACAAGGAATATTTACGAATTTAAGGTGTCTTCCAAATACACTAAAGAATTTTCTCCAAACTCTTTATGGTTAATTCATGATGGCCCTCTATACTTTACGTGAGTTATTGCGCCAAGGTGGAAAGCATTCACCAAATGCAGGGCTAATAAGCTTTGATTACACCTCACCTCTATGCTCTTTACTTCAGGAATGCCCCAACCTAAGCCCTTAACCTACAAAGAATGCCTGGGACCCTGACCTTGCCTTAGGTCCCACTTTAGATTGGGGTCCATGGTCCAAAATTTGGAGGAACCAATTTGGACCTGTTTGAAGCAAATTGAATCCTTGAGTTGGACCTTGCCTTGGAACCTTAGCTTGCATCTTGGTTTTTCAAATCCTGAGCTCTCCCCCCTTTTGAGCTCATTTTTTTGGGGTCTCACAACCAATTGATTTTACCTCCAAAATGGTGTCATGTAGGTTTAGCCTGCATTTGCCACTTTTTGGTCTTGGGACTCTCATCTAAAAGGCCATGGGGTCCAACTAATGACTCTCGTCCAATAGGATTGCTCAATTTCATTGGACCCTGGATTTTGGACCATCATCTAAAGCAACCCTTAATCTCCGGATCATTCTCAATGTAGTTTTTCCATTGAGGTTTGAGCTTGTGACGAGTGTCTCAAATCACCTCCGAAGAGTCTAAAGATACCCTTTTCTAATCCATAAAGAAATTTGAAAATTAGAGAAATCCATAAAGTCATCCAAACACAGGATTATAACCTTGGTTGAGATACAAAACATGATTAAAAAAATTAAAAAATAGTGCATTAGTGTACAATGGGACCTGAATTTTTTTAGTATTACCTTGGCATGAGCCTTCCCGACTGCTCATAACCCAGGTGTCCATTTTAGGAAGTAGGGTAGAACTGCTCATCACCGATCATTACCTTATGACTGAACACTTCTCTAGATCTTTGTCTCATCTGTGCTTCATTTTGAGTGATTTAAAATGTTATGAGATCACTACCTCAAGCTCTAAAAATCATCTTTGAAGTGCAAAAGAAAAGGAGTAATGGAAAAACAACAAGAAAGAAAAAAACCTTTCAACTTACAAAGTGCATTCTTTTTCTTCTCTTTGGACCTCTCCTATTTTGAAAGCTTCTAACCTTCTCATTTATTGTTCATTAAAAAAGATGTAAAGTGCTATAGGAGTGCCACCTTCAATTCTACAAATCATCTTTGAACTCTAATAGCAACAGAGTAACTTACAAAGAATTTTTGGGGTGTTTGGGAATTGGCTTTATAGTGTTCTGTGGTTTGGTTTTTTTCAGTTCTTAACCCCCTCTACTTGAAGGGGTGGGGGGTGGGGGGGGGGGTTTGTGTGTAACTTTCTCTTTTTTTAATCAGTTTTTGAAGATTTGTAGTGCGTCAGATGCGCCAAGAGGAGGTGTTCAAGTTTTATTTGGACACCAGAAACAATGGAGCACTCCCCTTGGACCCAGCCTACCTTGAGTGCTTAAATGATCACTCACCAGCCCTTCTTCCCTAGTGGTAGTCCAGCCTTCAAATCCTGCGAATTTTATCCTGAGTATTGATTTTTTATTTTATTTTATTCCTCCCAACACCTATCCCTGATTCATGAACTAGAGATAAAGAACAGAAAAACCCTTAAACCCTGAATCCTGAAATTTAACCCTAAACCCTGAATCAAGGGAGGCCCCAAAAAAAAGAAAAAGAAAAAACAAGTCCTGTTGACAAACTTGGCGTGTGAAGTAATTTCCCCAAAAAAAAACCAAAAAAAAGAAACAAAACCAACTCAGTAGCAGATTTCTCACAATAAATCTGACGTGGCGTGATATTTGGATATACACATGTGGCCAATATCCCACGTGCTCTCGTTCCCATTTGCCTAAAATTGGAAAGCCCCCCCCAAAAAAAAAAACCCAACCCTCGCCCCCAAAACAAGACAACAGTAGCAGAATCTCACCAGAGAAATCTGACGTGGAGTATCATTTGGCCATAAATAAGTGACCATTATTAAACAACATGCTCTTAAAACAAAGCCCCTTGCCCCCCCCCGCGCCAAGTGACCCCACCCACTGCCACCTACCCACCCACCCAGCCAGACTCCAGTGACCCACTCCCCACCAAAAATAAAAAGAAGAGAACAAATGTACACAACAGTAGCAGAAGAAGAAGATTTTTCACAATAAATCTGACGTGGCGTGTCACTTGGCCATTATTTAAGGTGCTATCGTTCCCATTTGTCCAAATGCAAAAATCCCATTTCTCCACACGTGTGTGTACGCGCCGCTCTCTCGCTCTTCTCTCTCTCTCTGTGTCTCTGTGTGTCTCTCTCTTCTCTCTCTGTCTCTCTCCTTGTGTGCAGCGCCTTCTTCGCTCTCGTTTTCCCTCCTCCCGCATCGAAGGTGTGGTGAACAAACGAGTGTTTTCTCCGATCGTGCTGGTAGGCTATTTCTTCACTCGCACAATGGCTGTGTTTACAAGAATTTTCCTAGAAGTTTTTCAAGCTTCTTTTTGCTGAATTTCATTCAGTTTTTGTTTCTCTCTTAAAAGTCGACTTGTGGACCCGGGGGCCGGGGTTTGCTGTAGTCTTCGGCTGTCGTCCGCATTTTACGCGATCTGCCAGTTTTGCGGGGCAGCTTGTAGATCTCGGACTGTGGAAATTAGATCCGGTGGTGTTCCGGCTTCTGTTTTTGTCTTTGTTGTTGTTGTTGTTTTTGTTTCTTGTTTCTTGTTTTGTTTCTCGAAGAGTCTGTTTTTTCGATACGTTGTAAGTATTGTAGAGGGGGTTTGAAGTGCAGACGGCGGTTTTGTGAAGTCAATCGAGGTTTTTGGCAAGCCTTTTTTTCTCTTTTTTTCCTCGCATTTTTGGGCTGGATGGAGTCATTGAGCGAGTTTTAGTTTGTTTTGGTGTGGTAGGATCGAGAGGCTTGTTTGAGGTTTTCTGACGTGTTTCTGAAGGATTTTCTTTTTGGTGTATGTGTGCTTGAAGATCTTTTGTCATTTGACTTTCGGTCTCCGCTTCAGTGTTTGAGTGCGACAGGCGCATTGGACTAATCTGTCGCCCATTCTTTTGAGAAGTTTGCTGTTTTTTTTAAGATCGTCAACCTTTGACGGAAGAAGAGGGCTGCTGCTTTTGCGTCTGTCTGATGATGGCCGGACTTCTGGAAAAACTATGGGACGATGTTCTGGCGGGGCCTCAACCTGACAAGGGTTTGAAGAAGCTCCGGAAAAAGACAATGCCATCTCCTGATAGTGCTTTGCCAGGTGGTAATGGTCTTTTTCCTTACTGCTTCTATGGTGCTTGCTGGTTTTTTGAGTGTTTTGGTACCTCATTTAGCGGGAAAAAAGCTTTCAAGATCCTTGAGTCTGGCTGAACAAATGCAAGCTGCAGTAGAGGAAAGAAGAACTGGATGCCTTGTGTGTGGCTGATGTAGGGGACTCTGTAGATATGCCCAGGGATGCTGGTCAGATGCATTATGCAGACTCCTAGTGCAGCATTGCTAGATTAGGATCTGGCTGCCATGAGCAACTGATCAAATTCACATTGTGAGGCATCATCACCTCTTGGATTTTTTGGCATTGCAGGTACTGAAGAATACATTAAGAGAACAATGAACCACCAGGGTTATGGAGAATTTGAGACTGGTGAGAATGGTGCTCGCAGTGTTGGCCAAGCCATTTCCATCAAGAAGCCACCAATGATGCGGCCATTGGATATCGACTCTCCAGTGGCATCTCCAGGAAATTCCTGGTCTTCTCCTCCGGCTTCACCATCCACACCAACTCCTGGCAGTAAGAAGCTTTTGCATTCTTTCCCCATTTCCAGCCTATTGATACTTGAGAGATTTGGCTATGTTGTGTGACATCAATGCTCCTGTTTTCATGGGGATCTTTGCATGCCCCCAACTTTTTTATACAGTTAACCCCAAGATTACAGAAGATTGCTGGATATTCATGGGATGCCAGGTCTACTACACCAGTTTCTGATATTGAAGAGATCTTGTGGACTCATGGATCTTTGTATGAGTATTTAAACTTTCTGCTACAGGCATGCAGTGATCAACAATTGCTGCTGTGCTCAGTGGAATATGCTGGTGCTTTGATCCTCCATGCATCCATCTTGGCAGAGTAGTTGTAGTATTTGTTGGGCAGGTGGTAGCTGCATGATTATACTACTCAAAAGTCCTTTTAGGTCATTCATGGGTGAATAGCATTCACTCTCTGGCAGAACTGAAGCCCTACTTTCTGGAAGTTTCTTGAACTGCCAGCAAGGTTGAGACCCATGTGAGATAGTTTGTGCCTCCTTTAGTTGTAGTTCTTTCTTGAAACAACGACTATGACTTCCAGTCCCTTGGACTCTGCTAGAGTTGATGGTTTAGAATCTGCATATCATTGATTCTTGGAGTAAACCACAAAGGTACTAGGAAGATGTATGCTGGATACGGCAGCAAATGTCCAATGTGCTAAGAACTGGCAATAGTTTGCTCAAATTCGATGATTGGTAAGCTGGGCATTTGTTAGCAAGGCCAAAATTACTTGGAAGATGTCTCCTACCTTGCATGAGCATTATGCATATAGGTTGAGGTATTAGTGTTTCAGATTTTGTTCTGCTTTAGGAGATGACACCATGCACATTGAAATGTACTAATTCAGTTGAATATTGTAGTGTATTCACCATCAGTAATCTATTGGTAGATCTGTACCAGACTCTGGATTTATTGAGTATAGCTTCTGGTGTTGTGAAGGCTGGAGGAATGTCTTCAGTCATCGCAGCAACAGAGCAATGGAGGGCGTCAGCTCTGAAAAGTTTGAGGAAGCATCACTGAACTCACCTACTGTCCATGACTGGTAAGTTATGCTCTCTTGTAGGTTACCTGTATTGCAAAGGAAGAGAACCTGAAGTGGAAGACAAAGGCAATAGAGCGTGGAATGATGTAGGAAACATCTGATCTGTAGGTCATAAAATGTTCTATCAACTTGTCATATGCAAGTCCAACATGCTGAAAAGTTCTTTGTGCCTTGTGTGTTTGCCTTACAGGGTAGTCATCAGTGTCTTGGACAGATGAGGACAGCAAAGCAAGTCATTCTTGGAAGTTTTTGAGTGCAATGTTTATATGTGTGGCCATCTGTATAGAAATCGTGGATGCTTTTTCTTTTACCATGGTGCAGGCTCCTGTACAGGTGTTCAGGCATACAGAAAGAAAAGCTGTATTGAAACTCAGTAGCTGCATTGCTAAAAAGATGGGGCCTAGTGTTGGGACTCCAGAGGTGTTGAAAAAATGTCAATGGCATTAGTTCCGCCCGAAAATATTTTTGGTTTTCCCCTGCAGCTTGTACATTCCTGTGAAGTCTTTTACGGCACAGATATCCAGTTGCAGAGCAGTGAATTGTTGACCCATTTAGCTCCACCTTGAGCAATGTGCAGAATTTGCAGGGTGTCCCAGTGAAGAGCAAAGTCTTAAATGGAGCTATCTTGTGGGAGTGTTTCTTTGGGGAGATGAGACACAGCATACCAGAGTGTCCACTTGTAAAGGATTCTCTTACATTTCCAAACCTTTGTGCAAAAGCTTTCTATGGTTATTCACCTTGAGGAACCCGAAGTGCGGTGCTTCAAAGAAGAGGAGTTTGAAGCAAATCTTGGGATCAGCTAAGACCCAGTGATGTATATTATTACAGTAGCAAGTGATTTTCCTCTTTTGCTTGAGAGTATGTTTGTCTTGGTTTTCCGGGACTTTGGCTTGAGGAGTCTTTCATTTACCATACTTGAAATGAGCTTGAGGGTATGTTACATCAACTGATGAGAGGACGATGTATTTAGAAATTTTCAAGTACCATACGTGGATTTCAGTTTCCTTGACTATGCAAAACTCTGCTTAGAATAGTTTCATGTACAATAGGCAGTATGCAGATATTTGCTGGTATTCAGTGTGCATGTCTAGCACAAAGTGATCTAAACAGGACAAGTAAGTGCGGTGGAAGGGGTGAAGGTGTGAGGGAGGAAGGTATGAGTTGTACGTAAATGCTACCTTTGATTTTGAAGCACAATCTCAGTAGGAAATATAGTATATATTTCCAAACTGAATGGGCGTTTTGTTCTTCTTGTTTATGGCTTTTTTGAGATAAATACTGGTTTTTTTTATTCATGGATTATGCAACCATAGGCTAAACTAGGTGTGTAAGGAAGGTGTGTGGATCGAGCCCTTGTCTGCATTCCACTAGAATGTTTCCATCGATTTGGCTAAGAAAAGCTGGACAGATGATGTTTTTGAGCTGGAGCACAACAAAAACTGAGTTGAAGCTTTGGACTTAGAGTCTCTTGTCAAAGCATTTTTATTTTCCCTGTTCATCTTTTTCTCTTATTGTATTGTTTCCCGTTATGTTGCAATAGGATAGTGTAGAAATACAATGCACAATTCTACACAGAGCAACAGAAAAGATAGAGAAAGGAAGAGAAAGAGATGTCAGGAGAGAGGAGGAAAGACAAGAGACGGAGAAAGGTGAGGCAAGGAAAAAGAGGGGGAGATAGTGATGGAGCAAGAAAGAGAAGTGAAGAGATGGAAGAAATAAAACAAAGAAATAGGAAGAGAATTTTTTTTGAAGTAATCTCAAGGATGCATACACTTGACAGGCAGTCCTTACTCAATGTTAATTTGCTTGTAAGTGAGTCCCTTACTGAAAAAACCTTGCAAAGCTTGATTAATAAACCCACTGCAGATTAAAAAAAGAAGGAAATGGAGAATTTAAAAAAAGTCACCTTAGAACCAACTAGATGTCAAAATTTCTCCATCTCAACAACCAACCACTTGTAATAGGTCGGCCGTGGTGATGGGGGTGTGTCCTAAAACAGTAAAAGTTGAGAAGTAGTTAGGCCTATCACTAGCACTCAACTTAAAATGGAGCATCCTCTACAATGTAATTGAAATTTTTTGATGGAAAAAATAACCAAGATAGAACGAGGAGGACCCTCTAGCCTTTTGAAACTTCAAATGACATTGGAAGAATTGTGTAAGAACACATCAACCTATTTGTGTAGACATCTAAATACTTCAATTATTAAAAGGAAGAATGGATCAATGGGGTGTTAGACACGATAACCCTTTTTTTTTGGCTTGAGTTGCGTCAGAGGTAGCAAATTTTTGAATTACATGAAATTGTGAAAATGAATTTGCTTGCGTTGGGTTGGCAATGACAACATTAATAACGGTGTAAATTTCATCTTTGGTGAACACAATGTTGACTTATTGATGATTGGAATTGAACATGGTTGAAAGAAATGCATGTAATTGTTCTCATCCCATGCGGAAGCTAATATTTCATGTAATGGCAACAAAAGTGTTGCAAATTGCATCATGGGTTCTTATGTGTTTGTTGCTATGGGCATGATGCAAAAGGTGGATACCCATAAGGTTGATGGGATGTGTGCACACACATTAAAGGATACCTATAATTGAAGGATGTGGTAATCCAAGTTGTGTTCAAAGCAAAGTGGAAAAACTTAGGGAAAATAATTAAAGGTTGGGAAAATTGGTCGAGTTATAAGCCAAATGTTCACCCCATCGCTAAAACATGATAAAATTTGGGCACAATGGGTTTCAAATATCTTGTTGGAGAGCATATTGAAGAAGGTATGATGGTGCAAACACTTCAAGATGGAATCTTGATGTCGAACCATTTGTTGCTTAATGAATTGTTCAAAAGGAAGAAAACATGTGCAAATTGGGGGCAATAGAAAATCATATGTTGCCGTGAGTGTTGCTAAAAAAGGAAAGTGTTGTTGTCAATTTGTGCTAAGGTCTAAAAAAAAAAAAGATATTGATTGACCGTAAATTTAACAACTATGCTTAAAGCTATAAGGATCTAACTTTTAAAGTAGGTTGCTAGGGTGATGGTGGTTGTCAATATGTCTCGATGCCCCCAAAAGGCTATTGAAAGAGAGGTTTATTTATGAATTAAAAATCCTTTTGGGCTATTAAAGGATCATGGACTCAAAATGTGTCTAAACATTAAAGGAGGAAAGAGCTAAAGGAAATAAGGGACTTTATGAAGGTGGAAAAAGGAGGTGTGCATCGTAATAAATATGATGATTATTGCACGAAGTAATGAGTTAGAATTCCAAAGGTTACATGAATATCACCCATTCTAGGGAAAAGGTTAACATGCCAAACATCCTCTAATAAGACATCTTTGATGAAGGATGATATGAATAATGAAGTGCCCATTAGAACCCCTAAGATTCTAATTCTTTAAGATGAGGTGTTAAATTAAGATGGGGTGTTGAAGTTAGATAATAGACTAGAGGGGGACCATGTTACACATTTAAAAAGTTGGATAAAACCATTTATTGCACATAATTTGGTTTGGAAATGTTCATATGTAAATGATACAATTGAAAGGGGTTTATGCTATGAGTATCATTTACAATGGATAGAAATAGATAAGAGGGAAAATAGTTAATTGTAAAAATGTAAAGCCCTAAAGTGAATAATGCCCTTCCCAATGGATCACTTTGATGGGTTTTCATGGTAGATGGGATGACCGTGACATCACCTTCATGATTATGGCGATTATAAAATAGGGGTGATTCAAATGCATAAAATGCACAAACAAAAAGGATGAATTGTATGATGTCCTCATTGGTTACATGAAGTTTTTGAAATACAACCCTTCTTGACATTGAATTGAAAACATTTTTCACGTTTAGTTGAAGAATAACCTATTCAGGGTGAAAGTTCAAGGTGCATTTAATACTATGGATTATTATTTCACATCCACCTTTAATTGTAACTTTAAATTAGTGTGGGGAAAAATGTGTTGCAAAAACATTGCATAATTCAAAGCATAAAATGTGACTTGTGAGTTGATACAATGCTTCCCCCATTGTAATGGGATAAATTCCACCTAAAGGCTTGGTAATGGCTAAAAGGCTAGCCAATCCAAAGACATGTGTAATTTAACATGGAATGTGACCTTGTGTGATATGAAAACAAAGTTGAAACAATTTGTGCAAATCCATTCATTGAATCTTTTGGGTGAAAATAGTCCTAGAGGTGTTCAAAAACCATCCTAAAAAGATCACTTGTTGATGAATGTGACATGCATTGGAATGCCATCTTGAAGGAATTAGATGAAAGTTCAAGGTTTTGGTTTGGTTTGTAATCTTCTAGGGAAAATGGGAAGTAATCGTTAGATTCAGGATGTAATGTGGTGAGAGTTGAGGTGGTGTTGGAGGATGTGGGTGCAGGGGAAAATGGTGTTAAGGCACAAATTGTTCAAAAGTATTCCACTACACATTCCAATAATTAAACTATGAAAAAGGTGTTTATGAACTAGAGGATCATATTGGGGAAATAACATAGAATTCATATTTGTCGCCAAAACTTAAACTTGTAAAATGAATTCCTTTTATAGGTTTTCCCAATTGCTTACTAGAAAATAATTGAATTAGATATGTGTTTCCTTATGCCTTGTTACCATGCCACAAAGGGGTAAAACAAGACACCATTGGGGTAATAAGAGAAGCAAATGCCAAGTTGTCACATCATAAGGGTCCTATGTTAACTTACCAATGGAAAACAAAATGTCACTTGTACATCACACCGTAAAATGATAGGGATGCAGTTATACAATCAAAGATTACAAAAACCTAAATGGAAAGATTCAAGGACCTCCAATGTTGAACCTAAGCCCAAGTTAGTGTAAGAGGGGTGGGCACAAGGGAGGGTATTGAATTGAGATGGTCACAAAGGTTTGGATTAAATGAATTGGATGTTTGAAAAAAATGTTAATTATAAGTTAACCTTCAACTAATAAATTGACACCCATGGTTGGGGTAAAAAACTTTAGGTGGAAATTGTAGGTGTGTTGGGGAAATGGAGGTAAGTTGAAGGTTTGATCATGAGCAACTATAGGGATTGATATATTGAAAGGGGAAAAGGTCCTACATGTGCATTATAAAGGGGCTTGGGAAAGTGTACGGTTAGGGCTCCACATCACACAAAAGGCTAGAGGTTGATAAGGGGAATTAATAGGTGGTGTGTGGTTTGTTAGTATAAGAAAGAGACCTAGTGGGTGGTTCATGGTTTGCATGGGAGATGGGGTGGAAAATAGGTTTGTTGTGGTGCATGAAAGGACAAATGGGCAATGGAAATTATGAGGTTCGATAAAACATGATGAACTAGGGGACATAGGATGTTTGGTGCCCATAAATAAGGAGGTTTACTAAGAACATAGGTTCCACTTTCTAAAAACAACCTACAATTATAAGGCAATCTTAAATCTACAAAGCCAACCACACAAAACTAAGTGGATCAAAAAAAAAAAAAAAAAAAAATTACCTAAGGTTTTTTTTTTAGGGCTATTTCCCAACTCCAAAACTATATTTTTTCTTAATTTTGTATTACAATAACTCATCTTTATT
>Ga0116227_10015088_pt1 | contig 11529 bp, 12 predicted proteins | sample S1TSphgellanicum_FD_89693 | JGI IMG/M metagenome (GOLD analysis project Ga0116227, IMG submission 89693) | Host-associated microbial communities from peat moss isolated from Minnesota, USA - S1T2_Fb - Sphagnum magellanicum MG | ecosystem: Host-associated > Plants > Peat moss > Unclassified... | reverse complement strand
GCGTCATACTTGCCGCTATAGGCGTTGTCCGGCTCGCTGGCGTTCATGCCCTCCCACCAATATTCGCCGACGCGCTGCCACAGCCCGGGTTGCCGCTGCGGCATCGTCGCCTCGTCCGGAACGTAGCCGGCGCCCCAGTTGTCGTCGACATGCATGCCCCATAATCGCCACTCATCCATGGCGACAGCCACCGCATCGGTTCGCGAAAACGGTGCAAAATCCCGCTGCGCGAATACCGGCGCATGCGCATCGGGCGCCACGCAGGCAGACAAGCTTAAGGCAAGAAGCGAAGGAAGAACTTCTTTTTTTGAAAAAAAAGAAGCAAAAAAACTTCTGTTATTCTGGGCCATGGGCGTTGGCGCGGCCAGAGCCCATGGCCCGGCGTCCAAAAGTTTTTTGGTTCGCGTGCGGCCCAGCATTTTTTTCAAAAAAGAACTTCTACTTACGCTGCTTCGTCTTCGAACAGTTTTGCCAATTCGTAGGCGTTTGCGGCGCACAGGCCGCGTTCGGTGATCAGGCCGGAGACGAGTCTGGCGGGGGTTACGTCGAAGGCCGGGTTTGCCGCCGGGCTGTCTTTTGGCACGATGCGGATGGTGGCGATGGAGCCGTCCAATGCGCGTCCGGTCATTGTCGTGACTTCGGTTTGCGCGCGTTCCTCGATCGGGATTTCGGAAAGCCCGTCGGTGATCGTCCAGTCGATGGTGGAGGAGGGAAGTGCTACCCAGAACGGCACGCCGTTATCGCGCGCGGCCAGCGCCTTCAGATAGGTGCCGATCTTATTCGCGACGTCCCCGGAACGGGTCACCCGGTCGGTCCCGACGATCACCAGGTCAACGTCGCCACGCTGCATCAGATGGCCGCCGGCGTTATCGGCAATCACGGTATGCGGCACGCCATGTTTGCCAAGCTCCCAGGCGGTCAGTGAAGCGCCCTGGTTGCGGGGCCGGGTTTCCTCGACCCAGACATGGATATCGATGCCCTTATCATGCGCCATATATATAGGTGCGAGCGCGGTGCCGTAATCGACGGTGGCGATCCCTCCGGCATTGCAATGGGTGAGAATGTTGACGCGGCGTTTGGCGGCGGCGCGGGATTCGATCAGTGGCAGGCCGTGCGCGCCGATGGCTTTGTTGGTGGCGACGTCTTCATCGCAAATGGCGGCGGCTTCGGCATAGGCGGCCTGCGCGCGCTGGCCGGAACCAAGCGGGCTGAGCTTTTCATGCATGCGCGCCAGCGCCCAGCGCAGGTTGATGGCGGTGGGGCGGGTGGCGCCGAGCACGGTGACGGCGTGGGTGAGGTTGGCTTCCGATGCAGCGGCGCGCATGGCCAGCGCAACGCCATAGGCGGCGGCGGCGCCGATCAGCGGGGCGCCGCGCACCAGCATGGCGCGGATGGCATGGGCGATTTCGTCCATCGAGGTCAGGCGCAGCAGATCGAGCGACCAGGGAAGTTTCGTCTGGTCAATGATGCGCACCGACCAGTGATCGGTTTCATCCACCCAGATCGAACGAAAGGGCGTGCCATCTATTTTCATCGCGAAGAATCCTATCTCTCACAGCTCAGCCGGCTGGCTTGCAGCTGTGTTTTAGAGATGTTGGTGCAGAGCGCAAACCAGGGTGAAGAGGCGCCGTGCGGTGGGGAAATCGATCGTCACCTTGCCGGCCAGCCGTTCCTGCATCAGCGTCGCACCTTCATTATGCAGGCCGCGCCTGCCCATATCGATGGCCTGGATCTTTGCCTCCCGGCCTTCGGCGATCGCGACAGCATAGCTGTCCAGCAACATTTGATAGTCTTTGACGAGCATCTTGAACGGGCCGAGCGCCAGAACGACGGCGACCAGCGATTTGTCCTTCGCATCGCGAATGTCGAAAACCAGCCGGCCTTCCTGGATGGAAAGATGCAGGATGCTTTGCACGTTCGGGTGCGCCACGGCGGCGAATTGGTTTTCGGCTTCGAGATCCTTCACCGCCTGCGCGCGGTCGGCTTCCTGCAAGGCGGAAAGCCGGTGCAGGGAAGCGCCTTCCAGAACAATCCGGCTGAAGCGGCCCTTCGGCGCCGGGGTTTTGGCTTCGTCATTCACGCGGCTTCTCCCGGTTGTTGTCGAGCTTGAGCAGAATGCCGATCACCGCACCCTTCGCCATGCGCAAGGCTACCATGCACAGCAATACCAGCAACACTAACAATAATCCGATCTCGACCGGGTTCGGATGCAGATGCAAGCGGAAGCTCAGCACCGTGAAAATGCCGACGAAATGCAGCACGACGAGCATGGCGATGTAAGGCGGCGTATCGTCCGCCGGCATGGCGCCCAGCGGTGCGGCGCAGGCGGCGCAGTTGGGATGGACGCTCAAATAGCCATTGAAGATCGGCGCCTTGCCGCAATGCGGGCATTTGCCCGAGATTCCGCGCCCGATGGTGGTGCCCCAGCCCGGCATCACCCAGGCATCGCCCGGCAGTGCCGGCGGCGGCCAATCCATCTGGTTTTCGCTGCGGGAAGGCGGAAGCATGGCCAAGCACGTCAACTCCTGTTTTCGCCTGCCCATTAGTCACCGCAACGGCGTGAAGTTCAAGCACCGGCGGGCGGAAGCGCATTGGAATAATTTTTCGGCCAGGAGCGATCAGCGAGATTAAGAGACTATTTCCAAATCTCCATATAGGTTCACATCGCCGCAGCTTCGCCTTGGCGCCAAATCGGTCCGGCGCGGCGGGCTGCGCGGAACGCCAGGTGTGGAATTTTGCCGCGCCGGCTTCACCGCCGCCGGTTCGCGACGGCGATCGCGTGAATTCGTTCCGCTCACACAACGCCCGCGCGGTTTCGCGCAGGCGCGAGATGCGCAACGTCCGGGCTTGCGCGATACGCGACGATGACGTGTTAAGCGCGACATGTCGGCGCGCTTCGCAATACAAACTGGCGCGCTCCGCACGACACGTTGGCGCGCATCCGCACGACGCATTGGCGCGCATTCGCGCGACGCGTTGGCTTGCCAGAACATATCGCAAAACGAAAATTCCATTGCTAAAACGGCCCCGCAAACCGCTTCGGCACGCGCCGCGATGTGATTTTTTTGCAAATTACAAAAAAAATCGATCGTTTTCATGTCAATCATGACGCTTTTTGTTGACAGCCTCTCTCGAGAAGCGGAATAGCGAATCTAGCGTGCGTCGCGCGATTCGCGCCGCAACCGACTCACAACTGTATCGGTCAAGAGGCCCCGCACGCGAATTAGGAAGGACGGTCATGGACCGTGTCGACGACCTAGCCGGTATCATCGCTTGAGCGGTTGCATCGGATCGAGGCATGAACAAAGAAAAGCCGCATTCGGGGGTTTGGGTTACGTCACCTTGCGCCTGCTGCGGCCGGAACTTTGCGAGGCCTGTCAGATGCAGCGTTCCGCCAAACAATAACCGGTGCGTCCGCGCCCGAACTTCTCCAACACCTCAGCCGAAGGAGTACTCCTCGTGACCATTGAAGACAACGACATCCAACGTGCCCAACCGTTAGCCGTCAAGGCGACCGTGAAAAAAACCGCCGCCAAGAAGCCTGCCGCCAAAAAACCGGCCGCCAAAAAGCTGGTCGCAAAGAAAGCGGCTGTGAAGAAACCGGCTGTTAAGAAAGCTGCCACGAAGAAGCCCGCCGCCAAAAAGGCCGCGGTGAAGAAGCCGGTTGCCAAGAAGACCGCGACCGCAAAGAAGGCTGCGCCGAAGAAAGCCGCCGCCAAGAAGCCGGCCGCGAAGAAGACCGTCGCCGCCAAGAAGCCGGTCGCGAAGAAGACCGTTGCCGCCAAAAAGCCGGTAGCGAAGAAGACCGTCGCGAAGAAGACGGTTGCCGCCAAGAAGCCGGTTGCCAAGAAGGCCGCGCCGAAGAAGACCGTCGCCGCCAAGAAGCCGGTTGTGAAAAAACCGGCAGTGAAGCGGCCGCGCAAGACCACCACGACGCCGCCGCCGGTCGTAACCGCGCCCGCGCCCGAGACCATCAACTAAGACTTGATGCGACATTTCTGACGGCGCCTGGATTTTCCCGGCGCCGGATATCAAAAATGCAGGCCGTAAAACGCCTGCATTTTTTATGCGCGCATTTTGGGGCGCGGTTAGGCGGGGTTGGCTTCCAGCCAGTCGTCGATCAGGCGCCGCGCAATGCTCAGCGGCGGCGGGATGTTGAAGCCGGAGGCAGAAGGGTCGGCGACCTGTTCGCGCGTGAACCATTGCGCATCGCGCATTTCCGTCTCGTCCAGCACGATGTCGTCATTCAGGCCCTCGCCGTAAAATCCCAGCATTAGCGATGCCGGGAAGGGCCAGGGCTGGCTGGAATGGTAATGGACGGCGCCGACTCGGATTCCGGTTTCCTCGAAGACCTCGCGGCGCACCGCATCTTCCAGGCTTTCGCCAGGTTCCACGAAACCGGCAAGGGTCGAGTAGAAATTGCTCTCTTTCGGAAAATTATGCGACTGGCCGAGCAGCAATTTGTCGCCGCGGGAGACCATCATGATGACGGCCGGGTCGGTGCGGGGGAAATGTTCGGTGTTGCAGTTCGTGCACTGCATCACATAGCCGCCGCGGGACGGCTTGTTGGCGTGGCCGCATAGGCTGCAGAATTTGGTCTGGTTGCGCCAATGCAGCATGCCGCGCGCGGTTGCCAGAATGGTCGCATCGTCGGCATGCAGCAATCCGGCCATGCCGCGCAGGTCGGAAAATGTGCCATTGCCCAGGGAAACGACCTCGTGCGGCGCTTCCGGCCCGGTCAGGTTGGCGGCGAATACCGGGATGCCGTCCTGCAGGCCAAGGAAGACCCAAGGCAGCGCCGCCGGCGGTTTGGAGACATAGACCGCGCGCATCGCACCGCTATCGCTGGCCGCCACCAGCGCCTGGCCCTGGTGGAACACCACGAAGCGGCTGGCCGGATCATCCATTGCGGCTTCGATCCAGGCATCGTCCGAACGCCGGTGGCCGGCGCGGTCCAGCGTTCCGCCGGTGAAGATATTGGGCTTTGTGGGGGGGATGTAGGGCATGGAATAAAATTCGCACGGGTCGCCGCCTGGGGCAACCGCGCGCGCACCTGCACCCACCTTGCAGAAAGCCGTGGAAGAGGGGATAAACGGGGTGGGAGGTCGGCGGTGGACATGTGCCTCGCCAACCCGGTCAGGGCCGGAAGGCAGCAGCCGCAACGAGTTTCCACATGGGTCGTTGTCCGGCCTCCCACCCGCAACCGCTGTGTTTGCAGCGCCTTTGAGCAAAGGTATTTTTGCACCGCATGGCTGGTTTGTTTGGAGATGAACCGCCGACCGACGCCGCGCCGGCGGCATTCTCAGGCCCTTCATTGTTTGGCGACGAACCGGAAGCGGCACCCAAGGCCGCCGCCTACCGGGTATTGGCGCGGAAATACCGGCCGACGACATTCGAGGATCTGATCGGCCAGGACGGGCTGGTGCGGACCTTGCGGAACGCCTTCGCCATGAACCGCATCGCCCATGCCTTCATGCTCACCGGGGTGCGCGGCGTCGGCAAGACCACGACCGCGCGTATTCTGGCCCGGGCGCTGAACTGCATCGGCCCGGACGGCACCGGCGGCCCCACGGCGGATCCGTGCGGGGTTTGCGAGCATTGCGTCGCGATCCTCGCCGACCGGCATCCGGATGTGGTGGAAATGGACGCGGCTTCGAATACCGGCGTCGATGATGTGCGGGAGATCATCGAGGCGACGCGGTTTCGGCCGCTCTCGGCGCGGATCAAGGTGTTCATTATCGACGAAGTGCATATGCTCTCGCGCAATGCGTTCAACGCGCTGCTGAAGACGCTGGAAGAGCCGCCGCCGCATGTGAAATTCATCTTCGCGACGACGGAGATCCGGAAGGTGCCGGTGACGGTGCTCTCGCGCTGCCAGCGATTCGATTTGCGGCGGGTTTCGGTGGCCGAACTCTCGGCGCATTTTTTGCGGATCGCCAAAGCCGAAGAGATCGCGATTGCGCCGGAAGCGATCGGCCATATCGCGCGCGCCGCCGATGGCTCGGTCAGGGACGGGCTTTCGCTGCTGGACCAGGCGATTGCGCGCGGGGCCGAGGATAACGCCGAAATCTCCGCCGAGATGGTGGCGGAAATGCTTGGCCTGGCGGATCGATCCTATGTGTTCGATCTGATGGATGCGGTGGTTGCGGGCGATGCCGCTGCGGCCCTGCAGGTGAGCGACACCGCCTATGCGCGCGGCGCCGATCTGGGGGTGCTGCTCGCCGATCTGCTCGGGCTCGCGCATTTGCTGACACGGCTTAAATCCGTGCCGGCGCTCGCCAATAATGCCGCCTTGCCGGAGGCGGAACGCACGCGCGGATTGGCGCTGGCGAATTCCCTTGCCATTTCCTGGCTCGGCCGGCTTTGGCAGATGCTGCTGAAAGGCGTTGCCGAAGTGGAGCACGCGCCGGATCGGCGCGCCGCGGCGGAGATGATTCTGATCCGGCTTTGCCATGTCGCGGATTTGCCGCCGCCAGGCGAATTGCTGAAGAAACTTCAAGGCGAGATCAATAGAAATCCAAATCCCGTGAATGGCGGCGCGCCGCCCGGCGGCGCCCCGCCCGGCCCCGGCATGCGGGCGCAGGGCTCGAATGCGGCACCGGCGCTGGTTGCCGCCGAACCGGCGGAGACGGCGCCGGCCCCGCGGGCGATTACGTTCAACGATGTCGTCGCCCTGGCCGGCGCCAGAAACGACGTCATGCTCTATGCCCATTTGCGGCAATTCGTGCATCTGGTTCGCTTCGCGCCGCCGGTGATCGAATTGCGGCTCGAACCGCAGGCAAGGCGTGACCTGGCCCCGCGGCTTGCCGCCTTGCTGCAGGCCGAAACCGGCCGGCGTTGGACCATTGCGCTGAGCGGGGCCGAAGGTGAGCCGACCATCGATGCGGTGGAGAGCGCGAGCGAGGCCGCGGCCCGCCAGAGTGCCGAAGATCACCCGCTGGTGCGCGCCATTCTGGCGACCTTTCCGGGCGCGCGGATCGAAGCCTTGCATGCCGCCGGGATTGCCGAAGAAACGCCGCCGGATTGGACGGAAATCAATCCGCCCGATGACGCCTATGATGAAGAGGAGTAGCCCATGAAAAACCTCGCCGGCCTTATGAAACAGGCCTCGCAGATGCAGCAGAAAATGCAGGAGATGCAGGAGCGGCTCGATGCCGCGACCATCGAAGGCGTCTCCGGCGCCGGGCTGGTGCGGCTGACGCTGAACGGGCAGGGGACGCTGAAAGCGATCAAAATCGACCCTAAACTGGCCGATCCCGCCGAGACGGAAATGCTGGAAGATCTGATCCTGGCCGCGCATACCGACGCCAAAGCCAAACTGGATGCGCTGAAGGAGTCGGAAATGAAAAATGCCGCCGGCGGGCTGTCGCTGCCGCCGGGGATGAAGCTGCCGTTTTGAAGGGAAGACATTCTTGAAGGGTGGAAGTTCTTTTTTGAAGTATTCAGCGCGGCCCGATTCAGACCTACCGGCTTCGCCGTTCCGTCATCGGGACGCGAGAACCAAAAAACTTTTATTGTGCTGGGGCATGGGCGCTGGTGTGGCCGCAGCCCATGGTCCGGAGTCCGGAAGTCTTTTTGCTTTCGCCGGCGGCCAGCCTGTTTCTTCAGAAAAAGCCGTGCTTGCTTCCTGAATGGGTGGGCCTGAACTCGAGCATCTGATCAATCTGTTTGCCAAACTGCCGGGGCTTGGGCCGCGCAGTGCGCGGCGGATCGTGCTCAAATTGCTGCGCGAACGCGAGACGCGGTTGCTGCCTTTGGCGGATGCCATTCGCGCTGCCGCCAATACCGTGAAGAGCTGTTCGGTTTGCGGCAATCTGGATAGCCGCGATCCCTGCACCATCTGCGCCGCCGCTTCGCGCGAGGATATCATCTGCGTGGTCGAGACCGTTGCGGATTTATGGGCGTTCGAGCGGGCGCATGTCTATCGCGGCCGCTATCATGTGCTGGGCGGAACGCTGTCGGCACTTTCCGGGCGCGGGCCGGAGGATATCGCGATCGCTGCATTGCTGGGGCGGGTGCAGGCGGCAGCACCTTCTGAAATTATCCTGGCGCTGTCTGCAACCGTTGAAGGCGCGGCGACCGGGCATTTTCTGGCGGAGAAGCTGAAAGCGAGCGGCGTGCCGATCTCGCGGCTGGCGCAAGGCGTGCCGATGGGCGGCAGTTTGGAAGTGCTGGATGAGGGCACGCTGGCGACCGCGATGCGGGCGCGCAGCGTGGCGCGATAGTCAAACGCCGAGCCGGTCCCTCGCGCGATAATACCATGATCCCAGAACCGTCAGCGGGACTCTAAGCGTTTTGCCGCCGGGGAAAGGGTAATAGGGCAGGTTGGCCAGGATGTCGAAGCGGGTTGGGGCGCCGTCGATCGCTTCGGCGACCAGCCGGCCCAGAAGATGCGTGGTGGTGACGCCGTGGCCGCTGCAGCCATGCGAGAAATAGATGTTCGGGGCCAGCCGGCCGATTTGCGGAAAGCGCGTCAGCGTCAGCGCGAAATTCCCGCTCCAGGCATAGTCGATCCTGGCGTCCCGCAAATCGGGGAAGGTTTTCAGCATGTTCGGCAGGATTTTGGCGCGGATGCTGTCCGGGTCCTGGCCGCCATAGACGATGCCGCCGCCATAGATCAGCCGATGGTCCGGCGTGCGGCGGTAATAATCCAGCACGTAATTGGCATCCTCGACGCAGGCATTGGAAGGCAGCAGGCGTTTGGCATGGGCTTCGCCCAAAGGTTCGGTGGTCAGAACCTGGGTTGAAACCGGCATGATCTTCTGGCCGAGTTCCGGCAGCAGATCGCCGATATAGGCGTTGCAGGCAATCAGAACATGTTTGGCTTTCACTTCGCCGGCGGCGGTGCGGATCACGGGTTCGGCGCCGCGGTCCACGGCGATGACACGGGAATCTTCGAAGATTTTCCCGCCGAGACGTTCCAGCGCCGCCGCCTCGCCCTGCACCAGATTCAACGGATGAATATGGCCGCCTTTGGAATCCAGCAGGCCGCCGACATAGCGCTCGCTCTCGACATGCGCCTTCAGCCCGGCGCGATCCAGCAGCGTGAAATCATGATGGCCGTATTCCGCCCAGATCTGTTTGTGGTGGGCGAGGCCGTCCATCTGTTTCTGCGTCAGTGCCACAAACACGCCGCCATCGACGAGATCGCAGGCGATATCATATGTGGCGACGCGCTGGCGGATGATGTCGCCGCCTTCCAGCGCCATGGCGCCGATGGCGCGGCCGGCGGCGGCGCCATAGCGTTTGGCGATGACATCGAGGTCGCGGCTATAGCCGTTGACGATCTGGCCGCCATTGCGCCCGGATGCGCCCCAGCCGACCCGCATCGCTTCCAGGACGATCACGGAATAACCGCGCTCCGCCAGCTCCAGCGCGGCCGAGATGCCGGTGAAGCCGGCGCCAACGATGCAGATATCGGCTTGCGCCGCGCCCTGCAGGGCTGGGCGAGCGTCCTTTTTAGTGGCGGTGGCGGCGTAATAGGAGGCGGTGTGTTGGGCTGTCACGTCGTCATTCCGTTTTGTCGGGGCCGAGCAATGCGACGCCGAAGATGGCGCCGAGAATGGTCATGGTAATGACCATCAGCAGGATTTTAAAGGCCGAGGCGCGGGCCTGGGCGACGACCTCGACATGCATATTGGCGCGCGCGGCGGCGATGCGATCCGAAAGCGGGCCGTTGCTACCGTTCACGATGGCGGCGGTGTCAGGATCCGTGGCGTTGTCGAGATTGGCCAAAGCAGCGGCTTCGTTCGGCGTATTCTGGGCCGCCAGGACGGCGTCCAGGGCGGCTTCCTGGTGCACGGCATCCACCACCGGGGCCGGGATCGAGAAGCTGGCGAAGGTGCCGATGAGGCCGGGGAAGAGGAATGCGGTGAGGAGAAACCCGATTCGGCTGAAAGAAACACGCCTGGACATTTTGCACCTTGTTTGCGGCGCAAGCACATGCGGCGGGTTTACGGTTGCGTCAATGGCGCGGGTTTACCGCGCGCTGTGGCCGAGGGCTACTCGCCGAGGGCTACTCCCGGATATCCTGCCAGGCTTCGGTGAAGGGCTTCTTGCGGAAGGTCGCCCAGAAGAAGTTGGCGGTGTAGCGCAGGCCGATGGTGAACACGCCTTCGCCGACCAGGCGGCGGCCCGAAGATTGGGCCGGCAGGCGGAAGGTGAATTTCACCCCGCCGACCTTGCTGAGGCGCCGCGCCATGTCGGTATCCTCGCCGTAGAAGGAAAAGCGCAAGGAGGGTTGGCCGAGTTTCAGCATGGCGTCGCGTTTCACGACGAAATTGCCGCCCTGCAGCATGGAGCCGACGTTGAGCACGAAGCGGTTGAAGAAATAGGCCGAGAAGGCCAGGCGGTAATAGAAACCGACGACCAGATTCACCCGGCGCGGCACGCCATAATAAATATAGGGACCGGACAGGCCGACCAAACTCTGGCTGCGGTTGAACTGGCGGAGCACTTCGGCCAGCCAGCCGGGCGGGATCACGGTATCGGCGTCGATATTGGCGATCAATTCGCCGCGGCTCGCCTCGAAACCGCACCAGCGGGCCTGCACCAGGCCTTTGCGGGGTTCATCGACCACCACCACGCCTTCGATCGATTCCGCGACTTCGCGGGTGCGGTCGGTGCTGGCATTGTTCACGACGATGATTTCCGCGTCCTGGCCGATGACCTGGCCATTGCGCAGGATCTCCTCGCGAATGGCGGTGAGGGAGCGCGTCAGCAGCGCTTCTTCGTTATAGGCAGGCACCACAAAGCTGATTTTCATACGGCCACTCCATCCGACTCGGACAGCCGAGCCTCATAAAACCGGCTATGAACAATTCTACGCGCGACAAAGCGAATGACGTTTCAATGACAGGGCTGACGGGCGGCTCGGGTTGACAGCCCGCGCCCACCGACGCATACCGCGCCACCGAAACACATTTTACCCTGCGAGTAGACTATGAAGATCCGTAACTCATTGAAGTCAGCCAAGACCCGCGACAAGAACTGCCGCGTCGTGCGCCGTCATGGCCGGGTCTATGTCATCAACAAGAAGAACCCGCGTATGAAAGCCCGGCAGGGCTGAACTGTCGCGGTTCATTGGCTAAGTTTTAAAAAACCCGGCTTTGGCCGGGTTTTTTGTTGGAAGTCGGGGTGCAGGGTTACTTGCCCATTGCCGCCAGCATGAAGCGTTGTTTGAGCCGGGGCATGCGGTTGACGGTGGCGAGGCCGATATCGCGCGCCAGGCGGATTGCCGGGTTGTTGGTGGAGAACAGGCGGTCCAGCAGGTCGGTTGCGGCCAGCATGGTCAGGTTGGCGGGGCGGCGGGCGGCCTGGTAGGCCGCCAGGATTTCGGGTGCCCCGGGATCGGCGGCGCTGTCGATCAATTCGGCCAAAGCCAGGCCGTCGCGCAGGCCGAGATTCAGGCCCTGGCCGGCGATCGGGTGGATGCCATGCGCGGAGTCGCCGACCAGCGCCAGCCTTGTCGCGGTATAGCGGGCGGCATGCATGGCCGAGAGCGGGTAGGTCCAGCGCCGGCCGATGGTC
>Ga0116227_10015086_pt1 | contig 11529 bp, 10 predicted proteins | sample S1TSphgellanicum_FD_89693 | JGI IMG/M metagenome (GOLD analysis project Ga0116227, IMG submission 89693) | Host-associated microbial communities from peat moss isolated from Minnesota, USA - S1T2_Fb - Sphagnum magellanicum MG | ecosystem: Host-associated > Plants > Peat moss > Unclassified... | reverse complement strand
GCATCCCTGCCACGATCGTGTCGCGCTGTCATCGCATCCCGATCGCGACACCCTCGCGCGACGAGGCGGTCGCATGGCTGCGAGCGGAAGGCGTGGACGACGTCGACGGAGTCCTCGCGTTCTCGGGTGGTGCGCCGCTGGCTGCCCGGGACGCGGCCAGCGACCCCGAAGCGATCCTCGCGCATCGCGACTTCGTGGCCTTCCTGTCGCGGCCCGCCGCCGACCAGGCTCTCGCGACGGCCGAAGCCTTCGGCAGGCAGGCCGCCGCGCCGCCGATCCGCTGGATGCAGTTGTGGCTCGCCGATTGTCTGTCCGCACGACTCGCGGGGCGCGTGCGCTATCATCCCGCGCAGCGCCAGGTGCTCGAGCGTCTGGCGCATGAAGCTCGGCTGGATGCGCTGACCGGGCTGATGCAGAGAGTCGAAGCCATGCGCAGAAACATCGATCACCCGTTGAATACCCGACTGATGCTGGAAGGCCTGTTGATGGCCTACGTGGACGCGATGATGCCGCGGCGTCCGTCCGCTTGAACCCACTTCTTCATTCGCTCTCCCGCCATGAGTGACGACGCCAAAGCCCCGACGCCGGTCGCCCGGCCCAGCGTGTTGTCCCTCAACATCAAGGAGAAGGCGGCGCTCTACGCGGCGTGGATGCCCTACCTCAAGCATGGCGGCATCTTCGTGCCGACCGGCCGGCCTTACTCGATCGGCGACGACGTCTATCTGTTGCTGTCGTTGATGGACGACCCGACCAAGTTTCCCGTGGCCGGCAAGGTTGCCTGGGTGACTCCGCAGGGCGCTCACAACAACAAGGCACAAGGCATCGGCGTGCACTTCGCGGACGACGATGGAGGCCGTGTCGCGCGCGCCAAGATCGAGGAGATCCTCGGCGCAGCCCTGAAGTCTTCACGGACGACGCATACCGTTTGACGGCGCGCAGTCCCGGTTCGACCCATGAACCAGCCCATGATCTTCCGTGATGCGCAGGAGTCCGACCTCGCCGGCATCGTCACGATCTACAACGCGACCATCCCCGGACGCAGTGTCACCGCCGACCTCGAGCCGGTCACCGTGGACAGCCGCCTCGCCTGGTTTCATGCGCACGACGCGAAGCGCAGACCGTTGTGGGTGGCCGAGAACGACGATGGCACGATGGCCGGATGGCTGAGTCTTTCGGACTTCTACGGCCGCCCGGCCTATGCGGCGAGCGTCGAGGTCAGCATCTACCTCGCAGAAGCCGCACGCGGCCGTGGTCTGGGCCGGCTCTTTCTGCGACGTGCGATCGACCGTGCTCCCGACTACGGGGTGAAGACCCTGCTCGGCTTCATCTTCGGTCACAACGCTGCGAGCCTCGCGTTGTTCGATCGCTTCGGCTTCAGGCGCTGGGGTGAACTTCCGCGCGTCGCGTCGCTCGATGGAGTCGAACGCGACCTGATCATCGTCGGCCTGCGGGTGGACGATGCATTGCCCGGGCACGCGGCGCATGGACGCGCATCGTGATCGGTCCGGATCGATCCGGACTCTTGTAAAGATTCTTTACCATGTTCGTCGACTCGCACTGCCATCTCGATTTTCCCGAGTTCGCATCGCGCATGCCGGAAGTGCTCGACCGGATGGCCGAACACCGGGTCACGCACGCGCTGTCGATCTCGGTCGATCTGGCCGAGTTCGGGAACGTGCTCGCCGTGGCCGAGAGTGCGCCGCATCTGTTCGCGTCGGTCGGCGTTCATCCCGACTACGAGGAAACCCACGAGCCGACCGTCGACGAACTGGTCCGCCTCGCCGCGCATCCGAAGGTGGTGGCGATCGGCGAGACCGGGCTCGACTACTACCGCCTGACCGGCGATCTCGCATGGCAGCGCGAGCGCTTCCGCGTCCACATCCGCGCCGCGCGCGAGGTCGGCAAGCCGCTGGTCATCCATACCCGCTCCGCGGCCGCCGACACGCTCGCCGTGATGCGCGAGGAGCGTGCGGCCGACGCGCGCGGCGTGATGCATTGCTTCACCGAAAGCTGGGAGGTGGCCGAGGCCGCGATCGACCTCGGCTTCTACATCTCGCTGTCGGGCATCGTCACGTTCAAGAATGCGAAGAGCCTTCAGGACGTCGCGCGTCGGCTGCCGCTCGACCGCATGCTGATCGAGACCGACTCGCCGTTTCTCGCGCCGGTTCCCTTTCGCGGCAAGACCAACGAGCCCGCGTTCGTCGCGCACGTCGCCGCCAAGGTCGCGGAGCTGCGCGGCATCTCGGTCGACGAGGTCGGTCGGGCCACCACCGCGAACTTCTTCAGGCTCTTCGACGGCGCGCGGGCATGAGAGCGCCATGGCGATCGCTGATCGGTGCATGGCTGGCGGTGGCCGCCACGCTCTCGTGGGCTGCCGAGCCGGGCGAGCTGTTCGCCGCGGCGGCCGTCGACAACCTGCGCGACGTGCGTCAGCTGGTGGAAGGGCGTCTGGTCGACGCGAAGACGCTCGACCCGCGCGGCGACACGCTGCTGATCGTCGCGATCCGCAACGATGCCGCGCGCGTGACGAGCTACCTGATCGACGAGCCGTCGACCGACCTCGAGGCCACCAACTCGGTCAACGAGAATGCGATGATGATCGCCGCCTATCGCAAGAAGAAGGACGTCGTCGTGCATCTCATCGCGCGCGGCGCCGAGATCAATCGCAGCGGCTGGACGCCGCTGCATTACGCGGCGGCGGTCGATGCAGAGGACATCGTCGCCCTGCTGCTCGAAGACTCGGCTTACATCGACGCCGAATCACCCAACAAGACCACGCCTCTCATGATGGCTGCGCGGGGCGGCTTCGACGATCTGTGCCATCAGTTGGTCGCGGCGGGAGCGGATCCGACCTCGGTCAACGAGCGCGGCCTGACCGCGGCGGACTTCGCCAAACGCGCCAACGACGAGAGACTGGCCGGATGGCTGGACGAACGCAGCGCGGAATGGCGTGCAAAATACGGCAGTCCGACCCCGCGCGGAGCCGCGTCGAGGAACTGAAGCACACGGCGGACATCAGAAGAAGCCCGGACGACGGCGCCGTGCACGAGCGTTGGCCACGCGTCGCGATGGTTGCGATCGACGACGCTGCAAACGACGACGCTGTAATCGACGACGCTGTATTCAATGATGAACTCAAACCAGTATCGAACCCCATGACGGCGCTGAACCTGACCCCTGGCTTCGGAACGTATGGTGCCAACCGGCCGGCGCGGGACGCGCATCGTGCGCGGCGCTTCGTCACGCAATCGCATGCATTGGGTGCGCCAACGGCCCGTCCCGGTCCCCTGCTGATCGCGGCGACCGTGGTGGTCGCCGTCGTGCTGATCGCGCGAAGGCTGATCGACTGATCAGCGCGACGCTGCGGTCGCGCGGGCGACCGTGAAGCCGACTGTGGTCATGCCGTTGTCGCTCGACGCGAACACCGTGCCCGCATGCATCGAGGCCACCGCCTTGACGATCGACAGGCCGAGTCCGTGGTTCTCGCCGCTGTTCGGACGCGCCGAGTCGATGCGATAGAAGCGGTCGAAGATGCGACCGATGTGCTCGCGCGGAATCGCGGGACCGGGATTCGAGATGGCGATCTGCGCATCGGCCTCGGTCTCCGACAGCCGCACCACGATCTCGTCGCGGCTCTGCGTATGACGGATCGCGTTGTGCAGCAGGTTGGTGATGGCCCGACGCAATAGCGAGCGTTCGACCGGCGCGCTGGCGTCGCCCTCGACGCGGACCGTGACGCCGGCTTCATCGGTGATCAGGTCGAGGAACTCGACGGTCTTGTGGACCTCTTCGGCGAGCGAGGCCGGCGCGAGGCTCATCGCTTTCTCGCCCTGATCCGCGCGCGCGAGGAACAGCATGTCGCTGATGATGCTGCGCAGACGTTCGAGCTCTTCGAGATTCGACTGCAGCGTTTCTTCGAGCTCGCCTGCAGTGCGTTCGCGCGATAGCGCGACCTGGGTCTGGCCGATCAGGTTGGCGAGCGGCGTGCGCAGTTCGTGGGTGACGTCGGCGTTGAAGGCTTCGAGCTTCTGGTACGCGCCTTCCAGTCGATCGAGCGCGCCATTGAACGAGAGCCCGAGGTCGGACAACTCGCGAGGCAGACGCTTGGTATCGAGCCGCTGCGACAGATGCGTGACGCCGATCTGCTGCGCTTCGCGCGAGATTCGCTGCAATGGCAGCAAGCCGAAACGTGCCGCCCAGTAGCCGAGCACCGCGACCAGGATCACACCCAGCGTCGACCAGGCGATCAACGCCTGCTCGAACTCGCGTTCGGTGCGCAGGAAGGGCGTCGAATCGATGCCGACCATGAAGCGCAGGGCGGGGTGGTTCGCATCGGCCGGAAAATATTCGTTGCGCGTCACCATCGGCGCCTCGTGCCGCTCGATGATCGCTTGCCCACGTCCCGCGTCACCGTCGCTGCGGCCGCCACTGATGCTGGCGATCTCGGCGCGCGATGCGCCGTACTGGACGTCCGGATCGTCGCTCCAGATCCAGTAGCGCGTGCTGCCATCGGGCGGCGTCAACGCGTCGAGCTTCTCATGGATGTGAGCCCACTGTTCGGGCGTTCGCACGCGCTTGATGAAGTACTCGATGTCGCGAAACTTGGTGTCGAGTTCCTCGAACTGATGCGCTTCGATCGCATGGTCGAAAACACGGTGCAGCGCGATGCCGATCAGCGCGAACACGCCGAGCGCCGCCGCGGCGAACAGGGCCCCGAGCCGCAGGGCGATCGAGCGGGTCGGAATCACGAGTCAGGTCACGCGTTCGATCGCCACGCTTTCGTGACGCTCTTCGAGGACGTAACCCATGCCGCGAACGGTATGCAGCAGGTTCTTCGCGTAGGGCCCGTCGATCTTCGCGCGGAGGCGCTTGATGGCGACCTCCACGACGTTGGTGTTGCTGTCGAAGTTCATGTCCCAGACCAACTCGGCGATGACGGTCTTCGACAGCACTTCGCCGCTGCGTCGGGCCAGCACCGACAGCAGCGCGAACTCCTTTGCCGTGAGGTCGATGCGCAGCCCGTCGCGAACCACCTTGCGCGACAGCATGTCGATGTGCAGATCGCCGACGCGCAGATGCGAGGATTCGTACATGCGCTCCTGCGCACGACCGCGCCGCGTCAGGGCCTGCAATCGCGCGACCAGTTCGAGGAACGAGAACGGTTTGACCAGATAGTCGTCGGCGCCTTCGCGCAGGCCCTGCACGCGATCCTCGATGCGTTCGCGCGCCGTCAGCATGATGACCGGTGTGTCCTTCACGGCGCGCAGCGACCGCAGCAACGAGAAGCCGTCGAGACCCGGAAGCATCACGTCGAGCACGATCACGTCGTAGTCGCATTGCAACGCGAGATGCTGGCCGTCGATGCCGTTGTGCGCCTGATCGACCGTGTATCCCTGCTCGGTCAGGCCGCGGCCGAGATAGTCGGCCATCTTGAGTTCGTCTTCGACGACGAGGATCTTCATCGGCGCGGGTCGGCGATCAATGCGGCGTCGACTCGGGTGTCGGCCGCAGCAGCGCGGCGCGACGATCGTGCTTGCGGTTCTGCTTGGCTTCCTTGCGCTTCTCGTACCAGAGGTGAACGCCGTCGAGGTATAGATAGATGACCGGTGTCGTGAACAGCGTGAGCGCCTGCGAGAGCAACAATCCACCGACCATCGCGTAGCCGAGTGGACGGCGCAGCTCCGAGCCGGCGCCATGGCCGAGCATCAGCGGCAGGCCGCTGATCAGCGCGCACATCGTCGTCATCATGATCGGCCTGAAACGCAGCAGACACGCTTCGTAGATCGCGTCGCGCGACGACAGATGACGCTCGCGCTCGGCCGACAACGCGAAGTCGACCATCATGATCCCGTTCTTCTTCACGATCCCGATCAGCAGGATGATGCCGATCAGCGCGATCACGCTGAGGTCGTAGCCGCCGGCGCGCAGGATGAGCAGGGCGCCGAGGCCGGCCGAAGGCAGCGTCGAGAGAATGGTCAGCGGGTGAATGTAGCTCTCGTACAGCAGGCCGAGGACGATGTACACCGCGACCAATGCAGCGGCGATCAGCAATGGTTGCGAAGACAACGAATCGCCGAACGCCTTGGCCGTTCCCTGGAAGCTGCCGATCAGTGCCTGCGGGGTGTTCATCTCGTGCTGGGCGGCGTCGATGGCCTTCGTCGCATCGCCGAGCGCGTAACCGGGCGCGAGGTTGAACGAGATCGTGACGGCCGGGAACTGGCCCTGGTGGCCGATCGACAGATAGGCCGTCTTGGTCGTGTCCACCTTGACGAACGCCGACAGCGGCACCTGCTGCTGCGTGATGGGTGACGTGACGTAGAGCTTGTCGAAGAGCGACGGATCTTCCTGCATCTGCGGCGTGACTTCGAGCACCACGTGATAGCTGTTGAGCTGCGTGAAGTACTGCGCGACCTGACGCTGGCCGATGGCATCGTAGAGCGTCGAGTCGATCAGTGATGGCGTGATGCCGAAGCTCGATGCACGCGCACGATCGATGGTCAGCGTCGCGGCGGCCGCGGCGTTCTGCTGGTCGGACGCCACATCGGTCAGCTCCTTCAATTTCTTGAAGCGATCGAGCGTCTTCGGCGCCCACGTATTGAGTTCGTCGAGGTTGGCGTCGGTCAGCGTGTACTGGTACTGCGTGCGGGACAGCCGTCCGCCGACGTTGATGTCCTGTCCCGCCTGCAGATAAGCGTTGACGCCTTCGACCTGTGCGAGCTTGGGTCGCAGCCGGCCGATGATCTCGTCGGCGTTGGCCGTGCGGCCCTCGTCCTTCGGCTTCAGGCCGATGTACAGATTGCCGGTGTTGGCGGTGGTCTGACCGAGCGGCATCGCGAAGCCGGCGACGTCCGGGTCCTGCCGGATGACGTCGGCGATCTTGAGCATACGCGGGATCATGGCCTGAAACGACGAGTCCTGCGACGACTCGACGAAACCAAAGATGAAGCCGGTGTCCTGCTGAGGGAAGAAGCCCTTCGGGATCCAGATGAACATCAGAACCGTGAGGATCACCGTCGCGATGAAGACGCACAGCGTGATGAACGAGTGCCGCAGCACGACATCGAGCCCGCGCTTGTAGCCGGCGAGCATGCCGTCGAAGCCGCGCTCGCAGAGTTGATAGAGCCGGCCATGCCTGCGGTCGTGCTGGCTGCGCAGGAACCGCGAGCACAGCATCGGCGTCAACGTCAGCGAGACCAGCACCGACACGACGATGGTCAACGTGACGGTGATCGAGAACTCGCGGAACAGGCGCCCCACGATGCCGCCCATCAGCAGCAGCGGGATGAACACGGCCACCAGCGACACGGAGATCGAGATGATCGTGAAGCCGATCTCGCCCGCGCCCTTCAGCGCGGCCTCCATCGGCGCCATGCCGTCTTCGACGTGGCGATAGATGTTCTCGAGCATCACGATCGCGTCGTCGACGACGAAGCCGACCGCGATGGTCAACGCCATCAGCGACAGGTTGTCGAGGCTGTAGCCGACGATGTACATGACCGCTGCGGTACCGAGGATGGCGAGCGGCACGGTGATGCCCGGAATGATCGTGGGAGCGACCTCGCGCAGGAAGACGAAGATCACGAGCACCACCGCGAAGATGGTGAGCACGAGCGTGAACTCGACGTCCTTGACCGACGCGCGGATGTTCTGCGACCGGTCGCTGATGGAAGAGATCGTGACCGTCGGCGGTATCGCTGCCTGCAGTCTCGGCAACGCGGCATTGATACGGTCGACGGTGTCCAGCACGTTGGCACCGGGTTGCTTGGTGATCGAAAGGATGATCGTGCGGTCGCTGCGCAAGTCGCTGTCGGCGGGTGCAGCGGCGCCTCGATACGCCCATGCCGCGACCTTGGCATTCTCGGGACCGTCGATCGCAGTGCCCACGTCGCGCACGCGGACCGGCGCGCCATGACGGTAGGCGAGCACGACGTCGTTCCACGGCGACGCACCGAGGACCTGGTCGTTGGTATAGACCGTGAAGCTCTGGCTCTTGCCGTCGATGTTGCCGGCGGGCTGGTTGACGGTCGTGGTCGCGATGACACCGCGGATGTCCTCGAGCGCGATGCCGAGCGCGGCCAGCTTAGTCGGATCGACCTGGATGCGGATCGCGGGCTTCTGCTGACCGCCGATGTTGACGAGGCCGACACCGGTGATCTGCGAGATCTGCTGCGCGAGGATGTTGTCGGCGTAGTCGTTGACCTGGGTCAGCGGCAAGGTCTCGGACTGGACCGACATCACGAGAATGGGCGAGTCGGCCGGATTGATCTTGCGGAACGTCGGCGGGCTCGGCAGGTTGGTCGGTAGCTGGCCGCTCGCCGCGTTGATGGCCGCCTGGATGTCGAGCGCGGCGCCGTCGATGTTGCGGTTGAGATCGAACTGCACGGTGATCTGCGTCGTGCCGAGCGCGCTCTGCGACGTCATCTGCGACAGCCCCGCGATCTGCGAGAACTGGCGTTCCAGCGGCTGCGCGACATTGGAGGCCATGATCTCGGAGCTCGCGCCGGGCAACGAGGCCGAGACCTGGATCGTCGGGAAGTCGACCTGCGGCAGCGGCGCGACCGGCAGCTGCGGCCAGAGCGCGGCGCCGATCAGGATCAGCGCGATGGCGAGGAGCGTCGTGCCGATCGGCCGACGGATGAAGCCCGCGGAGATGTTCATCGCACGCTCACTTCTGGTTGTCGGGCGCCGTCTTGTCGGCCGGATTGCCGCTTGCGCTCGCCGCGGCCGCCGTACCGCCGCTCGAGCTTGCCGAGTTCGCGGAGACCGCCGTGACCTTTACCCCCGGTTTGACCTTGTACTGGCCATCGACGACCACGCGTTGCCCTGCGGTCAGACCCTTGTCGATGACGGCCTGCCCGTCCTGGATCAATGCGACCTGGATCGGCTGCATGACGGCCTTGTCGTCGTCGCCGATGACGAACGTATAGGTTCCCTGCTGGCTGCGTTGCACGCCCGCCGCCGGGATGACGATCGCCTGCTTGCGCACTTCGGTATAGAGCCGCACGTTGACGTACTGGCCGGGCCAGAGCGCGTGCGTGCCGTTCTCGAACAGCGCCTTGATCTGCACCGTGCCGCTCGTCGTGTCGATGTGATTGTCGACCAGCAGCAGCGTGCCCTTCGCGAGAGGCTTGCTGTTGTCTTCCCGTGAATAGGCGATGGCCTGCAGAGGCGTTCCGCTCGATCGGATCGCGGCATTGACGCGCTGGAATGCGGCATCGGGCAACGTGAAGACAACCGAGATCGGATCGATCTGGTCGATCACCACGAGGCCCGTCGTGTCGGCGGCATGGACGATGTTGCCCACGTCCACCAGTCGCAGACCGGTGCGGCCCGAGATCGGGGCCGTGATGGTGGTGTAGTCGAGCTGGGTCTTGGCTCCGGCGATCTGCGCGTCGTCGTTCTTGATCGCGGCCTCGTCCTGTTGCACGAGGGCGACCTGCGTGTCGAGCGTCTGCTTCGACGTGGCCTCGTCCTTGATCAGGTCGTTGTAGCGCACGAGGTCGAGCTTGGCGTTGGCGAGCAGCGCCTCGTCGCGGGCTTTCTGCGCGACGTACTGCGCGAGCGTCGCCTGGAACGGACGCGGGTCGATCTGCGCGATCAGCTGACCGGCCTTCACATCCTGACCTTCGGTGTAGCCGAGCTTCTGCAATTGCCCGTCGACGCGGGCCTTGACGGTCACCGACTGCAACGGCAGCACGTTGCCGACACCGAGCTGATAGATCGGGAAGTCCTGGGTCACGACGCTCGCGAGCGTGGCCTGCACCGGCGGTGGCGGCGGTGCGGCCTTGTCGTGCTTGCCGAAGAAGGCGATCGCGGCCCAGACCAACAGCGCGATGACGATCAGGACGAAGACGACGCGTACCCAGCGGCGCCGCGGATGCGTCGCCAATGATTCGTCGATGGTCACGCCGGTGCTCGGAGGTTCGTTGAAGGATTCTGGTTTCATGAAGCGCGGGTCGAGCAGTTGGCGTGATGAATCGCGAGGGTCAGTCCGGTGAAACGGAGGAATCGACGGTGCCGTCCAAGCGATACCGGCGCCCTGCGGCTTTGCAAATGCTCTCGGTGCCACGGGGCAGCGATGCGCTTTGCGCCTTGCCGGGCATCCCGTCTCGCGCGTCCTTCACCATCGATTCCTCCGCTTCGGTGAACTAGCGAGCGTCGGCGATGGGTGTGCCGGACGTGCTGCCGTTCCAGCCTCCACCGATCGCGCGGATCAGGATCACGCTCGCGGCGAAGCGCCGACCGCGCAACTGGACCGCGGTACGTTCATTGGTCAGCGCGGTGTTCTGCGCGGTGATGACGGAGAGATAGGTGGTGGTGCCGGCGCGGTACTGGCTGAGCGCGATGCGTTCGGCATCCTGCGAAGCCGTGACGGCGTCGTCGTCGGTCCCTTGCTCGGCTTCGAGCACGCGCAGCGCAGCGAGGTTGTCTTCGACCTCGGTGAAGCCCGACAGCACGGTCTGGCGATAGCTCGCCACCGACGCATCGTAGTTCGCCACCGCCTGATCGGTCCGCGCGCCGCGCGCTCCGCCATCGAACAGCGTCTGGGCCAGGCTCGCGCCGAGAGACCATACGCGACCCGGTGCGGTGAAATAGCGGCCGAAGCTCGCGAGGCTGTCGCCGCCGCTCGCGCTCAATGTAGCCAGTGGATAGTAGGCAGCCTTGGCGACGCCGATCTGCGCGTTGGCCGCAGCGGCGAGGCGTTCGGCACTCGCGATGTCGGGGCGGCGTTCGAGCAGTTCCGAGGGCAGCCCGACCGGGATCGCGGGCAGCCGTGCGGCGAGCGGCGCCTGCGGCAGGCTGAATTCGGTCGGCGGCTTGCCGAGCAGCGACGCGATGGCGTGCTCGAGTTGCGCGCGCGTCGCGGCCGTATCGGTCAGCAGCGACTGCGTGGACTTGACCTGTGCGGTCGCGAGTGCCACGTCGCTGCGCGAGACGGTGCCCGCGCGGAACTGGCTTTGCGAAAGCTGCAACGCCTTCTGATAGGCGTCGACGCTGCGGGCGTAGAGGTCGTGCAGTTCGTCGTTGATCCGAAGCGACAGATAGTCCTGCGCCAGCGTGGCCTGGATGGATAGTCGGGCTGCGGCGAGATTGGCCGCGCTCGCCTCGGCGGTCGCACCCGCCGCCTCGACCGAACGCCGCACGCCGCCCCAGAGGTCCGGCTCCCAGGCCGCCTGCAGCGCGACCGAATGGGCGTTGCTCAAGATCGTGCCGGGTCGCCCGCCTCCCGCGGGTGCCAGCGATCGTGCGTCCGTCGCCGTCGCACCGACGGTCGGAAAGAGGGCGGAGCGGGCGAGCGCCACGGCAGCGAGCGAGGCACGATAGTTGGCATCGGCCTGCGCGATGGTCTGGTTGGCCTTGCCGGCCTGGACGATCAGGTCATCGAGTGCCGCATCGCCGAACATGGCCCAAGGGTCGGGCGACGCGTCGGGCAGGCGAGGCTGCGCCGTTTTCCAGTCACCGTCGGTCGGCGGAGCTTCGCGGAAAGCCGCGGGCGTCGCCACCGGTGGCCGCACGTAGTCCGGACCG
>Ga0116227_10015084_pt1 | contig 11532 bp, 4 predicted proteins | sample S1TSphgellanicum_FD_89693 | JGI IMG/M metagenome (GOLD analysis project Ga0116227, IMG submission 89693) | Host-associated microbial communities from peat moss isolated from Minnesota, USA - S1T2_Fb - Sphagnum magellanicum MG | ecosystem: Host-associated > Plants > Peat moss > Unclassified... | reverse complement strand
CAGGTTTAGGGTATTGCTGGATGGCATAATAAACCTGTAACGAGGTAAGCAAGGTTGCCACGCCCGAGTTTAAGCGGATAGCTACCCTATCGTAATTACCGGTTGTGGGTACATAAACATTGTAGCGGTTACCGGCGCCTAATAAGCGTAGTTTAATGGCTGCGTTATCCAGCGCATATGTTCCAACTACTGTAGCGCCATTGTAAACTATAATCTGGATCTGTGCAAGCAAACCAACATCAGCCAGCGAAACAGGGCTGCGTAAACCTACGCGGATGGTATCGCCTGCCAAACCTGGCTGACCGAAAATTAATTGCTGTTCGGCAAAACCACCTACCAAACCCGCACCTACGGTAATGGTTGATGCTGTAGTTGTATCGGCATCCGCAGCAACCGTATTATTGCTAACGCCGCACAAAAGGCAAATACCATTCACATTGGTTGACTGCGTGCCCGCAATACTGCATGTTGAACTATTGGCTGAGTTAACATTAATAGTTATAGCGGTACGGTTTGCGGATGTACAACCTGTGGCATTAACGGCGTTTACATAATAAGTAGCGCTGGTATATAAAGCCGGAGTTGTATAAGGATTACCCGTAAATATAGGTGTGTTGGCTGTACCCGATGTGTACCAGTTATAGGTAATGCCGGTTTGTGCATTGCTTACGGTTATGGTAGCGGTTTGTCCGGATGCTACAGTTAAATTATTAGCCGTTAATACGGGATCGGCAGGTTTGGGTTGTACCGTAACTGACGCCTGCACCCTGGTGCTGCTTGCGCAACCTGTGGCATTTACGGCTTCGGCATAGTAATTTGTATTGGCGGTTAATGCAGGTGTGGTAAAGTTGATGCCTGTATATAATGGTGTACCGCCGGTTGCAGTAGTGTACCAGTTATAGGTTTGTCCGCTAACGGGTGCCGCTATAGATAACTCCGCTACACCGCCCGAGCATATAGTAGCATTTGTTGGAGATATGCCTGGCGTTGCAGGTAATGCACTTATAGTTGCATTTACTATTGTTCGGGTTGTACTAACGCAGGTACCTCCCGCCACAGCCTCTGCATAATAAGTTGTATTGGCGTTAAGCGCTGGTGTTGTAAAAGTGTTACCAGTAAAAACGGGGGTACCGCCTGTAGCTGCTGTGTACCAGTTTACAGTAACGCCTGCTACTGCTTGCGTTGTGAATGTAGCCTGCTGACCGGGACAAAAGTTTACTGTACTATTAGTGATAACCGGTGCTGCCGGAACATTGTTAACCGTTACGGTAATAGCTGTCCGTTCCGATTCATCAGTACAACCACTGCGCATGGCCGATACGTAATAATTTGTTGTGGCGCTTAACGTTGGTGTTGTAAAATTAGCTCCTGTAAATACAGGGCTACCACCAGTTGCCTGAGTGTACCAGTTAAAGGTAGTATTGGGTACAGTTGTGGCGCTTAATACCGCTGTACTACCCGAACAGATATTGGCATTGTTAGTTATAACGGTATTGAATTTGATAACCGGTTTGGGTATCAGTTTTTGAGCTTCGTACAGATCAAGGCTTGATAATACGTTGGCTATGCTGTTACCCAAACGTAATTGTACTCTATCGAATATCTTAGTTGGGGCATATGTTACTGTTACCTTACGGCGATTTCCGTTTAGATCAAGCAGCCTCACACTTAACAGTGCAGAATTTAAAAACAGGGCATCGTTATTACTGGTATTGCCATTATAGGTTACTACCGATGTACTTGTTAATACCCCGGCATCTATAAGCGCCTGTGGTATGGATAGCGTAAGCCGGATAGAATCGCCAACGGTAGATTGGGATTGGTAGATAATAGTTTGTTGGGCGTAAGCTCCTAATGCGCCTACACCCGCGTTAAGGGTTGACGCGGTATTTAAATTACCATCAATAGCCAGTTGCGGGTTGGCCACTCCGCCAACATCAACACCTAAATTTAGTATGGCCGATGATATACCGTGCAACTCATCAAAAGCAGAGTTACAGGCTGTTGATGCAGGCCCTCTGTAAAAAGCCTCGTAAACGTATATGCTGCTTAATGCTCCAATCAGGCCCCCGTTTAAGGTTACTCTTACTCTATCGTAAATTTGAGTTGGGGTTATACTTAATTGTATTTGGTTATTGTTGCTAACCGCGCTAACCAATGTGGCAGCGCTTATTGCCCCGCCAACCGGTGTAACACCGTTGTAAGCCTGAATTGTAATCCCGCCAAGGGCTGTCAGATCAAGCAGATTATTTCCGGTACCTAACTTAAACGTTACCGGGGTATTGGCTGGAACTTTACCAACTGCCGGGAATATCAATTCTTGGTAGGTTTGAGCAGCAACGCCCACAACTACGTTAAGTGTTGAGAACGTTTGCAGGTTACCGTCGGCAGCGTTGGCAGCGTTGTTCACTATACAATTTACGCAGGCTAAGCCGGTAGCACCGGTGGCCTGAGTAGTGGCGTAATTTACTTGTCCGTATGTTTTTACAGATGCAAAAACAAAAAGGCAGAATAATACGACATACCTGTAATAAGTAGCGAGTGTTTTCATAAAAGCAATTTTTAGATGGTGGATGGTATAATTGCTCTAACTACAGGCTGTTGTACAAATAGTGTTAGTACAGTTTATTCATTAATTCCTATATGTTAAATTCTTATTCATTAAAGAAACTCCTGTTCATTTTATTCATTGCAAACAATTATAATATTATATAATTATCCCATAGTTAATATTGAGTTAACCCAACTCGTAAAACATAACCATTAGTAATCTATAATAAACAAAACTGACTAATACGTAGGTGTTTTTATATAAACACCTGTTTTCGCATGGCAAACAGATTTAATAATATTTTAATAAATAATCCTATTAGTTAATTTTGTATAGAACCACCGTCTATGACCTTAATTTCTACTCGACAAGTTGAACTATTAAAAACGCAAGTACTTATAATTGCAGGGATAAAAAATATGGTTCCGGCGGATTGCAGGTTACTTGAACACCTTATAACTAACAAAACGAAGCAACGGGTAAGTGAAACTACCATCAAACGATTGTACGGGTTCGCGTTGAGCCAATTTAAACCTTCGCTGTTTACAGTAGATGTATTGGCTAAATACTGTGATTATAATGGTTGGACTGATTTTTATGAGAAACAAGATCAGATTGGTGATAAAACAAATGATAAAGAAGTTGACTGGAAGCTTTTACAGTATAGTGCCAATAAAATTACAGGTTTTACTATCCAGGCATTAAAAAACCGTTCGGGTATTCCATACAATTTTACCATACCCCGAAAATTTATTGACGAACATATAAATGATTTTTTAGAAACCAATAATACCGGTACAGTAGTTTGCGCACCGGCAGGCTATGGTAAAACCCTATCTCTTTGCCATTGGGTAGAGCAAAAAACTGAAATTGCCGAGAGCACCGGCAACAATGATATTATATTATTTTTTAGCAGTAACGCCTTGATGAGCGTACTGCTTTGTGGCAAAGATATTAACCATTGGATGCTGGCCCTGCTGGGCTATAACCCAGACCAAGACTTAAGTGCACTTTTAGATGTACAACAACGTAAGGCTGGTAAGTTTTACCTGATTATAGATGGATTTGATGAACATATGTTTAAGCACGATCAGTTCCAGGTAATATTAAATCAACTAGTTGATATATTTTCCTTTTATCAATCGCATGATTGGTTTAAATTGATCCTGACTATGCGGTCATCAACCTGGATCAACAATAAACATCAGATAGAGTTGGATGGAGACAATTGGCATACAGGCTTTATACCCGGCGACAATTCTTGCGTAAATGTTCCTTTATTTAGCATTAACGAAATAGAAAAGCTAAGCCATAAAATAAACCCGGGAAAACAGTATTCCATATCGGCCAAAGAAGCCGAGATCTTCAAATACCCTTTATATTTTCAGTTTTATTATAAACAAAACAAGATCGATTTTTCGCTGAATAATGTGGATCATGTGTGCCTGTATAACCTGATATCTATATTTATCTTAAACAAAATTTATTTAGGGCCATATTCTACCGAGAAAGCGCTACTAATAGACGCATTTGTAGATAACTTGGATATTACAGAAAGTAATTACAGTATAGATAAGTTAAAGGTTAATAACCTGATCAAAAAATATCAACACGCATATTCAGAGTTGTTAAGCATAGGTTTTTTACGAGAGATTAACGAAAGCAACGATTATCAGCACAATGCAAAAATCCAATTTGTTAACGATGGTTTTTTAGAGCATAGCATTGCCAAAAATTTGCTGCATAAAAATAATGAGGCATTCAGTTCAAGCTTAATTGCTACCATAAATCAATTATTTAAGGGTAATATTCACAAATTAGCAGTAATAAAATGGTGTGTTATCCACGCGATTAAAACAGGGCAGCAAGATAGTTTCGAAAAAATAACAGAGTTTGATCTGACCTCGAATGAAAAATCGGAATTGATCTTGTTTTTAGGCGATCTGCTGGATAATGAATCTAGCAAATGGAAAGGTGATGAACTGCTGATCAATTACTTTTCGCAGAGTGTTAGTGATAAATTATTTAACTATTTTTTTGGACTGGAGCTCATTCATATCAATTATCATAAAACCCTCAATACGCTATTAAAATTTGAATTATCAGACAGAAAAAAAATACTGATCTATACTTACCTCGGTATTGGTGCTGTTGTAAAATTGGACATGGCCGAATTGGAGAGCCTTTTGTTAAAACTTAAGAGTTTCCCAGTTGATGAATTTCAGTCATTTATAGTAAACCCGTTAAATTGTTTAGATACTTTATATCATTATCTAAAATATGGGATAATCAAAAAGGACGCTTTGCGTGAGCTAACAACCTTATGTTTAAATAACACACCATTGTTTAAACCTTTGGCTAGTAACGAAGCAAACGATATGCTTTATTTGTTAGGTTTATACACTATTGCACTGGCTGATAACCCAAAAAAAACAATACGCTTTGCCAATTTTATTAAAACAACTTATAAAAACGATGAGCTTAGTGAGCAAACAACCCCATATAGCTTTTTTGTAAAAATAATGATAGCCGATTCGCTGTTTATGCTTGGTAAACACGACTTAGTTTCGGCAATTTATTATTCAATATCCGAAGATTATAAAAAAAGCGACAGGCTGCTAACGCCTTACATGAAAATGCTATTCCACTGCCTCAAAGTAAAGGTTTTGGTTAATACAAAAAGAGAAACCGACATACTTGACGAAGTAAAATGTATTAACGCCATAGCTGATGAATCTGGGTACAAGTTTTCTAAGCTATATATATTAACCTTGCTGCTTAAAACACAGAAGCTAATGGTAAAATATCCCGATTTTTATAAACAAGTTAATTACAGTCTATTGAAAATGATACGCGAAAACGAACTAAACAAGGATGTATTTACGCTATTGGATTTAAAACTTATCAACAACATCAATATTTAAAATTGGACCGCTCAACAAAACTAAGAGCAATTTTTGTGCAGACCTTTGAATTGTTATACACAATAAAATGGAAAACTCAGAAAAAACACAAATAGTATTGGTAACGGGCGGCACTGGCTTTGTTGGTGTGCATGCAATTCTTCAATTACTGCAAAAAGGCTACCAGGTAAAAACAACACTTCGTTCATTAAAAAGGAAGGACGAAGTTATCAGCATGCTTAAAAACGGAGGTATTAATTCGTTTGAAAATCTACAATTTATAGAAGCTGATCTCACAAAAGATGATAACTGGAGCATTGCTGTAAAAGATTGTACCTATGTATTGCACATCGCCTCCCCTATCTTTTTAACCTTACCGAAAGACGAAAATGAAATGATTCGCCCGGCGGTAGATGGAACTCTGAGGGTATTAAAGACCGCCAGGGATGCCGGCGTGAAACGCGTTGTTATGACATCAAACTTTGGTGCCGTAGGTTATAGTCATAAAGACCCTCATACGCCAATTACAGAGCAAGAATGGACAAACCCGAATGAAAAGAACCTTTCTTCATATAATAAATCTAAAGTTTTAGCTGAACGTGCTGCATGGGATTTTATTGGCACCGATGGTGGAAATTTGGAGTTAAGCGTGATTAATCCTGTCGGTATTTTTGGACCATCTTTGGGCCCTGATATGTCCAGTGGATTTGAGCTAATAAAAAATATGATTGATGGCAAGACTAAGGCATTGCCTAATTTAAACTTCAATATTATTGATGTACGCGATGTAGCTGACTTGCATATTAGGGCTATGATTGCCCCAGAAGCAAACGGCCAACGTTTTTTGGCCCTGGCGGGTGGCAAAATATCGATGCCAGAAATTGCACGCTTATTAAAAAATAAGATGCCAGATATATCTGCAAAAATCTCCGGAAAAACTTTACCTAATTGGTTGGTATATGTAACGGCTTTATTTAGTCCAAGAGCCAAAACTATTGCATCTATGCTTGGAGCCAGCCGAAATGTGAGCAATGAAAAGGCTCGTAAAGTATTGGGATGGCAACCTATGGCTAACAATGAGGAAGCTATATTGTTAGCTGTTGAGAGTATGCTTAAATTTGGTAACATCAAATGAGAGTCAGCGAGATAAAATCATGTTACATCGGGCCCGAAATTTCGCCCGAGCAATTTATTGCCGAGCATTTCTTTTTATATATTGCCAAAGGAGTTATTAATGGCTACGATGGGCATCATTCGTCAACACTAAAAGCAGGTGAATATGCTATTGTAAGAAAAAATCATTTAGCACGCTATAACAAAGAACGCGTGGATGGCGAATTTGAAAAGGTAGTTATCATTTTGGATGAGGCTTTTCTAAAAAAAGTTCAGGGTACCCTGCAAGCAGATACAATAGCATCTAAACCAGAATCAGCATTTTTAAAGTTAGTTGATGATGAGCGGATAGCTGATTTTATTGATTCGCTGATGCCGTATTACAATGGTTTTGGAATTATAAGCCAAGATGTTGCCGATACAAAACGGATAGAACTGCTACAATTATTATTACAAGTTCGCCCGGATCTGCTAAATATACTTTTTGATTTTGGAAAGCCCGAAAAAATAGATCTGGAAGCATTTATGAACCGAAATTATAAATTCAACGCCAGTATTGAGCGGTTCGCATATCTAACTGGCCGTAGCAGATCGGCCTTTAAACGGGATTTTAAAGAATTATTTAACGATACGCCTAATAGATGGCTAATCAAAAAAAGATTAAAAGAAGCTTATTTTTTGATCACTAAAAAAAGTATGAAACCTTCGGCAATTTATTTGGACCTGGGGTTTGAGGATCTGTCTCATTTTTCCTTTGCCTTTAAAAAAACTTTTGGGCAAACAGCTAAACAGTTGCAACAAACAATAAGCGGAACACCAAGCTAAATTCAATTGTTGTTTTGATAAGGTAAGCTAAAATAAAACACAGAGCCTTTGCCGCTCTCGCTTTCTGCCCATATGTGTCCGTCGTGCCTTTTAATGATCTCGGCGCTAAGATAAAGCCCTATACCAAAGCCTGAAATATGCCGGGTGTGGTTGGTTTCAACACGGTAGTAACGGTCAAATATCTGTGCCAGATCATGTGGTTTTATTCCCATGCCTTCATCTCTCACGCTTACTTGCACTTCCTTATCAGTAACCGTGCAATTTACATCTATCAATTTACCTTTTGGCGAATATTTTACCGCATTGCTAAGCAAGTTAGAAATTACCGAACTTATCTTATCCCTATCGGCATCAATAATTACCGGATCGCAGATGTTGAATGTGATGGAGTGGGTTGTGGCAGTAAGTTTCATCTCATCTACAGTTTCGTTAACAAGCTGGCAAAGATCAAAACTTTCTTTATCGATCTGCATTTTACCAGATTCTAACCTGGAGATGTTAAGGAATCCATTGATCATGCTGGCCATACGCTTTACCTGCATATTGGCTTTTTCCATGGCCCCAGCTAAAAAGTTATCTTCAGCAGATTTAAGTTTATGATTACTTACCTGGATAATAGCATTCAGCGAAGTAAGTGGTGTTTTCAACTCATGGCTCACCATCCCTATAAAATCATTTTTGCGCGCCTCATCTTGTTTTCTTTCAGAAATATCACGGGCAATTTTAGAAACCCCCGTTATATTGCCTTGCGCGTCTCTTATTGGTGATATGGTGAGTGATAGATCAACCAGACTGCCATCGCTGGTTAAACGTTGAGTTTCAAAATGATCTACCCGCTCTCCATTTTTTAAGCGGGAAATAATTTGCGGTTCTTCTTGCCATCTGTCTTCCGGAATCAGTTTAAGGATAGATTCACCAATAATTTCTGTTTGTGAATATCCAAATATTCGTTCAGCGCCACGGTTCCAACTGGTAATAATACCATCCAGTGTTTTGCTGATAATGGCATCGTCTGATGATTCAACAATCGCAGCAAGTTTGGCGCTCCTTTCTTCTGATTGCTTTAAATCAGTAATATCCAGCGCAATAATAAGTGCGGCGTAAACCGCATTATTTTCATCAAATAAGGGTACAAAATCTACTTGGTAATCTGTATTATCTTCCCCTTTCCTATTGATGCGGAATTGTTCACCGGCCAGCACACGTTCATAAAGTTGCTGGCTGGCGGCATAGCGTTCCGCAGAAGTAACCTCTGCAATATGCTTACCTTCGTGATCAATGGTACTATAATGTAAGCGCTCCAGTAGATCGCCTTCCAGGGTTAGTACATGATGATTTAAGGAAATAACCATAACCAATGAACCCGGAATATGTTGAACAATAGCCCGGAACATGCGGCCGCTTTTTTCCATTTGATCTCGTGCCTCAATTAACTCTTCATTTGTAGCCTGGTACTCTTCGTTTGCTGATGCCAACTCTTCATTGGTTGATGTTAGCTCCTCGTTAAGAGCCTGGGTTTCTTCCTCACTTTCCTGTAAGGCTTTAGTACGCTGTGCTACTTTTTCTTCCAGCGATTCGTTTACCGTGGCCAGTTCTTCGCGTGCTTCAATCAATTCCTCGTTTGTAGCAACCAGTTCTTCGTTCGCGGCTCTTATTTCTTCATTTGCCGCTGTTAACTCTTCGTTATAAGCAGCAGTTTCTTGCTCTTTTATAGCCAGTTCAGCTTGTAAACGGTCTTTTTCTTTAATATCACGAGTTACTTTAATGTATGATATTACAGAGATCAACACACCAAGTAAAATAGCGATGGCAATGAACAAAGGTGCAAGCACGGTGTAACGACCCAGCATACCAATACGCTGATCCAATAGTATTTGCTCTTCGTTTTCTGTACGGTTTATAGCTTGTCGTAAAGCATCCATCGCCGATTTACCAGCCATCAAATCGCCAGAGGATATCGTTTTCCCTTGCTCGCGTAAATCAACAAGCGATTGCAAAATACTAAGGCGTTTCCGCATAATAACCCTAATGTTCTGCATATTACGTTGCTGAATAGAATTATCCTGGGTTAATTTTGCCACATCGGTAACCAGTTTTTCTGCTTGCTGATAAGCCCCATTATAAGGTTCAAGAAAAGTTTTATTATTAGTGAGTAAATAACCGCGCTGCCCCGTTTCAGCATCCTTCATCACAGACATTATTTTTTCGAGCTTTTGCATCACAAGATTACTGTGTGATACAGCCCTGTTGCTATCTAATAACTGATGAACGGTACGGTAAGAGATGGAACCAACTACGATGAGCATACCTATGGAAATTCCATAGCCGATCTGTAAAGTGCGGTTAAACTTTAAAAGCATGAATAGGTAGTTAGCTGTTGAAAAGATAAAATTAGCAAATTCTTGTTTCTGAAAGACTAATCCTGTTTTATTTTGTGTAAAAATGGTATATAAAGTAATAGTTGTGAATACAATGCTCTGTAATTACAAACAACACTTAGTCTATCCTAAACCATTCTAATCTGATAAAACCCTTTCGTTTTGGTAGGGCTATTTGCTAAAATAAATATTTCGGCACAGTATAAATCATTGTATTTTACTGATATACAGTCATTTACCCAAAGCCCCATTTTAATGGCATCCCTTTGGTAAAGTGCCCTGTAAATTATCTGATTTACTATGGACACTATCCTCACAATTGCCTACCTGCTCACATTCATAGCCTGTTTCTGGCTTTTTTTTAAATCCGTTAACTACTTCGAAAACATCTGAACATCATGATCGCATTATTCATTGTTGCGGTAGCCGTTTTCATTTACATGATATACGTACTGCTTAAACCCGAAAACTTTTAAACTATTAAAATTATGAACACTGAATTATCAGGTGTAATTTTTACCTACCTGCTCACCCTGGCCATAGCCATTCCGTTAGGACTGTACATAGCTCGCATTTTTAAAGGCGAAAAAACCTGGCTGGATTTTATGGCTCCTTTTGAACGTTTTATTTATCGCCTTAGTGGGATAGATGTAAAGCGCGAAATGAATTGGAAACAACATTTATACGCACTGCTTACCATTAATAGCATCTGGCTTGTTTATGCGTTTTTCTGCCTAATGTATCAAGCGCATTTGCCTTTGAACCCCGATGGCAATCCCAATCAAACTCCCGATCTGGCTTTTAACACAGCGATAAGCTTTTTGGTTAACTGTAACCTGCAGGATTACTCGGGCGAAAGCGGTGCGACATATTTTACCCAGCATTTTGTATTTATGTTTTTGCACTTTGTATCGGCAGCGACCGGTATAGCTGCTTTAATTGTTGTATTTAAAGCACTAAAAGACAAGGTGACTGACAAGCTGGGCAACTTTTGGGAATATTTTATTAAAACCATTACCCGTGTACTGTTGCCCTTATCTATCGTTATTGCCATTATACTGGCCTTTAACGGTATGCCTACCAGCTATAGTGGTAAAGATACCGTGATTGGGATGCAGGGCGATACCATCCACGTTTCGCGCGGACCGGTAGCGGCACTGGTTGCCATTAAGCACCTGGGTACAAATGGCGGCGGTTGGTTTGGTGCAAACTCTGCACATCCACTTGAAAACCCCAACTACTTAACTAACATAGTTGAGCTTGTGGCTCAATGTATCATCCCGATAGCATTGGTGTTTACTTTAGGATTTTATCTTAACCGGAAAAAACTTGCTTACGTAATTTTTGGTGTGATGACGATCGGGGTTGTATTACTGCTGATCCCAACAATGAACGCCGAAATTAGCGGCAGCCCAGTCATCGGCAAGATGGGCATTAGTCAGCCTACCGGGGCTATGGAAGGTAAAGAGGTTCGGTTTGGCCCTGCAAGTTCTGCCTACTGGAGTATTCTAACTACTGTTATCTCCACAGGTTCGGTTAACTCCATGCACGATAGCGCCATGCCAGCATCCGGCGCAATGATGATGATGGGCATGATGGTGAATTGCTTTTATGGCGGTTGTGGCGTAGGTATTCTCAATTTTTACATCTTTATCATTATAGCAGTATTCATTTCGGGCTTGATGGTTGGGCGAACACCAGAGTTTTTGGGCCGGAAGATAGAGGCCCGCGAGATGAAGATCGCTTCGCTTATCGCACTGCT
>Ga0116227_10015083_pt1 | contig 11533 bp, 15 predicted proteins | sample S1TSphgellanicum_FD_89693 | JGI IMG/M metagenome (GOLD analysis project Ga0116227, IMG submission 89693) | Host-associated microbial communities from peat moss isolated from Minnesota, USA - S1T2_Fb - Sphagnum magellanicum MG | ecosystem: Host-associated > Plants > Peat moss > Unclassified... | reverse complement strand
TTTACCATATTTACTTTCTTTCTTTTTTGGTTGTTTTTACAAGTTGGGGACCACCCCATTGTGGTCTATTTTTCCGAGGGCCCTTCTCCCCACCCCACCCCCCCCCCCCCCCCCCCCCCCCCCCAAAGCAAGAGTCTATCTTCTGTAATTTAGTACACAATTACATATATGCTGTTATTGTATTCATATGTGTGGGGGTAAAGGTGCTTCCAATTTGTAGCATGTGAGATCTCACTCTCTTGCATCTGAGAGGATCTGTGGAGCTTATCTGGATGTTTTTTTTTGCAGGCGTGAGAGGCATTTTCAGAAGAAGAAGAAGAAGAAATCAAGGCAAAAGGGATTGAAGGAGCGGAAAGGAAGTGTTTCTCAACTAGCTATTCATGAGTTGGAAAATGACTCAATGGATGAGGAGGGTCCATCTGCTGAGATTGTTGAGGAAGACGATTCTCCCACAGCTAGTTCAACATCACTTGGTTCCTTGGGTGGATGTGAACCTAACCTGGCAGAGTCTCTGGAAATTGAGATTTGTGAACAAGCTGGACAAGAGGTGATGGGCAGAGATGAGGAGGTGATTGCAGGGGAGGATGTATGCACCAAAGAGCCTACACTACTACAAATGCAGAAGGAATTGATTGACTCACAAGCTTCTCACAAAGACTTAGGTCCAGATGACAAACAGGAATGTCATGATGAGGTTCATCAGACTGCTTTGCATGTCTGCTGCATGGATGGATTGCTCTGCTCTAAAGCAACCATGGAAGAGGGAACAACACAGCAGCTTCAGCAGGCTCGGGCTCCCTTCGATGGAAAAGTGTTGGGTATTTCTGAAAATTCTCAGGGTCTTGTCCAAATGGAGTCAGGTGAGAATGGTCTTGTCTGCCTGACAGTGGAGCAACAAAATTCAAGCATGGAGTTCAAGAGGCAAGAATTGGAGCACAAAGTTGGAAGGGCTATCAAGGACCACGCAAGTGCTGAAGAATACCCACAGTCATCTGTTTCCAATAGGACTGGGAGGGATTCTCGTAGCATGGAAACCAAATATTTTGAAGGATCTCAGAGCATGTCCTTCCAGCCATTTCGAAAGCCAACAAGTAGTGCTGGTTCTGTGTATTCAGCAAACTCTGGATCTGCAGCTAGTTTTTGGTTTGGAGCTCCTACTCCACGGCCATACCGGAGCAAGCCTGTGATGAATAGAAGTGTTCCTTTGTGTGGGAGTCCCCATGTTGCGTGGACAAGGAAGACCCAACAGCCTGCTGCAGTGGACTCTGCAACTGAGAGTCTCGATGATGAGAGTGGAAAGAGTGATGTGGCTGCAAGTATGCTTCACAAGACCATGGAGTTGTTTCCTGAACAATCTCATGCTTTAGATGAGGACTTACTATTGATCACTAGCGAAGCACCCAAGGAGGAGAGCAGAAACCTTGAGAAGAGGGAGGCCAAGCCTGCTGTGCTGCCAGCAACTTTTGGAGGCATTGTCAGCAGCATGAGCAGTATGCCTTCAAACAGGTTCCATCTGGACACAAATTCTGAAGACTGGCCATGCCTACCCCATAGGTCTGGTGCGACCACTGCATGTGATCCTAAACCCACAAGTGTATTGGTTTTGGCTGCAAATTCCATTGAACCAGAGGCTGGAAGTGTCCCTTGTCCTGAAGAACTTCTGAAGCTGGAAGAAGGGCAGGTTGAAAGGTGTAGTGTCAGTCCAGATGTTCTGGTAGGCTCATTAAGTGTGCCTCTTGGTAAGTTTGCAGCACAACCCAGTGTCACATCACGAGCTGGTGTTGGAAGGTCTTGTTCTTCTCCTTCCTTGTCATGGGCCCAAGTTGGCAGTCCTTCCTACACAGCGGTGCTTGCAGCCCCTGCTGCTCTGAAGCACACTCAAGAAATGGATGGTGGCAACACCCATCACCTATATGATATGGCATCTGGTAGCCTGGACATTGCAGACACCGCTCTTGATGAACACTCCAAGGAGTTTTTTGCAGGTTCAAGTCATTGTTATAGAGGTGCTTCACCCAGGCATCATTTCCCTCTCATGAGCCTTGCACCCAAGCATCTCAAGTATCATGCTGGGCCTGCTGTGGAGCATAGAGAACAAGGAGGCTTGCTGAAGCAAGGATCCTGGCTCAGTGGCACAGGACGATTCTTGGCTGCTGCGAAAGTGTGGCGACCCGTTCGCTCCAGTGGTGGTGAGCATACAGAAGACTCTTCCTTGAGAGGTTCTACTGTTAATGAAAATGTTACTGCAGACACCACCAACTCACCTACTGGTGGCAGTGTAAGAATGCAGTTGGTGGTTGCTGAGGATAGGAATGCAAGTTCAGTGTTAAAGGGAAGGAAAGAAGAAGATTTTGAGGCGGGGGAGGAAGAGAGTTGTTGTCTAGAGGCTTACAGCAGCAGCAGCAGCAGCAGCAATGAGAGAAGAGTTTTTGAGCATAGCAATGAAAAAACTGAGCCAGACCAACAAGGTTTACTACACGCTAGTTCTGGTGACCACCACAAGGTGGCTGAAACTGAGTCAACATTGCATGAGGAAGGCTATCTAGAAGATTGTGAGGCAGGTGTTGAACATTTTCATTCTGAACAGGCTGATGGGTGTGCCCCTTACGATTCAGATGAGGAGGCAGATGTGAACAGCCCTGATGAAGGACCTGCTTCTGTTGAGAATAAATGTGAAGATGCTGCAATAGTGAAGTTGACTGTGAGTCATTCAGCTTGGATCGCAGAAGCGCTAGACTGCCATTACATGAGTAAGCTTCTGTGCAGTCCAGTGGCCTTTGTTGATCTTGTTTCTGTGATGAGCTTCAGCTTGAAATCGAATGGCATTTTGTTACTGGAATCAGATCGTGTCCTGTCTGCCTGTCTGTCTTCCAAATGGGTTGTCTGTCTTTCCTGGGTTCAAAGATTCTATTGACCTTGAGTGCCTTGCTCCAGGAGTGATTGAAGACTTGTGGGTGTGAGTACGTGATGTTTTTTTGCATCTACTTTGCTGATCAGCTGCCACTTTGCATTGTTGTACAGGATGGATTAGAGCAATTGAAGACCCAGAAGCAGTTCATCACACAGAGCTGCCTGAGCAGAATTGTACAGAAGTGCTGCAATCAGCAAGGTGGGATGAATTTCTGGAAAGTGCTCGTAGAGCCAGGTGGTGAGGGTGATAATTCAAAGCCTGCCCAGAAGAAAAACCCGTTGGGTTCAAACATTGGATTGCTTTTTTGAGAAGGATCTTCTTTATCAGTTCAAATTGCAAGAGGCAGCAAGGCTTTTTTTCTTGAGTGGGAGGAAACAAGTCTCTGGGATGAATGGTGGAGAAAGGTGGGAGGGAATGAGCGAGGGAGGGGAAGAGGAAGGGTGGTGGAAATGAATGATACCAGGGCTGAGGAGGCAGATGAGAGGACACTTGACAAAAATGCTGCTGCAATTGACATAGTTCTCTTGAGAGCACAGTTGAAGAAGAACATTCCAGCTGCTCTTTTGTCTGCTTCTGAATACGCATGGATGAGAGGCTGCAGGAGACTCTGTACACACAATGAAGAAGATATGAGGCAAGTTCTCTGCTCGTATGTATGCCTATGCTTTTGATCCATGTGGAGGGACTACTACAAAGGATATTCTAAGCCCAGACTGCTGATGATGCTTGGTTTTCTCTTGTTGGTGAACAGTCAAGTCAGTGGTCGTAACTGTGTTGCAATTTAGGTGATGACTGTGTGCTTTACCATTGGTTCTGAGAGACAAAACACTGAGTGTTAGAGAGTTTTAGGATAAAGAAAAAAAAACTGTAAGTGAAAATGTAAGTTTAACAAAATGGTGCGAAGTAGAGAGAGTAGAAGAGGTGGCTGGTACATACATACAGACCATGCAGAAAAAAATTGAGAACTGAGGTTGGCAGCATGCCCAGAGGCAGTTTGTCCATGTGCAAAACCCATGGCTTTTACAGTCGGCTCATAACACAAATGAGAAAGTAGAGTGAGAGCAGACATGTCATGAGTGTATGCAGAAGAAGAAGAAATCTGACAATTGCCAATTGGGGAATCCTTGTCAAGAGGAAGAAGTTGAGAAAAGAAAATGTAACGATAGTGACAAAGATGATGATGGCAAGCAAGCAAGCAGACACATAGCATCACCATCATAACCATGATTGTGATCATGGTGAGAAGGACTGGGATGGCATTCAAGGTTTTATGCACCATACCCAGATGACAATGATGGAGCATGCAGCCATCAATCAAGTATTGCTCTGTATCGCTTGCCATTCAGCGTAGGAGAAACCCATAGTGGGGAGCTCAGATAGTTATGTGGAAGTGGCAGATCATCCACCCAGAGATTCTTGATCAACCACACAGAGAGAGATACAATGACCAGAGGAGGTCAAATTTTAGCATGGAAATGGACTGGGTCGCCTTCAACTGGGGGGTAGGCAGACACACCCACCACCCATCATTAGCAAAAGGAAAATCGGAGCAACTGGAGGAAGAAGAAAATATAGAGAGAGGTTAGAGCAGCTCAGAGATCTTTATCTCTTTCAATGCACATTTATTGCCAAAGACTTAGGAGCAGCAGCAGTACCTGGAGAAAAAACACCCATTTTTAAGATGCAGATAAGTTTTGTTTTACCTGACCCGGTTGTGCCGGTAAAGCTCCTGGTGGTGTTGGTGGTGGTGTGTGTGTGTGTGTGTGTTTGTTTTTTCTTCAGTGGCAATGAATGGATAGAAAGTCTCTCAGCTTTATCTCTCAAAGATGATGTTGAGAGTAACAGGTATACACTCACAGTGTTTTCCAAGACTGGCAAGAACAACATGACACAACTGTTTTTGTTGCAAGAGTTTAAACACACTGATGTGCTATACGATCATCATGCATGTGTGGCTCTTCACAATTCCTGCTCCTGTTGTTACAAAGGTGTGGTAGATAGAGAAACATCAAGTATGCTCACTTTCTTGAGAAAAAGAGCTCCATTCTCTAAACCCTAAAACCCTAAACCTTCACATTGTGGAAGATGAAGAGGCTCACAAGGATATGGAGTGAAGAAGACAAGAAGAGAGCACATCTTTGTGGAGGAAGGAATCTCACAGGTAGGTTCTGACAGAAACACTAGAGAGCACAATCTGTTGTGGAAGAAGAAAAAGAGACTTAGAGAGCACAATCATTATGGAAAGTTTCACAGGTACTCTGGGAGAGAGAGAGGTTTAGGGTTTCGAGCTCAAGTGCTTGTTTGTTCTAGTGTTTTGGCAGCTTCTTGCTTGTCTCCTGCTGTTTGTATTGCTGGTGCTGCTGAAGATGGCGCTGAAGATACATAGATGGGATTTGGCACCCGAGCTGCTACCTAGCGATGACGATCCTCCTCCTCCTTCAGACTGAATTAATTCTTCTTCTTCTTACCATGAAGCCAAGAGAGCAAGCATATACTCACACAGATTCCAACTCCCGATCATCGCGCCTTTTTGCTGCAGCTGCATGCGCAACATCAGCATGACAGACTGGAGCCAGGTCCCACTTCTTTCCTTCCACGAGAGCTTGTCAGCATTATCCCCTCCTTCTACTCGCTCGTTCTGGTTGTGTTGCTGTCGTCCACTGTCATCTTCTGCGCGCAGAAGGTGGCAACGACTCTTCTTGAGCTATGGCGACGCTAAGAGTTCAATGTCAATCCCCGATCCTGTCTGCCCAAGGGATTGTGCACAGGGCCGAGGAAGCTAGGAACCGCTGCTGCTGCAGCAGCAGCAATTGGCAGCAGCATGTAGTGCTGCATCGCATAGACGGACTTGCCAGTTCCAGCTGCGGCGGCAGCAGCAGCAGGGGAGTTCCTGGTCGTCTCACATGCTCGCCGACGCCGAAGAACTCCGGCTTCTTCTTCCACACGCGATTTTTGTCGCCATCATCCTGGTCCGATTCTTCCAGAGGACCGGCGCCGTGGTCGGGGCTCGTCGCTGCGCTGCGGCAGCCGAGCTCCGTGGAAGAAGCAAGTGGCAGTAGTGACAATAGCAGCAGCAGCGGTGGAACCACCACCACAACGATCGTGCCTTCCGAACTCAGCGAGCAAGAGGAGTATGCCAAGGAATGGGCTCACAAGCCGCGTCGTATCGCATTGTTCGTGGAGCCATCGCCATTTGCGTATGTCTCACAGCAGCAGCTTCTTCCTGCTACCCCTTGATGAGCCTTTGCTTCCTCTTCTGCTCTGTTTGCACCTTACCCTTAGTCCTTCCCTCTCTCAGTCCATGCCTTCTGGCAAAACCTAGAGATTGAATTGGCCGTTTCATTGAAGGTTTTTGCTACTACAATGATTGAGATGCTTCGGGCCTGCTGTTTGTTGTCTATGATTTCTTTTCTTTGGATCCCAGAATGCTCAACCCTGACCAGGGCATGACCTCCTGTTCACTGCAGGTTGCAATTTAGCATGCAAGCAAAATCCTGCATCCATTCTGTAGTTATTACCCACCATTCTGCATGCATCACAGGGGTTCCTAGCATCCATTCTGTAGTTAGTACCCACCATTACAATTGTATCTCAAGGGTTCCTATCATCTGCTATAGTTAGTTCCCACCATTCTGCATGCATCTCAAGGGTTCCTACTATGACCAACAGGATGGGTGGATGGATTCAGCAACATACAAGTGGTTTTCATGGGTCTTAGATAAAAATCTGATCTTGCCGATGATTTTGTTCTTGTTAATGTTCCTTTTTGTTCCTTGGGGTGGTATTTGCTATGTGTTGTTGATTCGGATAGAACTGGTGGTATGCATGCGTGCACTTGTATGTAGGTATGTGTCAGGATACAAAAACCGCTATCAGAACTTCATTCGGTATTTGAGAGAGCTGGGAGATGAGGTAAGGGGGTGGAAGAAGGATCTGCATGCTTGCAGCTTTCTTGAAAGTATGTGTGTATGCTCAACATCTTGCTGGTTCTTGGGCAGAAACTTAGGCAGCATAGGAAGGAAGGAAGAGGTCAGGCCAAATTGTCCATTCATGTCAGTGTGGTCTTTCTGGGATTTGTATCCATCACAATCAGCATTGCAGCAGAACTGTTTCAAACTATCTGTGATCTTGACTTACTTTCTAACCTTATGTTGTCTTTTGGGATTTGCAGGTCCTGGTTGTCACAACGCACATTGGAGTGCCTAAGGAATTCTATGGTGCAAAGGTGATTGGTTCCTGGAGGTAAAGGTGTCTGTCTACTCAACACTCATTGTTGTTGTTTGATGTCCAGACAGAGGTGGAATTCTAATTGATGCTCAATCCTTGCAAAGAAGTTGAACAGATGTCATTGAAGAAATGTAGTTCTCAGAAGAGAGAGTGATGGACTCTTGGGTCATGCTTAGACATCTGTGGGTGCCAACCTTTTGATGACTGATTGATTGATCAATGTGGGTCCTTATTGTTGTGCTTTGGTATGTGGTTTGGCAGTCTTCCTTGCCCCTGGTACAAAACTGTTCCCTTGTCTCTCGCTTTGAGCCCTCGCATTTATAAGGAGGTTATGAACTTCAAACCTGACATCATTCATGCATCATCTCCTGGAATAATGGTGGGTCCTCAACAATGTCTAATGTTCTGTTTTATTGATTGCTGTTCTATGTACCCTGCTTGCAAGTGGAAGGCTGGTCTTGGTGTGAGGAGACCTAAGTCTAGGTACCATGGTACATTCCTTGGGAATGTGATAGAGTATCTTCTCCATTGGCTGATGGTGTTGTCAGAGATCAGTTGGCAAATTGGTGTATAATTTTGCTTCAGGGATACATGAGAGCCCCACTGTACACTTGTGGGAAGGTAGAGCATGTGTTGCTTGGTGCATGAAACATTACAACAAAGGAAAGTCTGTGTATGGGGCCAGGTGTTTGGAGCATTGGTAATAGCTAAGCTTCTTAGTGTTCCTGTGGTGATGGCTTATCATACCCATGTACCCATGTAAGTGTGGATTGTTCTCCAGTTGGCACTTGAGGTGGTGATATATGTGTTTGCTTACTGGGCCATCATTATTATTATAGCAGCTTTTATTGCAAGAACAAAAGTGTTTGCCACTGATTACACTAAAATCACTCTTCCTTTCCTTGACTGTCACTGTCTTGTGTATGCCTTATGATGTGTGCAGGTATATTCCGAAGTACACATTTAGTTGGCTTGTCAAACCTATGTGGTTCATAATCAGTAAGTCCCCTTCCCATCTTCTGGAACCATGCTGCATTTCTGGGCTTGACAAACATTTCAGGTAGTTATTGAAGGTGAATCAACCTGACTTTACTGTCTTTGTTTGTATGTGAAGAGTTTTTGCACAGAGCAGCAGATCTTACATTGGTCATGTCACACGCTCTTGGGAAGGAAATGAAAGCTGCTGGAGCTTCAACAGGTACCTGCTTATAGATACAATGCAAAGTTGTTGCATACAGATAGCTATGTCTCTTGAGTGCTAGTTGGCATCTCAGCTGAGTCTACCTGTTGCTTCTGGAAACATGACAGAAACTCAGAACCCAAATGTTTGTAATGGTTTGTCTGAAATTTTGTGCTGACTATTATATACTTATCTACACCCACCATCAGGAGCTGATTAAGGTAGTCATGGCAGCTTGTCACTGCTATTTGTGATGAAGGCAATGGTCTGACACTTTTGTGAGCCACTCTCATAAGATTATCTCTTAGATAAGAAAGGGGTATAGTCTGCTAATGATGGTTCTGATTTGGAAGGGCTGCATGTTTAGCTCTAACTTATTAAAGACGGTCTCAGCCTAAATCTGATCATTTGTCTTTGTGTTTGGGTGCTACAGCTGAAAAGATTCGCATATGGCGAAAGGGTGTGGATTCAGAGAGCTTCCACCCACGCTTCAAGAGCCAGGAAATGCGTAACCGCCTGACGTGAGTCCTGCTTTCAAACTAGAGTGACATGTTTCTTCATTCTCAGGGTGTTTCAAGATACTTGGACCTCTACATGGAGTTAATAGCTCTGTTGCCATTGGATGTTATGCTAAATGGATTTCCTGCACTGCAAGTTTTTTTTCAGCGTTTTATGCTGCATTGACACTGAAGAGACTGCGCATGGACACCTATGTTCAATAGAACATCTTTGGTACTGATCAAGAATGAATGTATTATGGAGGAATACCTATGAAACAAAGACCACTTATCTATTGGAGGGATTAGTGCTGATGGACAGGTTTGAAATTGTGTGATTGCTTCTGTAATGGTGCTGGTTTGCAGTAATGGAATGCCAGATACTCCTCTCATAGTGCATGTCGGGAGACTTGGGGTAGAAAAAAATCTTGATTTTCTAAAGAGGTTAGTCTTATTACCAGGTCTTTCTGACTGGAATTTTCTTCATAGCAAGCTAATGAAAGGACCAACTGTAGTCACATTCATGTTGTGAGACCTACAACCCATCTGCTTGACACTGAGTATATACAGAGTGTGAGCATCAGCATAGATGTCTGATTGGGTCAGGCTAAACTGGAAAATTTGTCAACTTTGTCTGGTTTGTTGATTGGGTTGAAGGTTCTGGATCATGAAAGATGAGCTTTTTCTGCATTGCAGGGTTATGGACAGAATACCAGAAGCATACCTTGCATTTATAGGTGATGGACCTTATAGGTGAGTTCCACTATATTCACTGGGTATCTAGGCTTCAAGGTGTCTTAGCTGAGATGAGAGCAGCTACTGAAAATGTTATGTTGGATGGTCTTTTTGTCACTTTGCTCAGAAGGTTGGTGTCAATGCAGGGCTGATTTGGAGCAAATGTTTCAAGGAATGAATGTCACCTTCACAGGCATGCTGCAAGGGGAGGAACTCTCACAGGCCTATGCAAGTGGGGATGTTTTTATCACTCCCTCAGAGTCTGAAACTCTAGGGTTTGTTGTCCTAGAGGCTATGGCTTCTGGAGTATCGGTTGTTGCTGCCAGAGCAGGTGGGATACCCGACATTGTGAACCAGGATGGGGAGACAGGATTTCTTTACACACCAGGTGACCTGGATGATTGTGTAAAGAAACTCAGGGCCTTATTGGAGTCTTCTGAGCTACGGGAGAAGGTTGGCTCTGCAGGTAAAGTTGACTACCTTGTCCTCTCTATGCTGAAAAATACTCCTTAAGTGCCTCAGCTTCATGTGTAGTCTTCTGAATAGCGAGTTTGACCAACAAGGCATCATGTGTCTCTCAGTGGAATGTGGAACAACCACAAAAACTGGGAGATGTTTTTGGTGACTTTGATTGAGCAGTTCACATTTGTGGAAGGCAAGGTGCAGGTCAAGGTCTGCTAAGGTCACTTTCCTTTTGGCCATTGACATGCAATTGTAATCCAACAAAGAGTTCCTCTTGCAGGTCGTGCTGAGGTGGAGAAATTTGACTGGCGGGCAAGTACTAGACAAGTACGAAACGAGCAGTATAGTGCTGCAATCTGGTTCTGGCGAAGAAGGAAACAGCAGCTTGCAAATAGATTCTTGGGATGGTTCAAGCGTCCTGAGCTACAAGGCTTGTAATTACTGAGTCTTCAATTTTGGTCCTAAGCCCCTGTAGAAGTGATTTACCTGATCTCTGATAATGATATATGCATGTCAGCTCTACTTCATCTCTTTGAGCTGATGGGATTAATCTTCAGATTTCAGCTTGACTTGGTTATAAGTTTAGAGGTTAGATTTAGATTCATTGCAGCCAAGCTCAAGCTCTTCTTTTTCAGTAAGGTCCTTGACTGACTGATATGTGCTTTTTCTTTCATTTGATTTAAACACCAAATGCTATTTCGCCAACAGAACAATCAACATGAGTTCAGTTCTTCAAGCAACTGATGCTTGGAAATGGGCTTTTTAGTTCCAAAACTCCCCAAAGCACCCAAAAAGAAGTTTTGAAAAAAAATAAATCTAAGGCAAGGCAAAAAACAATTCTGAACCTTTGAAGCCAGCAAATTTTCTGAAGGAAAAAAAAATGTAAAAATCTTTTTGAATTCCATTTGAATCCCACAAAATTACAAAGGGTGTGGAAGAACATTCTTTTTCTTCCAGGGAACTCCAGTAGTAAAAGGAAGGACCATTCTTTGCAACAATGATCTGACTCTCAAAGTCACAAACTTTATATTTGATACATTGATTCTGTTCTCTGAAGCTGGTTTGAGAACATCATCACTGCAAGAAATTCACAATGCACAAATTCATAAACCTTTTCAGCAAATAAGAGATTTGAATCTGCAAATGATTGCTGGTTTCATACCTTGTTTGCTTGCTACATTGAGCCACACACAATCCTTGCTGCCCATGCAAAGAGCTTACAATCTTGGAAGAGTGTCAATGATCTGGTCCCACATCAGGGCGACTTCTTGTTGTGTTTGCTAGAAGCTGCAGCCAACAGAGACAACATGAAGAGCGGAACAGCTTGGTTACTTACTTTTGGATTCCATCAATGTCAAAAACCCCACTAAACTGGCAGCTCAATCCAAGCTCTTTGTAACAGTGAACAGTCGGAAGAAGGTCCAACTATGTTTTCATCACTAGAACAGCGTGGATTAATCTAAGACTACATATAGCAGATGTAACAATCTTAGAATGACTTGCCCATATGCAAGAAAAAAC
>Ga0116227_10015082_pt1 | contig 11534 bp, 14 predicted proteins | sample S1TSphgellanicum_FD_89693 | JGI IMG/M metagenome (GOLD analysis project Ga0116227, IMG submission 89693) | Host-associated microbial communities from peat moss isolated from Minnesota, USA - S1T2_Fb - Sphagnum magellanicum MG | ecosystem: Host-associated > Plants > Peat moss > Unclassified... | reverse complement strand
AGGAAATAACCATAATCTAACTACAATTACAACTATCAAAAGAAGAAATCCTCATCCCCTTGGACTAGCGTTTGTGACGTATAAATAAGGGTTGGCAACCAGATATGTCTCCCAGCAGAACTCAGTTGATTGACTTCCCTTCTTTTTAATATTCGCATTGACTTTTCGTTTATAACAAGATAGGCAAAAATTTAAATTCGCGATATCTGGATCGGAATTGATCAGCTGAAATTTCTCATCTTTCTCGTATCTCAAATAGCCTTCTTTATGTGTAGCAAGCTCATTTTCCGAATCACATGATAGCATTTCTTCTTGAGCAAAATAATTCTCTGAGGTGCCATCTTTAATAAGCACATGCAATGATTTGCCTTCTTTTTCTGAAGTTTTAGAAGTTGAGAAATAGACTTTAGATTCACCAACGTTGAGATTGAGTGGAAATGCAAACTTTTCTCCCGTTACAACAAGGAATCTGTTGTTCTCATCTGCTTGTGTGTTACCTATTGTCGGGATATTTATATTTATTTCTATTTCTAAATTATTCTTAAACATTATTGGCGATCTTGTGGTAATCTCTTTCATTCCAGTGCTTTTATTGATCACAACCGAAGTAATAAGATTTTTAGTCACTGAGTCATTCGCAACTTTCTTGCTCCTTGCAGGAAGAAGATATTACTAAACCTCGCTTGTTTCCCTTTGAAGATGAGCCAACCTCACGAATTTTATAAACAGTTTTGCCAAGACGATCACATAATATCTGCTTAATACACTGTGATTCAAATGGATTATCGTTAGTTTTAACTAAAGCTGATTCTGCTTTTTTAATATGAGCTCCTGAGTAAGGGGAAGCTCTCTCTTCAGGATTCGATGCTTCTTTATTTGCTTGCTGCGCTTTAGATCCTTGGTCTTCAATAATCTCAACATCAATATAAGCATTATTTGTGGACTCTATTGCATACTTCAGTTTTCGAATACTTATATTAAAGAACCGCCAATTCAAAGGATGTCGTTTGTCTTTATCGATAAGAGGGCATTCGGTACCTTCTTTAGAGTTCCTTATCCGAATTGATTTAGTTGTGCGGTTGATTACACAGTAAGGATTATCTTCACGCATATCTCCTGAAAATAATTTCGAAATTTCTAACAGAGTTTCGATACATTCAGTCGAAAGATTAATATTAAGGGAGTTATGATGAAGTTGGTTTTCAATTCGTTCATTTCTTTGGAAACTAAGATCTTCAGCATTCCTAATTTCGAAAGTAGATGAGTTGTTTTTAGATTCGCGGCAACATATGAACTGCCAAGGTTCAAGGAAGGGCTCATGCTTTACTTTCCTTCTGTTGAAGCTGTCAACTTCAAGGGTTGCTCGGGCTTTCATTTTCGATCTGTTACCTCCATCATCCTTCATTTTCAGCAAGAATTTAGAGATTCTAACCCTCAGTAGGTCGATTCCTTGCATCATTTTGAAGATAGAGAGCCTTATCGAAGGGAATCTGAATTTATAACTTGATTTGACAATATCCTGCTGAACTTGATGAGCAGCAGCAGCGTTTTCTTTCTTATCAGAAGGTTTGAAACGTTTGCCCTCAAAAGAAGGGGTCATAATGGCCATTGATAAATAAAGCTGAAAATCTTACAACTATGGAATATCTTTATGTTTTACTTAAATTCTTAACATATTAGATTAGAGAACTCATTTTTAACTAGCTATTTAAAACCTCATACCTGATCAATACTTCACTACTTTATAAATTTTTCCAGGGTTACTTTTTTTTGATTAGTATTTAGTGCTCTTTTGTTTTTGAGATAACCAGCCATTTAGATTAAATGAACAACTATTGATACATCTGAGGCATTTTTGCGTTTATGTCTAAGAGAGATTTTATCAAATGACCTCTGATACAATCTGAAATATGAATAACCCTCCATCTGGGCTTAATCTGCAGTGATTAATTTCTGCTGAGTTCCCTATTTATAATCTCCCACTAGGAACATCTCTGCATGATTCGAAAATCAGAGTTATTGCTTAATTTGCATTTATTATGCTCCTTTAATTGCCAATTTTTCGAGCCCCAAAGTCACAGCTTAAATAATCGAATTAAAACGAAATTAATAATAATCAAAATTTAACCTGAAGGTAAAACCAACACTTCCTCCAAAGAAAACCCCATATTCTCCATCAAATCCCAAACATTTTACAAATTGAAAATAGGATCCACCACAATGTGCTAAATCTTCGAATTAGTTTGAAAATCATAACGCAAACAATCATAATCAAAACCCGAAAACACCTAACTCTGAGTCTCTAACCATCAAAACCCTTGACCATTCTTCATCAAATCGCAAAACCTTGTAACAAATTGAAAGAGAATTGACCACAATTTGGATCAAATCTTCGAATTAGTTCGAAGTAAAGGCTGAACCCCTAAAACCCTGAGTCTCTAACGATCAAAACCCTTGACCCAATTCCCAAAACCCTCTAACAAATTGAAAAAGAATTGACCACAATTTGGATCAAATCTTCGAATTAGTTCGAAGTACAGGAACATATACCCGCGAAAACCCTGAGTCTCTAACGATGAAAACCCTTGACCCTTCTCCATCAAATCCCAAAACCCTTTAACAAATTGAAACAGAATCGCCCACAATTGGATCAAATCTTCGAATTAGTTCGAAGTACAGGACATCATACCCGAAACCCCTAAAACACTGAGTCTCTAACGATCAAAACCCTTGACCATTCTCCATCAAATCCCAAAACCCTTTAACAAATTGAAAAAGAATTGACCACAATTTGGATCAAATCTTCGAATTAGTTCGAAGTACAGGAACATATACCCGCGAAACCCTAAAACCCTGATTCTCTAACGATGAAAACCCTTTACCCTTCTCCAAATCATGCACGTTGGATAGGAATAAAGATATATTATTATTGGCAATTGATACCTTCAATCGGGATTTCTCGTATCAATCTGCCAAATGAAAATGCCACTCTTTCATGCCGAGACACAGACGAAGTCATGAAAAAAGCTATGGATCCAATCAGCCTCAATCAAAACATCATCCAGTGTCAAACTTTGGATTATTCAGATAATGAAAACAACGATGCAGAAGATTTTACCAACCAACTCAATCAGAAACCCATTCCCTCTCTTCTTTTATCGTTTTCTCTTTATTTTTAAAGATTTCCGAAAAACGAAAAAAGCAAATGTGCATGCATCAAAAAATAGAGATCATCCCGACATTGAAAGCTGGATTTATCACTCATGATTCTAATAGTAGTAATCTTGACAATTCTAATGTTGATGATGAAAAGAAGATACCAACCTCTAAACCTAAGAGCGAAAAATCTTCAGAAAAGATGAAAAGCAAAGATAAGCCAAAAGGTCAAAAAAAGTCTCCAACTGCTGACCCAGTCAGCCAAGGATATCCTGATGAAGAATACAAATTAACTCAGACCAAGGCCCTTGGACAACGACAACAATCACCTGATTTCCAAGTTTTGGATATGAACCAAATAGAGAGATCTAGAAAAAACAGGTACCAAAAAGTGACTCAGGATCTATAAACAAAGAGGTCAACAAAAAATCTAAGCACAAAAGTGAGCTGCACAAATCAAACGATCCAATCTCCCTAACTAACATTTATGAAACAAAACCAAGTTTAGATCCCGAAAGGCAAGATTATTCTATGGATCGCCACAGCCCAGAATTTCAATTACTTGGCTCTGAAATACAAGGACCTCAGAGAGATGGTTTGGTTAATTCAAAGACTGATCAAAAAGGATCTTCGAAAAATCAAGGAGATGGCTCAATCAGCATAATCTAGGGCTTATAAGATCGGAGTCTTCAAGCAGTAATCAGCCAACTAGTTCAGGTAGGAAATTTTCGAGGTTGCCAACTTTTTCACGTAACACTGAGTACAGAGCAAGGATTGGAAGAGACAGATACCCAGAAAAATCCGTTTTCTCAGAGCATTCTACCCACAATTGAGCAAATTCTTCAGCAAGATGTAGAATTTGAAGGATCATTAAGCGAAGAATATACTGAATCCAAAGATTCTGCTAAAGTTACTAAAGATGATAGAGAAAAACGCAAAAATCGAGACTACGTTCCAAACAAGGAATCAGAGCATCTTTCAACTAATGATCTCAAAAAATCTTTGCAAAAAGGGTTTAAGAATAATGAATCTTCTAGCAGAAATCCACAACAGCTATCAGAAGAGGGCGAATCAATGAAATACGATCCTCAACATCGAGTGAATGAAAAGAATAGTTCATCTAAGACCAAACCAAAAATCAGATAGGAAACATGATGATTACGCAGAAAATGATATTGAAGCACCTGAAGAAGAGAGATCAGAGCTACAGCATGATTTGACTGGGGAATTATCTGACAGTTCAGATCAGCTGGGAAAGAATATAACTCCAAGAAAGCAGAAAGGGTCTAAAGCAAAAGACCTTGCCAAACAGAGTTCCCCGAGGCTAGAAAAAAAGGTGTAAAAACAGAGGAATCTCCAAAGTCAGATGCACAATATAGTCATTCAGATAACGAAAATTCTGAGTCCAATGAGAATGCTCCAGATCAGGTTGCAGTTAAAGGTCCAAAAAATAAGAAGAGATTAGAATCTAAACTGTATCAAGCAAAAGGCCGCTCATCAGGCGATGATTCAGCTTCTGATTTTGTAGGACTCCCTGAATATCAGACTAGAAATCCTATTAGGAGGGAACTCGCAAGAAACCTGCAAGGTGCGCGGCTTACTATGAGAAAAATTCTGAAGATAAATATGAGGATACTCTGTCATCGAATGACCAAAACCAAGCTAACAACTCTAAAGTTAAATCTCAAAAACAAACAATTCCCAAGGGTAAAGTTGGAAACAAAAAGCAACCACATCAAACTTATGAAAATGAAGGTGAGCCTGAAGAGCAAGAAAGATCTGAAGAATTGGATCCAAGAGGAAATATGAATAAGGAACTAAAAGATAGTACAGTCCGAAGAACTTTATATCCAAATGCAATCGAAGAGCAACAAGTTAATCAGAGATCTTCTTCAAGTGAAGATGGCTATTCTAAACCTTCTTCAAGAAGCAATAAACAAGCTACTAAACCATTAAACAAAACAAAATCTGAAGATAAAGATTTTGAGAAAGCTAGGCCAAAGAACAAGAAATTAGAATATCCCAAAAATAAGGAAAGAGAAGAAGATGAAAATATCAGTGATGAAGCTGCTGCTGAATATCATTCACAAGAAGGTGGTAAAGATCGATCATTAGATCCAAAAAACATAAAAAGGTCGACAAAACAGGTTAAGTCCCCTACTCAAGACAAAGGGCAGACAGCAAGTAGTACCCATTATCCAGTCTTTGATCACGGAGAAGAAAATATGAAGCAATCAAAGCCAAACTCAGGCTCATCCAGAAATAAACCTTCACAAAGGAACCCAAAGAGATAAAGAATGACACAAAGTTTGCAAATAAATTTAACAATAATGTTTCAGATGACTTTGGAAAGCATCAACTTTCGCATAAAGAAAGAAATATCAAACAGAAAAATCTCCTAAAGATCAGCATCAAGCTTCGGATTCAGGGACTTCAGAATCCAAAGAAGCTTCTCTTGGTGATCATCATCACTACCACCAAAGCTTAACAAAGAAACCATCTAAGACTGCTGACAGAAATTCATCGAAAAATTCGAGGCAAGATCATAAACATAAGGAACCTCAAATTCCTTCAGGAAAATTCTGAAGAAATGGAAAGAGATCATCACCAAAGCAATGATGGTAATAATCCTCATCAAAAATCAGCAGACAGACTCAGCTCCAAGGATAGGAATAGGAATATAAGCAAAGAAGCTCTTAAATCTTCAAGCAAATCAAATACACAGTCAAACCAAAGTAGAAGCAAGCAGCAATTTGAAGACGAGTCCCCTAAAGTGACTTCAGGTGAGGTAGCAAGAAAAAGAGCGACAAGCCAAAGAAACCTCCTTCAGGAAAACTCACCTTTGAAGATGAACCGAAAATTGTTAGTCCATCAGAATCATCTGAAGGCGAAGAAAGTAAATCGGTTGCAAAAAGCGCTACTGGCGCTGAAGATAAGAAAAGACTGTTAAAGATTCCAGATCGAAGGCTAAACCTTATCAAGGAATTGATAAAGATCCAAATAATGATAGATCTAAATACCCTAGCTCGGATCGTGAAGGTCTTGTGACTAAGAGCCCAGATGATTTAAATATTCGTCAGGGTCCTAATATTTCCCAAAGAACTCCAAACAAGAAAAGTAGCTTGAAATCAAACCAAAAAAACAAAGAAGAATATTCCAATCTTGAGTTTTCACCTGAAAGTAGCAGATTTATTTCTCAAGATGAATTCAACTCAAAAGTGCTGACACTTATAGAATCAATTAATACATCACCCACACCGATGAATCTAGAAAAGTTACTCGCATTAGCATTGAAACTGCGAGATTTAGTGATTCTCAGGCTTTTATCGATACACGTAAATACGAAAATCTACCTGATAACAGGCCAAGTCAAAAGCCCCAGCAAAAGGGGAATGATCAGATCAAAAAGAAGGCAGTTCGGAGGAAAAAATACAGTCTGGAATTGGATCTGAAGCCGGGACACCTCTCGATACAATCCAGATGAAATCAAATCGCGTGGACAATCGGCCCATAGAAGACAAATGTCCGGGAGTTCATATAAAGGAGTTATTACTGAAAGCATCTCAGAGCAGACTGAATCAGCTTCCTCGAAGTCTGATATGAGTCAGAACCATTCTAGAAAGCAGAAGACAACAAGAAAGGGATAATCTCTGAAGGGAGACACTGGAAAATTAGAAGAATCAACAAGAAAAGGCCATAATGACCAGCCAATGACTTCGGGTAGAGGAGAAAGGCCCGTTAGTACATCGAAAGAAGAGCAAAATCCATTTTCGAGTCCGGCACGAGAAATCGTTTCGATTCCAGATATGTTGGACATGATAGTGGAATTTTGAAAGGATCTGTAAGAGATTCGCCTGGCGCAAATCAGTGGAATACTCAAGATGATGGATAATGAATTTGAAGATGACGACAATTTACACCAAGAAAAGCCAAGAGCAAAGAAAGAAGGTGTAAGTTCTCAATTAAGGAGTCACGACAGAAATAACTCACGAAGCGGCTCAAAAAATATTCAGAGGCAAGCTTTGACAGACTCATATTACTATGACAGCAGAAACCCTCCCACTCAACCGAATCAGAGCCTTGAAGAAATAGCCACAACTTCTCCAAAGAAAAGCAACAGTGAATTCGATAATTTGGGCTCAAAGGCAATGAGTTCAAGCGTATCTGGAAACGCAAGCAAGAAATCGAGTAAAGTGCCAAACAAGAAGAACCTTCAAATAGAAGTTCCAAGCAGTCCTGAAGGTCAAAAAGATGGTGATCCAACCAAATATCCAAAATCTCAAGCAAACTCACATTCTGATTTCAATAAGTCGATAAATGTACATTCAAATCAAGTAGATCTTCAAAACGATGCCGACGATAACCTTAAAAAAGGTAAATTGACTTCGAGTGGTGTTAGATCGTCAAATACAGGGCTTAAAACTTTTCAAAATCCTTCACAAACCCACACTGATAAGGATAACTACTCTCAAGATAGTTCAGTAGAAGAATTTAAAGAGGAATATGCTGATGCCTAAGGATTTCAAGATTAAAATTGATGTTCTGACAAACTTAGAATCTATCCATACTCCATCGTACAAACCCAGAGTTTAGAAAATTCAGCACTTCATCAGATAGCCAGAGGACCACTCCAACAGGAGTCTTATTAAGAACTGCAGAAAAAGGACCAAGTGGAGAACCATTGTCACCATCAAATGACACCAAACCTACAGAGGTTAAAGGAAAAAATAAATTCAATTTCGAGAAAGATGATCTAAAAGGTCGGCCTCCTAAGAGTGGAAAACCATCACGCAGCCAAGAGGCTATCATCTATACAGACAGCTCCAAGGAGGATCCAAATATCGGTCAACGTTTGAGCTATCCTGAGATTCGCAGCACGTTAAAATCTAATCCAACATTCCCGACATTTGATAAGACCGCAATGGATTTCATAAAAAAACTTCAAGAAATATTCTAGAAATCTTCAACTCTGTTTTATTCTAGAGAAGGTCCTTGCAAAACGTGCTGGCATAGCTAAAGCTCAGTTCTTCTCATTACTCTTGAGGAAGGATCTCACTGCACCTAAGAGATCGCCCCGAAGAAGAGCGGTGAGTTCTATCCAAGTGATACCACAAGAAAAACCACAGACAGAAAACTTTGGGACATTCGGTAACCGCAAACAATATGGCAGCCCTCATTCCTTAAGATTAGCTCAGAGCGACATTGGCTACTTGGAATCAAAAACCCTAACTAACATTGACTATTTCAGTGGAGCAAAGAAAGGATTTGTGATCAACATTAAACTCTATTGGATTCTCGATAAAATTCTTGGCCGTAGGATCCGAAAATACAAAGGTTACGCATTCGATAAGATTAAAACTAGTCATAAGGTGAGACTCATGGATTCAATGAAGATAGATTAGATCAGTTCCATAGCTTCTTATTCTACCTTCAAACTAAAATGCTAATGCTTTTAGATTATAGCTTTGCTCAAATAAAACTTGAATCGTTCTCTCGAAATATCCGATCACTTACTAACTCTCAGATTTTGGTATCACATACACACAATCGAGCTGAAAGCTCTGAAACTCAAGAGGAGCAAACTAATGTCAGAAATTTCAAAATGATTATAAATCATCAAAAGCAATTGGTTTAGTTTTAGCAAACAAGCTTAGTGATATCTTCCGCAATTCTAAACGAAATACTTGGGCTGTTTTGGTGTCGTGTAAGAAAAAAGAAGCTAGACACTCTCGTCAACCGAGCTTGTATCACTCAAAGTCTCAAGGCAGAATAAATACATCAGGAGTGAAGAGTTATCCAGACCTGAACGTCATAAACTCTGCTGAAAATGAAGTTCGACAAGAGCTCTTGAAGAAAATCATTTCTTGGAAAATGGAAGACGAGCTTCTCATCAAGAGCCGGTATATTACCATGTGGAAATATATGTGCGATGTCCACAGGCTCAAAATCTCCAAGATGTCTAGTCATTTTGATGGTGTTATCAAAATCATTCGCAAATATGTGTTCAGATTGTTTATTCAAAGACTTAACGGCTCAAAGGTTTCGAATCTTGACTTGAGAGAGAAAATGCTCTTATAGACATTATAAAATTTCTGAATGGCTTGTAGTCCAGTCTGTTTTCGTTTTTGCAGGATGTCTGAAAGTAATTCTAAACCTTTCTTTCTTAAAGTTTCAACATATGTTGCAATCCCTTCAGGCGAGATCCTCATATAAAGGATCAACAGTCCGATTGTTCTTTGCTCGTCATATTAACTTCTTACTGAAAAACTACCAGCGTAGACAGCTCTCTTATGCTTTCTTGAAAATACGCCAAATAAAACTAAGATCAATAATCGATAACATCAACGAGAAGAAATTACAGTATGCATTCGAAATGGTTTCTAAAAAATCCGGTCTGACAGGTTTACACGCAAAAGTAAAGAATATAGGGGTGTTAGAGGAGAAACTTAGGAGCCTGCAGAGGAAAAGAATGAAATGGGGATTTATCAATCTTGTTGGACGCTCCTTAAGCAAGAAATATGAAGATTATCCAGCAAAGTTATCGGTACTCGAGCAAACAATCACTAGATTGAACTCTAAAAGGATTACTGCAGCGTTACGGACACTAGAGTTGTTTGCAATCCATAAAAAGAATAAGACGCTAGCCATCACGCATATTTTACTTAAACTCATGATTCTTAAAGACACTCAAGAAAATATGCTCAAAGAATATGCTTTTGATATGATAAGATTAGATGGCGAGGAGATGTATGCAAAAATCAGCAATAAGAATTATGGCCACACCAATGGACTTTACAAGTTACACTACCTGATCTTAGCTCTTGAAGGTAATATTAGATTCCAGTGCTTGTTGAACTTCAAGAGCATTTTTGTTTTTAATAAAGGTGTTGAGTTCCGGAATTGATTGAGAGTCTGCTTCGAAAATGGATTTTAACAACTTGGATCCTCGTTTCTCAGTTTTGGGATCATAATCAATTAAAATAGAGTAGGATATTTGGGATAATATCTGTTTTTGGTCTCCCTACTTCTTTTATATTGATATCCTCCGTTTTTCCTTCGTGTTAACGAGGGAGAATGATAGATAGGGCTCGAGACAAAGAGCTCCTGTATGTGTCATGCGGTTCCAAAATAAATCAAATTTTCTATGCTTAATCGGAGGATCAAATCAATTAAAATAAAAGTATTGCGTGATGAGAAAATCACATTTCTTTTCAGACCTAGATGATGACGAAATTCCTTCAAGGGTAAATGAATTTGAAAGCTGTACCGAAACTACTCGAGAACTATCTTCTTCAAGGAGAAAGCGAGCAAAAGAATCAAGCAGTAGAAAATCTTCGAAAAAAAAAATTGCCAACAATCAAATTCGATCAACGAAAGAACAATCAAGATATAATACAAGAAGTGTAAAAATGGACAGATTTCATCCTATTGAGAGTTCAAATGATCAAACTATTCAGAATTCAAAGTTGGGCCGTGTACAACAAAAATTACCGTGAAAATATATCTGAGAGCCAAGGCAAAAGAATAACAAGAAGCGTTAGAGCTAGCAGAAACCTGAAAAAAACTTCTATAGACCAATTAAAAAACAGAGAAGAATCAAATTTTGATAATTCAAAAGGCTCTAAAAAAGAGAAATTCAAATCAATTCGCAAAGCTTCAAAAAGACCCAAAAAATCGGTAATTCTATGGGAGAAAATAGACCTAAAGATACGAACAAGTAAAAAAGTAAACAGAGATGACAGACCTCGAGTAATAAATCTACCTTTGAAAACTGAAAATCCTTTAGATTATCTAGAACTGATCCTCGATCAGGAATTTTTCGATGATGTTGTTAAGCTAACAAATAATAATGCCCAAAGTAAATCCAAGGAGATTCAAAATCGAAAACGAAGCCATGAAATGTTATGGCAAAATATTACATTAAAAGAGCTTCGTTTATTTTTAGGGATGTTTTTCTGGATGAGTTTAGTTAGGTATCCTGAAATCACAGATCACTGGGCCACGAATAGCATATTTTTTAATGAGGTTTTCAGCAGTAAAATGTCAAGAGACAGATTTAAACAAATATTGGCAAGAATAACATTTTGTGATAAGCAATCCGAAAAGAAAGAGATTCCTTTTAATAAACTTTCAGTGCTTATCTCGAAAGTGCTAGACAATTCTAAAAAATACTACAAGCCAGCGAAAAACCTATCACTAGATGAATCAATGATTGCTTTTAGTGGTAGACACCAAGCGAAACTCTACATGCCAACCAAGCCAATCCGGTTTGGTTTTAAAGCATATGTGCTGTCTGAAGCATCAACTGGTTTTTTGCTAGAATGGCATATGCATGATCGATCTAAGGGCACAACAGTAGGACAAATAATTGATCATTT
>Ga0116227_10015081_pt1 | contig 11537 bp, 9 predicted proteins | sample S1TSphgellanicum_FD_89693 | JGI IMG/M metagenome (GOLD analysis project Ga0116227, IMG submission 89693) | Host-associated microbial communities from peat moss isolated from Minnesota, USA - S1T2_Fb - Sphagnum magellanicum MG | ecosystem: Host-associated > Plants > Peat moss > Unclassified... | reverse complement strand
GTTGATATGATATTCAAATCATTGTTTTAGATAATTATTCATGATAATTAATTATTATAAAATTAACTTAGAATAATAATTAATTCACATATATAAAAAGAAATATATTAAATACTATAATCATTTATTTATTATTTTAATTGATTTTTTATGTTGATATGATATTCAAATCATTATTTTAGATAATTATTCATGATAATTAATTGTTATAAAATTAACTTAGAATAATAATTAATTCACATATATAAAAAGACATATATTGAATACCCTAATCATTTATTGGTTATTTTGAAGTGAATTTACATGTGGGTGTTGCATTTAGGGTTGAGTTTCCACTTAAAGGTACTTAAATCACTTATGGATTATTTCAAAATGAACTTGGATGCAAATATTCCATTTAGACCTTAATTTTCTTTCAAAGGCACCCAAACTACATATTGGTTATTTCAAAGTGAACTTACATATGAATATTGCGTTTAAGGTTGGGTCTTCACTTAAGGTTACTTAAATCCCCTATGGATTATTTCAAAACAAACTTGAATGTGGGTATTGCATTTAATGTTAATTACTAATATAATTTTGCAATACCCACACATGTGCTTACTTTCATTAACTTGAAAATTGGTCTTAATTTTTTTAATAATTAAATAAATTTTGTAAGAAAAAAAAGGTATGTCTTTTACATTTGATAATCTTTCCAAGCTAAACTTTTCCACTTTTTAAAAACAAGATATGAAATGACATGCATTGTTTTACATATGCTTAAGCTTTAAAAATTGCCCAAATTGCACCTTAAATTTATTTTAATTATTACAAAATTGTGAAAAAAATGTGAATTAATTTATATGTCCCAAATTCTAAACCTAAACCATTGTATGAAAAAATGAATCATAATTTCCATTCAATAAATAATTCACTAAACAAAATTTAGTAAATTATGCATTAAATATACCAAAATGGCTACAATTTTATGACATTATTTCCATTATAAATTATTTGCAATACTCGCACATGGGGACTTATATTCATCATTGGATGTCCATGAACTAGGAAAAACCCTAATAAATAAATTGATAGGTTATTGGGGGGTTGGGGTAGAAGTAAGTAAATGGTTAAATAGGTAGCCAATTTTGCAAAACCTACCTATCCATTAATATAAATATTTCACATAACAATTGACATACATGTTTGTTTATTAGCCACACATAAACACATAACACGATTTATTAATTTTTTTATTAATGTAAAAATGTGACATTGATTATTTTATGGATGAAATCCATAATATTAGTAAGATATTAAGACCATGATGATTTACAAGGGGTGCATGTTTCATTATGTGAATTATATGAAATTTGAATTTAATTTGCATGAAATGAAAATCTTAAATCCTAACATTAGACCTAAAAATGATAAATCTTAATGTTAAAACATAATTGCAAATGTGCAATAATTTCTAATTTTAAATCTTAATTTCAAACTTTGAAATGCTAATGATGTCACATGAAGTGTCACCCGTTCAACCATGAATTTCTTTTTTAAAAAAGTCACATTGTCCAACACATTATTCATCCGACCAAAAAAAAAGGATAATTATTTAATAATAGGATGAATGATGCATCATGTGAACTATGATTAACTATGATTCTTTTAAATCTTCAAATATATAAAGATTTGTGATTATTAATTACTTTTTTATTGAATTTATTTGAATTTAACATATGGATAATAAAAATTTGGGTATAAAAATCAGATTGATTAATTTTATATTTAATTAATTTAATTTTTAATTTTAATAATTTATTGAAATCACTATTTAAGATAACTATTCCATGTTATTAAATCTGATAATTAATTATTACAAAATTAATTCATGGATGTAAGGAGACATATTGCCCTAAGAGAAAAAATAAATGGGTCCATGTAGCTTGAACTTATAAAATGCAACTTGGGAATTACCTTGTTATAGGCTCTTTCATTCATCATGTCAAGAGATTGTAAGTTCAACTTTTTTATGAAAAATTCATGCACCAAGATAGGCTTAATCACAATTGTCGTTATACTATTTGTCCCACAAACAATACAACATTTTTTCAATTTCAATGAAACAAAGTAAGAAGGTTTCATGGAATTTTTAATCAACAATCCCAACGTCTAAAGTTTTTATACACCTTTGTTAACATATTATTATGAATTTAGCTCATTATTTTGGAATGACTTGACATGCGGGTATTGCATTTAAGGTAGGATTTTCATTTAAAGAAACCTAAACCTCACATGGTTTATTTTGGAATGACCTTGACTGCAAGTATGGCATGTAGGGTTGGGTTTTCACTTAAAGCTACCCAAACCACCTATGGGCTATTTTGAAATGACCTTACATGTGCATATTGCGTTTAGGGCTAGGTCATCACTTAAAAGGTATCAAAACCACCTATATGAATTATTTTGAAATGACCTTGCACATGGGTATTACATTTAGGGTTGATTTTTCATTTAAATTTGTAATACCCACACTCGTACTTACTTCTACCAACTAGAATTTTGGGGCCTAGTTGCAATACTCGTACTCATATTTATAAAGTTACTAATTGGAATCTTGGGGCCTAATTGTAATACTTGCATTTATACTTACCTCGACAAATTGGAATTTTGGAACCTGCTTACAATACCTGCATTTAGCACTAATATTATCACTATCTTTGTGTTTTTACGTTTCAATTTTTTTGTTTATTATAATAATAACCTTTCTGGCATGTTTGATTTAATGTGTGTTGAATGCATGATGTTCAATGAATTTGGGCTATGGTTTCTTCCATAAAAAATTGATCCCAAGACAAATTTCTTAATATTAATGGCAACAATTTTCATTAATAATTGAAACATATATTCATGACATCATTTAGTACATACATTTGTGTGATTGAACATTGTTTCATGCCAATCTTTGAACTATTTAACACTACTTTGATCCAATCCATCTTCATAGTGTAACACCAAACCTAAATGTAAAATGCATTTACCTTTGTGAGGCATATGTTATGAATATTGCATGCCAATACTCTCATGTGTGAAATGGCATGTTCACAAAGTGTCACATTGGATTTTTTACATGCATTTATGATTCCTTCCATTGTAGTGGTCAATTGTGCAAGAACCCTTTCCATTGGGGTTGATGAATTTATTATTTCACGAGACCTTACAATGCCACCCATAGGGAGATCACTTTGCTCCATGGTCATGAACCTTTCAAACTCCATGATCCCATCATCATCACGTTTGAGATGCTCATTTTCGCTATCATTGTTGGACTCCATATCATTTGGAATATGTTGTGGGTTTGCAAACATGTGACCCAACCCTCCATGATGTGATCCATACCATGTTCCACAGTAATGAATGATATCTTCCTAAATAACAAGCATGCGAAAATCATCACAAATTGGTGTTTACACATGTTAGCTCGCAATGCCCATTCACATGTGCAACAACATATTTTGGTGAATGGGAATTTCACTTCATAAGTGATGTTGGGAAGGCGTTAACTTTGTATGCCCCAAGCTCCATCACTTTCCACGGTTGGTTGGTATACATAGGTGAGTGAAATAAAGGCTACCTTTTCACACTTTGTGTAACAATGGCCTCCACAACCTTGTTTTTTAGGAAACCTCTTTTCTTCATTTCCAATGTGTGCATGTAATAGCATGCAATGGTTGTTAATTGCCACACCAACGAATCAATCTAACATCCTTTAAGGCCTTTTGTGTCAAAAGTAAACAAATGTTTCAACACACCATGATATGCTTCAATGTTTGCTTGGATGTCGTGGTTAGAATGGGGGCATTCATTAAACACCCACCATCCATAATTTTGCAAACATAAACACAATGCACAAGGGTTAATAACATGATTACAAAAGAATTTTGAATATTAAACCATGATAAACATTATCACTTACCAAATTGATGGTAATAAGTCTAAAAGTAATTTGTCCACACATCACCAAACCTATGTTTATGAAAGTTTCCTCTCACAACAACCTTCCCACACTCTTTAAAATCATCAATTGTTTTTCCATGATTAATGGACATGTACATCACATCATGAAGGTCTTGGAGATTACACCTTGCACCTCCACATCTTTGATTTTTTTGGTACCACGTAAGTGCCATGCTTTGAGAACATGCTAACAACAAAGGAAGATGGCAACCTTGTCCATACTTGTTACAACCTTAATGGGGACACATATGCAATAAAATTGGTATGAGTGGATGGGTCAATACAACATAAAATGCATTTGAAATAATTAAGAACTTTATGTGTCGCAACCCTAACCTTGGGCTCGTGACCAAGGCAAGGGTTTGCGACGAAGGCAAAGGCTTGCAAAGGTGTAAACCGAGAGTGAGCCCAAGAATCACATTTCATGCTCTTGGGAATGCAAGAGATTGTGAAGGAATGAGCCCCCACAATTTTAAGTGAGCTCCCACTTTGAGAATTGGAGTCCCAATGGATTCCCAAATCTTCAAAGGACCATTGTAGGGGTTAAAATTCATTAGATCAAAAGGTTCCTTATGTCATTGAAAAACTCTTAGAACGTAAATGTTTTAAATGGGTTTGCATGGCCCATTTGAGTTTTTAAAACATAAATTATGGCCAAAAGAAGCGCCAAAAGTAAAATTGGCAATTTGATTCCCGACCATTAAAAATCAGAAATTGCTTTGATTTCCTTACATGCAGGTGGCGTGTCACATACAGTTGAAAAGATCTTGACAAGAGATACAACTTTGCTTTTAATCTCATCACGATCAGAGGTTTGCAGAAGAAGTTATGGGAATCCAAATTTGTGGAAGTCCCAATTTTGGAAATTTCAAGACTCCAACTTGGGAATCCCAAAACAAAATGAGATTTGGGTGTTGGCCCCATGGCTAGGCATAAAAAATACTATAAGGGGGAAGGTGGTGGCTTCCCCCAAGTCCGGGCTGTGGTGAATATTGTGAATCTGTGGTTGCCCGTGGTTTGTCCGTGCACCAAAAGTATTCCAACTATGCACTAACCAACTTGTTGTTTGGTTTGTGTAGATCTGTGTGAGTAATTGAATTGCTTGTCTCTCTTCTTAATCCCCTTCCTAGAGCTCCAACACGCCCTTCTACCCCTAAAGTGTTACGAGCCAAGGAGCGTGTTCCAACTCTATCCTTCCATTGTTTTCACATTTAGATTCGCAGTTGAATCTACCAAGGAATTTGGGGGTGCATCATTATGAAAGATACAAAAAAACATCTAAGGAAATAAATACAAAATAGGTATTAGGTATAGAACTAACCGTAATGCCTTCAATTCTTGTGGTGCATGATCAATGAGAAAACATGATGGTTTTGAATGTGGCATGTGTGATAGCATTTTATGTTTTGATGGTTTCAACCATTCAATCAAATTCTTAACTATTTGCCTATTTGTAATAATCCACACTTTAGGGACACATGTGAGATGATCATCAAACCCCATCAAGGTGAATAGATGGAATTTCATGTCATTTGCGCCAAATGTGGCATCCGTAGAAAATGGTTGTTGCAACCCTACTTTGAGAGAGTGTGAGGATGAAACTCACACTCTCGAAATGGGGACTTGGGAGCCTTCCGAGACTCTCAAAATTTCAGAATTTGATTACAGGGGTCAAAACACCTTGCATTGGGGTGTTTTTTATATCATTGGAAGGCTAAAGAAGTGTAGATGTCGAAAATGGGTTCACATGGGCCATTTGGAAATTTGCAGAACAAGTTATGGCAAAAAGAAGGGCCGGGAGTCAAACTGGCAATTTAACTCCTGACCACTAAAAGTCGGGAGTCAACCCGACCTTGGTACGTGCAGGTGGAGTGCAATACACTATTGGAAAGCTCTCAAGGACAGCTACAAGTTTGATTTAGACCTCAACCTGATCGGAGGTTGAAGTGCCTAATGAAAATTTTCAAAATAAATTTAATTATTTGGCAATGGAATGTTGAAGCTGCCAAGGTACTATGGTATCAAGTTTGGTGGAAATGGTTACATGAATGAAACTCCTTACAACACTAGCATTGAGGACTCTAGACATGGCATCAATTTCTTGGGTAGTTTGGGGAGACATGGCTTGGGTTAATTTTGTGTCAAAAGTCACAGGGGTAGATATGGGTTTTCAATGAACCATCCCATATTGGGCAAGTTTCTTTAACACATTTGTTTTCATCAATGTGTATCAAATGTTTATTGGCCGGAGGTTCTTGGCCGGATCTTTGGCTTTATAAAAAAACGTTGCGCACTAGCGAGGAGGAGGGGTGCTTGGGCTGACAATTGGCGGGTATGTTTCCCCTCCTTTTTTAAGAACCGCTCGGCACAGGTTCAAATCTGTATAATCCCAGAAAAAAAGAGGAGTACAACTATTGCGAGGAAGTATAAAAAGGAATCTAGTCAGGCGAGAAAGAGAAAGAAAGAAAGGAGACACCATTGTTGATAATTTCAAAAGCTTGTGAAAATGCAGTTTTAATGTTTTTTATTATTATTAACTAAAATATAGTCATCCACACAAAGCCGAAGGAATTTTTTTTCATGGGCTTCCTTGATGTAAACATTTTGGTCAACCTTACTTTTAATGAAGCCAACTTGTAAAAAATATGTGGTGAATTTTTCATACCATTTGCAAGGGGCTTGTTTAAGCCCATAAAAGGTTTGGCACAAAAGGCAACACACCTTGTGTTCTTCATTTGATTTTTCCTATGTAGGGGGTTGAATCAATTGTATTTCTTTAGTGAAGATGCCATTTAGGAATGTAGTTTTAACATCCATTTAATTTATTTCAAAGTTGTATCTAGCATCAAGAACTATTAAGAGTTGTAACAAAATGATTTCCACAATGGGTTAAAATGTTTCTTCATAGTTGAATTTGTAATGTTCAAAAAATCCATGAGCCACTAATTTAGCTTTATGACAACCAAGAATCAAATTCACAATATGTTTTTTGAATAGTATCCATTTGCAACAAATAAGAGTTCTACCTAATGGTAGATTTGTGAGTTTTCAAATGTTATTCTTGAAAGTAGATGAATATTCCATATCTAAAGCTTTTTGCCACTTGTGACTTTGGGTTAACCATGGCCTTGGCCAATGATGGACTATCATTGACTTGTGCAACCAAAGCTTGAACAAAAAGATTATGAGACCCAGTAAGGGTTTTGCCTTTATTTGTTCTTTGAAACATTGTTTGATGGGTGGTTGTTTGTTGTTGTTATTTATGAGCCCTATCATGGGCACTTGAAGTAGGTGTGGCCAAGTTCACACTTGAAGTGGGTTGAGCTAGTGAACTATTGAAAGGAGGAGATCTCTTTATGTACATCGGTGATTTAGGTGTTAAATCTTGTATTTGATTTTGGTCTTATGGATTTGGTACCACAAGGGGTTGAGGAAGTATTGGTGGATTGGCAATTATTGGCAAGGTTTGTTCCTTCACATAAAGTTCCAACTTTGCGTGAACTTTTTCTTCATTGACCAAAGTATTGTTACTTGAATTTAAGGAATTAAATTCATCAAATTCAAAACTTTAGATAAATTTTTTTCATCAAAGTTGACATTTCTTCCAGAAAATGCCCTATGAGATGGACGATCATATAACTTTTAATTTTGAATTCCTTGTCTTCCATGCTTAATGAGAAAAACATTAATTGCTTTAAAATCCCATTTACATCACTTTTCAATTGGAATATGGACATGCCATACACAACCAAATATTCTTAAATGATCAATTTTGGGTTTGTGTTGTGTTCATAATTCATATGGTGTTTTGGGTTTTATTAAAGTGGGAACCCCATTTTGGATATAACATGATGTGGAAATGGCCTCTACTTAGAAAGTTGTAAGCAATTAAACAATATGTAACATATTTCAAGCCACTTCAATCATGGTAGTGCAATTTTCCCTTTTTACACTCCCATTTTGTTTTGGATTATATGGTATAGTAAATTGATGAAGGATGCCATTTAATTCAAAGGAAAAATATTCACCCCCATTGTTCGAATGAAGTATTTTGATCAATTTTTTTTTCCCACAAAATTCTTACATTTTTAAAATTTGAAGAACATTTTGACACTAGTAGGGTTTTAGAAACAAACAATTATGTTTACAACTAGATTTATAGTCATATTGGATTATGAACACTAGAATCATTTTAAATAGTTTGTTTAAGTAACTCAACATGACATGGTGCTAAATTTGTTCAAAACAACTATGTGTGATGTTCATATGGATTTACATTTAAAATAAAAGTACATAATCATTATATAATCATTTAAGACACATGTAGTCATGTTATAATCATTTATGACACCATGTAGTCATATGAATGTCATAATCTTATGTCATAGTCATAATCTTATGCATTTTCATATCATTATTTAATTATGTAAATTAATTTCATAATAAGTTAATTTCAAATTTTAATTACATATTTATAATTTATTCAAATAAATACTTTAAATTCACTATTCAAATTTAATGGTTTAAAATTTATAAATTAAATGTAAATATAAATTTTAAAGTACATTTGATATTTGGTATTTAATATTTTTTATTTGGTTCATGAATTTGGATTTTCTTAAAGAATTTGGTTAAGCTGATTTAACATTTTTTGGGCCATAAATTTAAATTTAAATTTTGAATAAAATTTAATCCATATTTTTTTATTCCATAATTTTTTTAAAAATTATAAATTTCAAATTTTCAGATGTTAAATATATTTTTATCAATTTAGAATATTTATTTCAAAAAATTCATTGGAAATTTTTTAACTATAAACATACACAAAAATATCACATGATTTAATTTTAACAAATAAATTTAAATATCATTGATTAAACCTTTATAGATTTATGTATGCCATTTGTAAAAATAAGAAACTAAAATATAACATTTTTATAAATCCCTAAAAAATGATTCCACTTGAATTTCATTTACATAGGTGTTTGTATGTAATGCATACATGACTATTGCCATGACAAAATAACCTATAATTTTTTTTATGAATGTACATGTTAAATTATATTTTAGAATATATGATGTCAATTATTATTTACATTTTTGATATAACTTACAATATACCAACTAGGTTATGACTCCAATTATCTCAATTTAATTACATATTTACACCATGTGGCATGTGTTAAATGTAAAACGATGGATATTAATTTTTCACATCATATTTGAAATAGTATTACAATTTTTTTAATAGGTGGTTACATAAGACACAAAATCCTTTTAATATCATATGCCATATCATAATGTCATATGTTACATCATGTCATGATTATTGTTGGGTAATGATTTTAATAACTTTACATCTTTAGTTTGAGTGTAAATAAAAATGAATACATGCTCACATTATACTAACATTCATTCCATTAATCCATTAGTTGTAAAAACCACTAAATTGCAACTACACATATTACCACATAAGCTAGATAGTTGCGAATATGGTTCACATTATTTCTTTAATTATTTAGGACCACTAGTTGTTTAAGAAGTGGTTGCATAGGACATGAATTCTTCTAGTGTGATTTATATTTCAAATGATAAACAAAATAATATTGAAAAAAATCATTTATGAAAAGTGTGAAATATTTAACACCTTCGAGAGAAGTTATTTGCATAGGGCCGCACACATCCAAATATATTGGTTCCAAAACATCATTAGAAGTGGTTTGACTTGCTTTTGGAAATGGTATTTTATATATGTTGCTACCCATATGCATCCTTCACATAATGATAAATTTGTGAAGTTTAATATATCTTGGTTGTCTAGATTTTTTTTTTGTTGTTAAAGTGTTCATTGAATTGATGTTAAGATGGCCAAGCCTATAATGCCATCTTAATGTCTCTTGATTAAGTGAATTTTGTGAAGTAGTAGTCACTTTTAAAATTTTATAACCTTAATGCCAATGCCAATTACATATAAAATTTTAGTTTGTGCAGATTTGAATGTCATCAAATCATCATTTTGGGTGTAAATTAGTTCAATTTCACAAAACTTATGATAAAATGAAATGCAACCCCCTTTTTGTGTAGATTGACACATATACAATAATTTTGTTTGTAAGTCTAGGCACATGTAATGCATTCTTGACCTCTACATTTTTGATTGGTTTTTGTCCAGATTGTTATCATACTTTCGTTAATTGCTCGTTTAACAATATCATCACCCAAGAAAATAAGTTATTTGTTGGGTAATGTAACATATTTTGTAAATGAATCAATGTTAGGGGGTTGTTAGCTAGTTCATGAGTGAAGGAACCAAAGGTCTTGGACTTGACTATCTCCATTTTTGTAAACAAAATACAAATGAATTTTTGATATTGAAGAATCTTGAGTGGAGCTTGTATTGGCTTGTTTACTATGTTTGGGTATGATTTTTGAAAATTCATGTTAACTCTATCTTTAATTTAGGGTTTGCATTTAGAGGCAAAATGTTTTTTCTTGTGGCAAGAATAACATTTGACCATTGACTTGTCTTTTTCAATCTTGGGTTCTTGTGGTGATGCATTTGCTCGTCCTTCGGGAAAATTATTGAAGTTAGACCTTCTTTTATTATTGAACCTTCTTTTGTTATTTACAAAGAAGGCCAAAGTAATCCCATTTTCAAGTGTTGTTTTGGTCAAAGCTACCTCTTGAAAAAACCTACCAATAATTGTAGGAAAAGTTAAGGTTGTGTCGTGACCATGTGTTGATATAAATGGTTGATGAGAGGTTGGTAAATTTTGCTAACAAGAAAATCACTAATTGAGCATTGTCAATTGTAAGTCTTGATGTTGCAACTTCACTAAAGGCTCCTTGGAAATCTTCAATGAATTTAGTGATTGATTTTCCTTCTTGCAATTTAATTGTCATCAAAGTTTTTTGAATAGCAAGTTGTGTTGTTCTTTCAAAATGCATGTAGATCATTTAAATTTTTCCCAAACCTCTATAGAGGTTTTCAATTGACATACCTTTTGTACTTGAATATCCCCACAATGAAGTATAAGGTTAGACCTTGCTCTATCATCTTTTAAAGTTCAAGCTTTGAGAGTAGTATGGTCTTCTATTCCAGGATTAGGACCAATTTTGTTCAGAATGCCGAAGTTATCACTCTTGTGAATTGAACATCTCCATTTTGGTATTCCACATCAAGTAGTTAGTACCCTTGAGCCTTTCAATTGATTAAGCTCTAGTTTCCAAATCGCTTGTCTTTGATGTCCACATTTTTTCAATTAAATTGTCAACTTAAGATTCATAATAATTGAGTGTTGGCCCAGGTATTGAAATCTATATCAAACCATCAATGCTTTATTGCAATTGTAGCATGTTGTCAATAATGAATTTTTTATTGCTGCACTCTGGACATTCTTCCTTCAAGGAATGATGTACACATGGCAAACCCACTTTGATACCATGGAAGCTTAAAGGCAAGGTAAGAAAACCAAACAGAACATGATTGTAATAATCATTTATGTAAATAAAGTGTTTCTAAGTCTTTCCGTATAAGG
>Ga0116227_10015080_pt1 | contig 11538 bp, 4 predicted proteins | sample S1TSphgellanicum_FD_89693 | JGI IMG/M metagenome (GOLD analysis project Ga0116227, IMG submission 89693) | Host-associated microbial communities from peat moss isolated from Minnesota, USA - S1T2_Fb - Sphagnum magellanicum MG | ecosystem: Host-associated > Plants > Peat moss > Unclassified... | reverse complement strand
GCGCCGGTAGCCGCGGCGGATCGGCAGCTCGTCATTGACCCGAAAACGCGAGACGCCGGTGAGCGTGATGAGAAAGCGGCCGTCGGACGTCTCAGCGAACTGGGTGAGGCGGCCGAGGCAGCCGATCTGATACAGGCTGGGGCCGGTGGGCGCGCGCGGGGCATGGGTGTTGGGCTGGATCATGCCGAACATCCGCCCCGCGGCCAGGCTGTCCTCCACCATGGCCAGGTAGCGCGGCTCAAAGATATTCAGCGGCAGCCGCCCGTGCGGCAGCAGCAGCGCGCCCGGCAGCGGAAATATCGCAAATTCCACCGGCAAATCCTGGAGCGTGGGGTTCGGCCAACTGGTCATCATGGGTCCAGCGGCGATGTGGGGGCGTTCAAGAGAACAGCAACGCGGAGAGTCGGCGGCGGGCGGCCATGGTGGCAGGGTCGGCAAACCCCCAGGCCTCGAAGAAGCGCAGCAATTGCTGGCGCGCCGCGTCGTCGCGCCAGGTCCGGTCACGCTTGAAAATCTCCAGCAGCGCCTCGGCCGCCTGCATACGCTCGCCGGCGGCATTCAGCGCGGTGGCGAGTTCGAAGCGCGCTTCGTGGTCGGCCGGGTCGGCGGCGAGGCGCTGGCGGTAGGTGTCGAGCTTGGCGGTGGCCCGGCGGCCTTCCTCCGCCAGGGCGAGCGCCGCACGGGCGCCGGCGATTTCCGCGTGCTCGGCGATTTTGGCCGGCACCTGGGCGAGCGCATCCTGCGCCTGGCCTTCGTCGCCCATGGCCAGCAGCGCGCGGATCAGGCCGCCCCAGGCGTCGGGGTTTTCCGGCTCCTGGTTCAGCAGGGCGGAGAAACCGTCGGCAGCCACCTCCGGCTGGCCAGCCTCCAGCGCCGCACGGGCTTCGGCGAGCAGATCGGCCGCCGGCATGCTGCCGCCGGCGATCTTCAGCAGCGCCTCGACAAAGCGCTTGATGTCGCTCTCCGGCAGGGCGCCCTGGAAAATATCGGCAATCTGCCCCTGCCAGAAGGCCGCCACCGTCGGCACGGACTGCAGCGGCAGGCCGAGCTGGGAGAGCTGGGCCACCAGCTGCTTGTTCTTGTCGATATCGATCTTGACCAGCCGGATGCGCCCGCCCGCCGCGCGGGTCACGCGCTCCAGCGCCGGCGTCAGCGTCTTGCAGGGGCCGCACCAGGTCGCCCAGAAATCGACCAGCACCGGCATGCTGCGCGACGCCTCGATGACGTCGTGCATGAACGTACGTTGATCGCCGTCGATGATCATGCCCTCGGCCTCCGGCGCCGCGCCGCGCTGCGGCGGCATCGGCGCTCTCGCCAGCGCTGCATCGGGGCGGGCCGGTCGGGCGGGGGCCGGTTTCTGGCCGATAATATAGTCCATCTCTGTCGTTTCCGTCTGTTCGGGCGCGTCTCGCCTCCGCGGCGGGGGGCGCTGGACGCTGTCTGGACCCTCTCTAACATGTTGTGGGGCAGAAAGGCTGCAACCCGATGCGCCGCCTCACATGACAGACGCGCTACCGACCCGCCCCGGCGATACGCGACGGGCTTGCAATCCCCCGCCGCCCGGATTAATCACCCCTCCTCGCCGCTGAGAGCGGCAGGAGCGCGGGCGTAGCTCAGGGGTAGAGCACAACCTTGCCAAGGTTGGGGTCGAGGGTTCGAATCCCTTCGCCCGCTCCAAATTTCCTTAGGGAAATCAGAGCGTTATGAGAAGGCCGCCGCAAGGCGGCCTTTCGCTTTTCCGTCGTGGTGTCCACATGGTGTCCACCGCAGGCGGGAATAGACACCACGCGATCTGACGCACTCCTAGGCAAAGACGCTCCTTGGGCGACGACGCGCTTCCCCGAGGATCGAAGCGCGTCTCTTTTACCTTCTTTGGCGCTTCCCAGCACCCTTCGCGAGATGGATACGAGAGTCGTTGTTTAACTCACTGCGGAAAGGACCAGAGAATAGATAGGGGTAGAGCCACCCGACCGGGCCCGAAAGAGAGCACCTGGTCGCCAAGGTAAACCACAAAGGCAGATCCAGTGTATGACTTGCCCGGTCCTTCCGTGAAGAACCAATCAAGGTGGCGGAAATCGTCCGCGCCTACGGTCGTCGATGCCTTCATCTCAAACAAAGCGAGGATTCGACCGGGCGCCTGGGCGATGATGTCAATCTCCCGAGGAGCGTAGCGCCAGTGATACAGTTCCCAGCGCCGCTTGAGAAACGGGAGCGACTTCTCCAGCTCACAAAAAACGAAACTCTCCAGGACATGACCTAGAGCGACTGGGTCGGCGCCGAGGCCAAAGCTTGTTGCGTCCTCGCCCCGCAGTGCTGTGGCGCAGCCGGTGTCCATGAAGTGTAGCTTGGGAGACCTGACCTCCTTGCGTGCGCCAGAAGCGGTCCAAGCTCCAAGACGGTGAACAATCCCGAGACGGGAAAGCACATCAAGATAGGTTGTGACCGTTTCCTTGCGCGCTCCGAGCGCACTGCAAAGGCTCGTAACATTGAGCTCCTCTGCTGTCCGATGAGCAAGCTGATTGATGAGCCGTCGCAGTGTATCTGGCCGGCGCACCTCGGCGACGGGTGCGATGTCGCGCTCCACGATGCTACCGACATAGGATTCGTAGCGATCCATGCGGTCTCTCTCTTCGAGAGGGCGGATCTCCGGAAAGCCGCCACGCACAATCAGGTCAATCGCGTCGGAACGCTGAAAACGGGCTGGCGAAGGAAGACGGCCGGCAAGGGCGGCTGGGTCGTCGTCGATAGTGTCTAACAGCCGGCATGGGCCGGAACGCATTATCTCCGCGGCACTGAGGGGCCGGAGTGTCAGCGTCGAGACCCGCCCTGCGAGGGTGTCAAGCGCCTTGGGCGTTGTGAAGATATCCGAGGAACCAGTGAGAACGAACTGCCCTGGGCGTCGATCACGGTCTACGATCCGCTTCAATGCCAGCGTAATCTGCGGCAAGCGCTGGACCTCGTCGATGACGATCGGCAACCCGGACTTTTGGGTCTCGGCAATGAGCGTGCCAAGTTGACCGTAGGGGTCCAACGCCAGGGATCCGAGGAGACTCTCGTCGTCAAGATCAAGGAAACGAGCCGCCTCGACCATGTCGCGGACCAGAGTCGTTTTGCCCGTCTGCCGGGGACCGACGATGTTGATTACGCGGGTAGTCCGCAAAGCACTTACTACCCTCGCGTTCAGATGCCGGGGAATAATGTCCATGCAGGAGCGACCTCGGAAAATCCGCTATTAGATATGCAGAAATTCGGCGATTTATCAAACGGAAAATTGCCTATCGGGGGCCAATGAGCTACGATGCCAAGCGGGAGGGCGATCTGCTCGGCTGTCGATATCGCCGCCTCCATACGCGAGAGGGCCGTGTGCTGCAATTTGACGACATCAAGCCCGGTTCACGTCTCCGCGGCCTCGATTCTGCCGGGGTCGCCGAGGTGGTTCAGGTCGCGCGATTCGGCGCCGACGCGCTCAATCTGGTGTTCCGGGTCGATGGCAGAGTGGGCGAACGTCTGGTCTATCGCGGCGAGGAAACCTCATTCGAGTTCGTCGAAGCCGGCCGTGCCTATGCCTTCGACGCTGATGGTGGCCTCCTGCGTCTAGCCTCTGAGGCCTACCGCATCCGTTTGGCGCACCTTTTCGATCCCTACCTCGCCGTCAGCGCTTCACAAATCGAGGCGCTCCCACACCAAATAACCGCTGTCTACGGCGAGATGTTGCCGCGTCAGCCTCTGCGCTTCCTGCTGGCGGACGACCCCGGCGCCGGCAAGACGATCATGGCCGGCCTTCTCATTAAAGAACTGCTGATCCGTGGCGACCTGGAGCGCTGCCTGATTGTCGCGCCCGGTAGCCTGGTCGAGCAGTGGCAGGAGGAAATGGCCGAGAAGTTCAGCCTGGGCTTTGACATCCTGTCTCGTGACCAGATCGAGGCGTCGATCACCGGCAATCCGTTCGTCGAACGCAACCGCCTGATCATGCGTCTGGATATGGCGGCACGATCCGACGAATTGAAGGCGAAACTCGAGGCCGCTCCGGATTGGGATCTCGTCATCTGCGACGAGGCCCACCGGATGGCCGCCTCCTATTTCGGCGGCGAGGTGAAGGAGACCCAGCGGCACAAGCTCGGCAAGCTCCTTGGCACCCGGACCCGGAACCTATTGCTGATGTCGGCGACGCCGCACAACGGTAAGGAGGCGGATTTTCAGCTCTTCATGGGTCTCCTTGATGCCGACCGCTTCGAGGGCCGCTTTCGGGAGGGCGTCCACAAAGCCGACGTCTCAGACATGATGCGGCGGCTGACGAAGGAAGAGCTCTACCGATTCGACGGCACGCCCCTCTTCCCAGAGCGGTGTGCCTATACGGCCAGCTACGCACTGTCGCCTATGGAAGCCGACCTCTATCAGGCGGTCACGACCTACGTCCGGGAGGAAATGAACAAGGCCGACCGCAGTGGCGATAACAGCCGCCGCAGCAATGTCGGCTTCGCGTTGCAAATCCTCCAGCGTCGGTTGGCGTCCTCCCCCGCGGCGATCCACCGATCGCTGGAGCGTCGGCGCAAGCGCATGGAGGAACGGCTCCGGGAGGAACGCGGACTACGCCAAGGGGGGGCAGCCCCGCTGGCCCGTGCGCCCGTGCTTCCGGCCTACGACCCTGACGAAATCGATGAGGCGACCGGGGCCGAGGCGGAGGAAGCCGAGGAACAGATCCTCGATTCAGCCACGGCGGCTCAGACGCTGATGGAGCTGGAAGCCGAGATCGTCATCCTCAAGGATCTTGAAGAGCGCGCCTTACGTCTGAAGTTGTCGGGTCAGGACGCAAAATGGCGCGAGCTTGAGTCGATCCTCGACGATCCGATCATGCTCGATCCGGCGTCCGGCCTACGGCGCAAGATCCTCATCTTCACCGAGCCCAAGGACACGCTCGAATATCTCGCGCACAAGATCACAGCGCGCTTCGGCGATGCCTCCGCCGTGGTAGTCATCCATGGCGGCATCGCGCGCGAGGCTCGTCGCGGTGCGATCGCCGCCTTCAACAGCGATCCGGTGGTCCGTGTGATGATCGCCAACGATGCGGCCGGTGAAGGTGTGAACCTTCAGCGCGGCGCCCACCTAATGGTGAACTACGACCTGCCCTGGAACCCGAACCGGTTGGAGCAGCGCTTCGGTCGCATCCACCGTATCGGACAGACGGAGGTATGCCATCTCTGGAACCTGTGCGCGTCGAACACCCGGGAAGGCGAAGTCTACCGCCGGCTTCTCGAAAAGCTTGAAGAGGCGCGCGCCGCGCTGGGCGGCAAGGTCTATGATGTGCTTGGCGAATTGTTCGAGGGCCAGGCGCTACGCGACCTTCTCGTCGATGCGATCCGCTACGGCGATCGGCCGGAGAAGAAAGCCGAACTGTTCCGAAAGGTCGATGGCGCCGTCGATGTCGATGCGATCGAAAGGCTGGTTGCGGAGCGTAAGCTAACCTCGGAGGGCATGGACCCGCACGCCGTCTCAGTGATCCGGGAAGAAATGGAACGGGCGCAGGCCCGCCGTCTTCAGCCACATTTCATCGGCGCGTTCTTTCGTGAGGCATTCACGCTTTTGGGCGGCCGCATCGCGGAACGCGAAAAGGGCCGCTTCGAGATTCTGCGCGTTCCGTCGATCCTGAAGGAAAGGGACCGCCTGATCGGGCGCGGCGATCCCGTGCTCGACCGCTATGCCAGGATCACCTTCGAGAAATCCCTGGTTGTCGGCCAGCCGCAAGCCGAATTGGTCGCCCCCGGTCATCCGCTCCTGGAGGCAGCCGTTGATGTCGTGCTCGAACGATTTCAGCCGTTGCTCGGCCAGGGTAGCGTCTTGGTCGATGAGGCGGATGAGGGAGTCGAACCCCACCTCCTCGTTTATCTGGAACATGCGATCCGCGACGGCCGCACGGTCAGATCCGGCGAGCCGCGCGTGATATCGCAGCGGCTACAGTTCACCCACCTGAAAGAGGACGGTTCTGCAGTCGATGGTGGGTCTGCGCCCTACCTCGATTACCGTCCAGCGACGGCTGAAGAAAAAACCCTGGTCGCCGACGCGATTACAGCGCCATGGCTCTCGGCCCGCGTCGAGGATCGCGCGCTCGGCTACGCCATCTCAAGCCTGGTGCCTGGACACTTGGCCGAAGTGAAAGGACGAAAGTTCGTCGAGATCGACAAGGTCGAGCGCGAGGTCCGCGCTCGCCTAAACCGCGAAATCAACTACTGGGACGCCCGAGCGGCACGGCTCCGCGAGGAAGAGCGCGCCGGCAAGGAGCAGCGCATCAACGCCTCCAACGCCGAAGCCACCGCCCAGCGATTGGTCGAGCGGTTGCACAAGCGGCAGGCCGAGTTGGAGCGTGAGCGGCAGATCACGGCGCTGCCGCCAGTCCTGAAGGGCGCGGCGCTGGTGATTCCAAAGGGTCTCCTCGATGCGCGGCGAACGCCCGTTGATGCGCCCAAGGCCTTTGGCTTCTCTGAGGACCCTGCGGCTCGCGCTGCTGTCGAGCAGCTTGCCATGAACGCTGTCATGGCGGCGGAGCGGGCACTCGGCAACACGCCAAGAGATGTTTCGGCCGAGAAGAAAGGCTGGGACGTTGAAAGCCGCGACCCGCAATCCGGCCATCTGCGCTTCATCGAGGTGAAGGGACGCCACGCAGATGCGCGCGATGTCATCGTCACCAAGAACGAAATCCTGGCATCGCTCAATGCGCCTGATGCTTTCATTCTGGCGCTTGTGCGCGTTGCCAACGGTTTTTCGCATGAACCGATCTACGTGCGACGCTTCTTCAAGAGGGAACTCGGCTTCGCGGAAACCGCCGTGGTGTTTAACATCGACGATCTGGTATCCCTGGGTCGGTGTCCGAACGTCCTTACCGAGTCTCAAACGGAGACCGAGGTCGCGTGACCAGTTCATCTTCCATTGAATATCTGGCTTAGGTTTTGAAAATAGTGGCGATCCCGGTACGCAAGAAACTCATCGAAGTCTCCATTCCGCTGGAAGCGATCAACGTCGCTTCGGCAAAGGAAAAATCGATCCGCCACGGCCATCCTTCGACATTGCATCTGTGGTGGGCGCGCCGGCCTTTGGCGGCGTGCCGGGCGGTCCTGTTCGCGCAACTGGTCGATGACCCCTCGTCGTGGCCGGAGCGCTTCGACCATGACGAGGAAAAGATCGAAGCGGAGCGGCGGCGTCTGCACAAAGTCATCGAAGCCATGGTGCCGTGGGAGGCGTCGAACAACGAAGTGATCCTAAACGCGGCTCGCTGGGAAATTGCGCGGTCGGTCGCCTGGGGGCTCGGCGAGGAGCCGCCGGCGCGCGAAGATGGGCCGGCAATTCTAGACTATCTGCAGACCAAAGCGCCCCCTGTCTACGATCCCTTTTCCGGTGGTGGTTCGATCCCGTTGGAAGCGCAGCGGCTTGGTCTTCGCGCCTACGGTTCGGACTTGAATCCAGTGGCGGTATTAATTGGCAAGGCGTTGGTTGAGATTCCACCTAAATTTGCCGCCCGCCCGCCTGTAAATCCCAAGGCACAATCGGAACTGGAGCGTGGAGGGCGATGGAATGACAAGGCTGCGCGTGGTCTAGCGGAGGACGTGCGTTACTATGGCCAGTGGGTTCGGGATCAGGCCGAAACCCGCATCGGCCATTTGTATCCTCAAGCGCAATTGCCCGATGGGTCGGTCGCGACAGTCATCGCTTGGATTTGGGCGCGGACAGTCACGTGCCCCAACCCAGCATGTCGAGCTGAAATGCCGTTATCTGGAAGCTTTATGTTATCCACTAAAGCTGGGCAGAAGACTTGGGCGGTGGCTCACTTTGAAATAATAGACGGCCGCCCCCGACCAGTATTTGCCGTTGAAAGCGGTTCTTTGACAAAAGACAGAGAAAAAGAGCTCTCGATCGGTTCGGGCTACATGGCCGCAAGTGGCAAGAAGGCCAAAGCTGTCTTCCGGTGCATCTGCTGTGGTGAGGGGCCTGTAAAGGGTGAATACGTCGATGCTGAGGCGACCGCTCACCGTATGTCGAGCGTGCCTGTGGCGATAGTCGCCGAGGGGCAACGTGGTCGGACTTACTTGCCAGTCGATACGAGCCAGCGCGACATAAGCGATTTGGCGGCTGCCAAACTCGAACGGGAAATTGATCCATCTAAAATCCCCAGCGAAGAATGCCGTGGAACTTTTGCCAGTAATGCACAAGGGCGACGATATGGATTTAACGCGTTCTCCGACTATTTTACTCCCCGACAACTCGTTGCTCTAACGACGTTCTCTGATTTGGTTGGAGAAGTACGTGAGAAAATTATAGAGGAAGGAATGAAGGCTGGTCTCCCAGCGAACACTGAGCCGCTTCACGCAGGCGGCTCAGGTGCGGTGGCGTATGCGGACGCGGTAGTCACTTATCTGGCATTTGCCGTGGACCGCCTTGCTGATCGTTCTTCGACGCTTTGTACCTGGGATACAGGCGCAGAAGGCAAATCGAGTACAGGGGCACCCGGCCGTAGCGCGGCGATTCGTGGGACGTTTTCACGCCAAGCGATCTCCATGACTTGGGATTTTGCAGAGGCAAATGTATTCAGTTCCTCAGCAGCGAATTTTAACGACGCAGTTGGCTGGGTATTGAAGCCATTCGACCACAACAGGATCCCTGCCATAGGATTGGGGCGCATAGTCAATCTGGATGCTGCGCGAAATAACTATCCGGTGCGGCCGGTGGTTATTTCAACTGATCCTCCGTACTATGATAATATTGGCTATGCGGACCTCTCAGATTTTTTCTATGTTTGGCTGAGGCGTTGTCTATATAGAACTTGGCCGGACCTATTTCGTCGACTAACCACGCCAAAGACTGAGGAGCTTATCGCGACCCCCTACAGACGGCGTGATCCTGCCGGCTTAAGCTCCGCAGATTCAGATGCCCTGTCTGATAAGGATAGAGCCGAGGCGTTCTTCATGGAGGGGATGAAACAAGCGCTTTCCGCCATGGGTGCGGCGGCCAGCCAAGATGAGCCACTTACGATATACTATGCGTTCAAGCAGTCAGAGGTGGCTGAGGCCGGCATTACGTCGGCCGGTTGGGCAGCATTCTTGCAAGCGGTCGTGAGCGCCGGCCTATCTGTGGATGGGACTTGGCCCATGCGGACTGAATTGGGTAGTCGTATGATCGGAATAGGGGCCAACGCCCTTGCCTCTTCGATCGTTCTTGTGTGCCGCAAGCGTGCATCCGACGCGCCGGATATCACCCGCACAGAGTTTATACGAACGCTCAAACACGAACTGCCGAATGCCATCGATGACATTCGGAAAGCGGGCGTCGGTCCCGTCGATATGCAGCAGTCAGTTATCGGCCCTGGGATGGGGGTGTTCTCACGCCATGCGAGGGTTCTGGAAGATGACGACAGTGCAATGAGCGTGAAGACGGCATTGGGTTTGATCAACAGAGTTTGGGAGGAGATCGAGAACGAGCTCGATCAGGCATTCGATGCCGAAACCCAGGTGGCGCTCGCTTGGTTTGCTACATATGGCTTTGAGGCGCGTGCTTCAGGTGAGCTGATCATGCTGACCACCGCTAAGAACACTTCTGACCGGGCGTTGTTCACTTCTGGGGTATTCAAAGACATGAAAGGCAAGGCGGCGCTCACCCCCCGTGAGGAATTGCCGGTTGGCTGGTCGCCCGCGCGGGACAGAACCCTTACCGTATGGGAATGTGTTCAACACACGGCTCGGACTCTGAACGCCTCGGACGGCGGCAGCACCGCAGCAGCCGCACTGGTGGCGCAAATGGGCGCCAAGGCCGCGGAGGCGCGCGCGTTAGCCTACCGATTGTTTGAAATCGCCACCAACAAGGGGTGGTCGAATGAGGCGCTCGTCTACAATGAGCTAGCACAGGAATGGACCAAGCTTGAGGACGCTGCGGCTACGCTAGCCGATTCTAGCAGCGCGCTGGGCTCGACCCAGACTGCATTCACCTTTGAGGATACAGTCTGATGTCTGCGGAGAAAGAGACGCTTCAGCGTGTGCAGGGCTGCCTATATCATCTTCGTCGTGGGTTGGCGCCATTTGTTGAGGCCAGGATGAAGGACCGCCACGGCGCGAACTGGCTGAACTACGCCAGCCGTGCCACCGGTGGGGCGGCAAACTCAGCGCTCGACGAATATGGCCTTCTCAAAACGATGATCGACAATTGGCGCGACGTGTTCGACGACGCCTTTGGCCGCAACGACAAGCACCGGGTTCGGAATTTCACGTCGACGGCGCTTGAGGCCCGTAACGCCACATCGCACCTCTCCATTCCTCTTCAGGACGACGAGGCACTTCGGTATCTCGACGCGATTCATCAGCTCCTCAAGGCGGTGAAGGCCCCGACGGTCGAGATTGCAGAGGTGAAAAAGCTATATGACACGCAGCGCCAGTCCGGGATGCCGACGCCGGTAGTTACCACTGTCGCGGAGACGCCGCCGCCCGCTCGTCCAACACTGGCTCTCGCCCCAAAGGAAGAACTCGAAGACAAGCCGGGCAAGGCGCTTCGACCCTGGATCGAGGTGGCCCTGCCGCATCCGGACGTACTCGCCAACCGGTTCAAGGAAGCCGAGTTCGCTGCCGATCTTTTCGCGGTCGACGCCGGCCATGCGACCGAGGATTATGCGGCACCGGAGAACTTCTTCCGCATCACCTTCCTCACGGAAGGCTTGCGTCGTGTCCTCACGACAAGTCTTCAGCGGCTGGCCGGCGCGGGCGGTGATCCGGTCATTGGCCTTCAGACAGCGTTCGGTGGAGGCAAGACGCACACGATGCTCGCGGTCTATCACCTCGCCAATGCGGCCAATCTGTCGCTACTCGACGGTGTCGCACCGCTCGCCGAGAAGGCTGGAGTGAAGACGTGGCGACAGCCGAAGGTGGCTGTCTTCGTCGGCACTTCGAAAGGCACCGACGTCTCGCTGATCCTCAAAGACGGTCCCAAGGTCCATACGCTATGGGGTTACATCGCTTGGCGTCTGGCGGGCGAGGCCGGTTTGGCGATCATGGCGGAAGCCGAAGCGGCGCGCACGAATCCGGCCTCGGAACTGCTGGTCGAATTGTTCAAGCTCGCCGGTCCGAGCATCATTCTGCTGGACGAATTGGTCGCCTACGCACGTCAGTTGTCGGAGGACCGGTTCGAGGCGTTCCTCTCCTTCATTCAGTCTCTGACCGAAGCGGCCAAGATGGTGCCGGGCATCCTGATCGTCGGGTCGCTGCCGGAGAGCGTGGCCGAGGCGGGAGGACCGAAGGGCGAGGCTGCCCTGCTGCGGCTTGAGAAGGTGTTCGGCCGGGTGCAGTCTGCGTGGCTGCCGGCCTCCGGCGACGAAACCTACGAGATCATTCGCCGCCGCCTGTTCCAGGCGCTGGACGCCGAGGGCGAGCGTGCGCGGGACGAGACGGTGAAGGCGTTCCACGATCTCTACCGCAAAAATCCAGCCGAATTTCCGCCCGAGGCGAAAGACGCGCGCTATCAGGATCTTCTCCGGCTCTCTTACCCCATTCATCCTGAATTGTTCGAACG
>Ga0116227_10015079_pt1 | contig 11539 bp, 9 predicted proteins | sample S1TSphgellanicum_FD_89693 | JGI IMG/M metagenome (GOLD analysis project Ga0116227, IMG submission 89693) | Host-associated microbial communities from peat moss isolated from Minnesota, USA - S1T2_Fb - Sphagnum magellanicum MG | ecosystem: Host-associated > Plants > Peat moss > Unclassified... | reverse complement strand
TATATTATTTTTTTTTTTTTTTTTTTTTTTTTTTTTTTTTTTTTTTTTTTTTTTTTTTTTTTTTTTTTTTTTTCTACTTTCATATTTAGGTAGCCAAATTTGATAGGGTTTATCTATAGGTTTATGATAACATTTGCCTTGTGGTTTACAATGGGTAAGGCCTCTTGAGGTGAAGGACATTCCTGCAAGGTAAGGCCCCAACCAGCTAAACCCCTTGTTTTGGGAATGCCACCACCTCCAAGCCTTTCTCTACACAAGGTTTTCATCTTTGAGAAACCCAAGTTACAAATTGATAGATCCTTTACCATCATCTCTTTGTCCCCATTCTTCTCTTTTGCCCTCTTTTCTCTCTTTCTTTCCTTAGGTAAGTTCACTAATGAGTGTGCAAGCCAATGTTGGCTGGGTACCCATTTTGGTTCGACATAACTCCTTTTTCTAGTTTCAAATGATCAGAACTCAAATCAAAATTTTCGAATTGGTCCCAAAATTGGTTAATCTAACAAAACCAAGGTCAGAATTAAACCTTGGTTCCTTCTTTTTGTTGACCCAAAACCAAAACCAGGCTTAAGGTTTTTGTTGGCTTCAACTTGGTAACCAGCCCTAAACCAATCTAAAGTATATGTAACTAAATTTAACTATTGGTAAAGAACCACTAGGGTAAAGAGGCCCATCACCAAACACATGCTGATCACCAAGCACCTACCTAGTGTGGCAGCCTCCCTATGTTAGAACAAAACAATTCTTATAAACTTTCGCCTTTTAGCCTATCACCAAACACTTGGTTGAAAATAATTTTGTTCTAAACTTTTCATATTGTTGACTACCCATCAAGTTTTAATGTTCGATATTAAGGATTTTGGTGGTCATATTTGTAAAAAGTTTGAATAAATTTACAAGGGACTTGTTTGGTGATGGACGATTGGTTGAATTTCATTATGGAAGGGGGGAAACATGAGGTACTTTCAATGTTTGATTATAAGGAAAATTTGGGCCAATTTTTCAAGGGCCCCATGTTTTGTGTGGAAATAAAAGTTTGGTCATAAGCAATTGGACTGAACAATGCAAGGAGAAGAAGTTTGGTGATGGGGTTTGCAGGTCATGTTAAATAGCACACAAGTAATCATAAACAAGGATTAGGGTTTACAAGATTCCAATGGATACTCAAATCCTACACATTAATTGGGGAAACCTTTTTAATTTCCAGCCAATTTTGTGCACATCCCATTCCTGCCAAAAATCAAAAGCACCAAATTCACAAAGCAATGTTGCAAATTTACGTACATAATAATTCATTATTACAAAGATACAAGCAAAAAAAATTCAATATGTTGGAGCTTTTAATTTGTGAGAGAACTAATGTTAAATCATTCATCAAGGTTTTGAGACCATATGGGCTAAACCAATAGAGGCCAAGTAACATAGGAATAGAAAGCTCTAGATTAGAAACACAAGTCCTAACATATCAATAAGAATAAATTCTATGACTTATAATAGCTAAAGCTAAAGGATTGGATGTTAGTAGAGTTCAAGGATTGACAATCCAATCGTGCTAGACTTTATACTAAAACTTGTAATCCATGTACAATAAGCATAACTATGGGATTTTGGCAAAAAAAGATTTTCAACAAGTGTGTAACACCATGCCCAAGTCGAGGGAATGGTTAATTATTAACTATGTTGTTAATATAGTAGGGAAAACATTGCTAGTGTTTTATACTTTCAAAGGAAAGAGGATACGAAATGACTACATTCAACTTTGCAAACCATGGACATGTATGGCTATGTAGTCAAAAGCATGGATGACAACATTTCTTTTTTTTTAATTCCTCGCTTTCTTCAAAAGGTCAATACAAGGTGTAATTTTTCTAACAAAGGGCATATGTTCATCTTAGATGGCCATGGATTCCATGTCACACTTGAAGCAATTGAGCAAGCACAAACATTTGGGCTAAATATGGTTATCTTACCTTCACATACATCCCATGCACTATAGCTTTTGGACATAATTTGCTTCAAACCTTTCAAGATTGCTTTCAGAAAAGAAAGAGACACAACAATGATCAATAGGAATTACATTGCACTAAACAAAATAGTTTTTGTAAAAAAAGTGGACAAAGCATTAAACTAAGCACTCTCAATAAAAAAATATCAATTCATAGTTCAAAAGTATAGAGATTTGGCCACTAAACCTTAAAGCCATGGATGGAATAACAAGGCTTAGTAGTTTATACACAATAGTCAATCAAACTAAAAAAAAGTAAAATGATGATTATCAATTAAATTGAGAGGAGGATGGGGAGATGGAATGGGCAGTATAAAATGTTGTAGAAGAGTTAATCAACATAGCTTCAAATGTTGAACTTACAACTCATGAATCTATACCTAATAGTGTGGTTCAATAATAGCTTATGTACTATATGGACATGCATATAGTTCTTACAATCACTAACCTTGAATCTATTTTTCTAATATAAAATATGGTTGAAACCTTGGAACAATTTTCAGCAAATGTGGGAATAGAATGCATAATCTCAGAAACTTAGGAAGCATTGGCAGGTAATAACTTGTTGCCATTACCATATCTCCTTGCAATAAGGACCAATGGAAAAAAATTGTTAGTTGATTATTTGTAGAATCATGTTGTAACTTTATAAAAGTACTTGACCATTATGTGGAAAAAGGTAATGGATAGGGAGGTGACAAAAAAAATTAGAGAAACAAAAAGGAAGGAGAAGTAAGACAAGGAAGCTAAAAAAACAACAACAACAATGATTGTAACAAAATGAGTAACTAAAAGGGAATTTATAAAACAATAATGAGTTGCCTTCATTGCAGCTTGGTCATCTACAACAATCAAAGAAACAAAAAATAAATTTCACCATAATTTCTAAGAGGGAATGAGAGCTCACCCTCTTGGATATAGGGTTGTGAACTTTGGTTGGATAACGAATTTTCAAAAATAGGTTCAATAGTGAATTGGGGCTCAAATGTAAAAAAGGAAGGGAGTTGCAACATTTTTACAACAACTTGACGAAATAGAACAATTAAAAAGAGTAAGAGGGATGAATAGGGTCTAATGTTTAATGAATTAGAATAGGGTAATAAAAAAATAAGGGAATAAGCTTAAAACTAATGTAATAATAATAACAATTGGGGTAGGAGGGTCAAGTAAAAGTTATAGGAATAATAGCTTAGTGGTTTGATGACTAATAGGAACTCCATGGTTCCAAGTTCAAAAGCACCAACTGAAAAACACTGAGAACTCAAGAAGGTTTGATATGATCAAGAACACCAGGAAAGGACCAAAGAAAGGAACAACACTAAAAGCAGATGAACAACATTAAGAAAAGGATGAACATTAAGAGAAGACCATCACGAACACAAGAGGGGGGGGGGGGGTGATTCATTAGGAACAACATTGGGAAGAAATGAAAAATACCAGGAAAAGGACCCAAATCAGAAAAAGGACCATCATGAACACAAGAGAGAGAGGGGAGGTTCGATTCATAAAAAATAACACTTGGAGAAGATGAAAAACATTAGGAAAAGGATTAGCACCAAGAGAGGACCATCACGAACACAAGATATAAGGGGGTTGTGATTTATCAAAAATAGCACCGGGAGGAGATGAACAATACTAAGAAGTGGATTAGCACTGGGAAAGCACCAAGAAGAGGATTAACACCATGAGAGGATTGGCATTAGGAAGAGGACCATCACAAACATCAGAGAGAGGGAGGGTTGATTCAATTGGAGCCACACCAAGGAGAAAAGTAGCACCAAAAAAAACTCAAGGGCACTAGGAAGAGGACTAGCACCATATATGAACATACATGGAGAAAATCAAGAACACTAGGAAAAGAGGAATAACATTGGGAGAGGACCATTGCAAATGCCACCAAAACACTAGGGAACTTCAATCCACCATAGGAAAACAACTTCTTTCATGAACATGAAACCGTGAAATGCACTACCACCTACAACAACAAAACACTTAGAGCTAATATGGATTTTCACAAAACTTGGGAAGTTCTATTGCACCAACTTGTACTTCATGAAGGAATGCCTCCAACATGCTTTAAGCATGCATCCATGAACAACAACAAAACTCAAGAAAGACTAGAGAGAAAAGTTGAGTAGGAAAATGTCAACAAGGAGAACATTCAACATCTTCAAAGCATGCATCGACAAACATGAATGAAATTCAAGAGAAACCATACAAAGAAACTGAGTGGGATCTTGATCCTATTTGACAACAACAAAAGCATGAGAAGAGAGGGAATGGGGAGAGAAAGGAGAGTAACAAGGGGAAAGGGTTTATGGTTTTGGAGCCATTGTCTGAAAAAGTGTTCAAATTTTTGGGTTTAGCACACCTTTAGGGTATCAATCATCAAACATAACGTTGCCCTATTTTGGGTCTTGATTTCAACCATTGAATAAAGGTGTCTTGTTGTTTCCAAGGATGATTATTGAATTGAAAATGAAAATGTTTAGTGATGGCATGGATTGGTGACGTGTTAGAATTTGTATGTGCATTTACCGGGTTTGCATTGCTTGAAGATAGGTCCAGAAGCTAATTAGTAAATTTTGGTTTTGAGGCAATGAGGTCAAGAACTACCAAAAGCCATATCTTTTGCATTTGTAGTCCAAATCCAATTATCTAAAGGGCAATAGGTGTGTAATGATCTCTTTCATAATCCATCTTTGGACTCTAAAATCAACCAAGGTTTGATTCAATCATATGGTTCGTCTGACTTTTTAAGTGTATTATGACCAACCTCTTTACCTTATATAGTTTTAATGCAAATAATTGGATTCAAACCCTATCAATTTTAACTTAAATTTGGTTTGGATCTAGGTTTCTAATTCTACAAATAATGGAATTGGAAACAAAATTCAAACTCACCATGATCTAATTAAGGTGACCAAACTTTAGAATTAAACTTGCCTTTTTGTTGGCATCTACTTTTGTGTTTCAATTTGGCATTCATTAACTCTTAATTGGGCTACTATTAAAACTAACCAAATAAGGGTGAATCACAATTGTGTATTTTCATGCATGGGCCCATTTTATTGATTTGATCATGTTCATTAAAGGTTTGATCAAGGTTTAGTTGGTTTTTTTTTTTTTCCCCCCTTTTTTTGATATTGAAAATTTGAAAAAATAAAAATAAAAACTAGAAAAATTAGTAAATTTACATTCGGACAAAATAATTCCAAGACTTTTTGAATTTCTTTGTTGAAAAATGATGAAGATTTTGCTAAATAAAACATTGCACTTGAAGAAAGTTGCATTCAAGCTTACTATTGGCATTTGAAGGGATGGAGTGGCAAGAATTTAATGTTATTTTTTAGATACAACATGGACCACCATGTGTTACCATTATATTTATTTTAACTCATGAGAAAGGTTGATTAGTGTTACAATTTACTTGTCTTGTAAACACATAACATGAACACCGATGATCATATTTACTCCAAGAAATGACATATTTTGTTATATATACACACTCACCATTTTACTTGCATTTTGTCTTATATGTGAATGATGCAAAACACAATTTTCAATCAAAATGGTTTTGAAATTTTAATTATTTCCATATTCAAATTCTAGCTCAAATTTCACAACCTAGATGTCTAATGGCCAATTTTGACAATACAACAAAACAAGTAGATATTCACATAAAGATTTTTAATAACCATATGAACAATCGATTCCATTTGAATGTTCCAATCATTTAAAACTGGCAGGTTTACAAAACTTTGCCAATCTAAATAATATTTTTGAGTTGAAATGTGGCGAGGATTTGTTAATCTTCTTTTTTGAATTCACAATGTATCATCCATGTTTCAAATATGGCTTCTGAGATCTTAAAAAATTCAAGCATCAGCAGATTGGAAAAGTCATATTATAGATTTAATTCAGTCAGCATTTAACCAATTTATGTGGACAACTGATTTGTATTAAAGAAAATTAATATGTAATTATTCAAGATGGATACATTATGTTATTTCCCATCTATGTGAAAATAAAGCTTTTCCATTTGAAAGATTTTATATAGATCCTCCATATAGTGGCTTTAATTTTATTTTTAATTTTTATTTCTGATGTCAAATTTTGGAAAAATTTGGCCTCAAAATAGCAAAATTGGTTGAAATTACACTAGAAAAACACATTTCTACAAAATTTACTAGATTTTTTTGTTGAAAAAAAGAGAAATTTTGCTCCTTAAAAAATCACTTCGTCCATAGCTTGCTTTTACCAAAGAGCAACTATTTCATTCATTGTGATGGAAGAAACTTGGTGACTTTTTGTCGGCAATGAATCCATCCCTCAAAATATTGAAGCACCCTAAACCCATCCAATTTGACTCCTCTATTCAAAGGGACTTCTCAAGGTCCTTTGGAATTTGCCAAAGGTATATTACTTGGATAATCTTAGTGTGAGTGGTTTGAGGACACAATGTGACAATGTAGGGCCCAAAGAAAGAATCAACTACCCACATGGGGGTCGCCCATTTTGACTTGAGAATGTGCTTTTGGTTACAACTCTTCATTCTTTTCCAATAGGCTTATATTAGAAGAATTGAGGTAGGATCCTACATTGGCCAAACGTTTGTGGTCGACAACTAACCTAAAAATATTTCAATTGAACAAATAGCAAAGCACAAGAGTGTCAACATAACCTTCCTATTGATGGATGAAAAGTTGGGTGACCATCTTCTCCATGGATGAAAACTCATTTCCAATGTCCTATCCAGATGATGCATGCATGGAAAGGTAAAAGAGGTTATGCTTCATGAACACTGAGTGGAGGACGAATGAGAAGCTCGAGAAGCTTTGGATGTTAGGTTATGTACATTTCTTAACATGTCCTCCATAACAAATGTTTGTATCACCAACAAATGTTTAGCTAGTTTTTGGACCACTTACATTTGATACACAAACATTGTTGTAATTGTAAGCAATTATTGTGTATAAATTGTTTTAACTTGGATTTTTTCAATTTGTTAGTAAACCAAGTGGTGCAAAACTAGCTTGAATTGTGAGACGCAGTGTGGAAAACCGAGGTAGTGGGTTTTTCTTGCCTCCCATCGAAATATGGTGGTTTGCCTCATCAGAATAGTTTTGCTCCTGCATATTTGGTGAGTTTGTGGAGGCTGGTAAAAGGTGCAGCAAACCTATACGCTTGCTAGAGAAGAGTGTAATAAATATGATCAGATCGCTGCTCCTTGTTTTTGATTTGGCCAAACATAATGATTGGTCCATGTGGTTTGCTCTTAGTACTTCCCACATATTCGCAGTTTCAGTTTTATGGGTGGGGTTGCAAAAAATAAATAACTAAACTTGGATGTGAGAAATATTTTTGTTGGGTCGCATACTTACCTTAGTACCTTGGCCAATCCGACACTAATTATATTATTTTCAGAATTGTTGAAATTTTCAAAAATTATTTCTTCCAAATAAAAAAATATTGTGAAGGATAATAATGAATATTTAGGAAAATTATTAGGTTTTATTTTTTATTTTAAAAAAACATTTAAACCTTAAATAATAAAATACATTGATCATAAGCTTACAAGGTCAAGCATTCATCTAAAATTGCATGGGTACCTACAGAGAATCACTTGAATTGATATTTCATCCAAAATATGACAAACACATATCCCACATGGAATTTACCCATTTCCCTCATCCATTTAGGGCAGCATATTAGCGACATTTTCTTCATCCATTTAGGCTAACAAAAATACCTAATGACATTTGCTTCATCCATTTAGGGCAGTGATATAATACCATTGCTCCTATCACCGTAATACAGGGGCAGCTTCAGCACGACTGCCCAAATAACTCATTAATTTTGAGGATTAAAAAAAAGAAAAACTCCTAAATATTTAAAAAGATTCTTCATTTTCCTTCACAAAAATTTGTTCATTGAGAATTTTTTTTTTCAAAATTTCAGCCAATTAAATTAAAATTAATGGCATGCTGCATAGAATTACTGTACATGACCCCCTTTTTTTTGGGTATTTTATTTTTGATTAATTGCCAAAATAACATAATATTCATTACAAAAAATTCATTCATTTAGAGCAATGGAGTACCAAATTCTCAACAGGACATCAATGTTTTTATTTTTATATTATATTATATTATATTTTTATTTTGTGATGTTGCCACATTGGTGATCATCGACAAGGAGATTTAGCCATATTTGGCTATAGACCAGCTATGAAAGTAGAAATTTATTAAAATCATTTTATATCCTGGCTACTTTTGAGCAACGTGTTTAAAACATGGTGAATTTTAGATTTTTTGGATTTTTTGTGATTTTTTGAGGGAAAAATGGGAAGAATTTATAGGACACTATTTTTTATAAAAAAAATTGGGGAAAATTTTGCCGTAAAGATGGTTTTTTAGTGTAAATTCGACTACTTTTGCTTAAATTTTTTTTTTTTTTTTGGGGTGGAAAAATTCGCCAAAATTTTTATATCACAACTTTTGAAAGAAAAAAAAGCCCTGATTATCACAAGTCAAAAAGAGAGGATGAAGGAAAAGTAATATTGAAAGAAATCAGCGGTAAAAAAAAAATTTAACCAGGGCTCTGATTGGCCACTTTTTGCACGTGTACGCTAAATGGAAATAATAAAAACATTTGCGCGTTCGCACGTTCGCGAGCTTCCCGGCTGAAATTCGGCGGTTGGGAGCCTCGGAGATTCCGAGCCTCACACTCTCGGTTCTGGACGAACCTAAAGGAAGGAGAGAGCGCTATAAATAGTGGAAGCCCACTTGACCGAGCCTATTCCCTCTGTGAAGCGCATTTACCGAGGCTGGTTGCAAGCTTGCCGAAGCTAAGCCGAAGCTAGAGTTCTCTCTAGCTAGTGTGTGTGTTTTCCCCCTACTACTGCCGCCGCTGTTGTGTTGTTGCTCTTTGCAATTTGTAGCTGCTGCGGTGGTGGGGGAGAGATTCTTGCGGCGTCGCGGTTGGTTGCTCATGCCCGCTTTTCGCTATCTGAAAAATTTCACAGTTCCATCTCTTTTGGCATTCTGTTGCATTTTCGTTTCGTCGATTTCGCTGCTGCGGACTATTTTGCTCCTGGAATTCGTCAACACGGTGCATATCTGCGGCTCCCACTGCCTATTCTTGCGAAGAAAAGCAAGGTATGTTGTTGTTGCAGAGCACTGGAATATCTGTCTACTTCAGTTCAGGTTTTTCTTTTTTCTTTCTTTTGTTCTTCGCATTTTTCCTTTCATCTTCGAGCTTTGAATCCATCTCCTCCATCTGCAATTGTCGGTGTCGGTTCCTTCTCTTTGTGTTGTGACGGCGGTGGCCTTCGTTTTGTTTTTGTTGTGCGAACAACAAAAATCGGGGTAGCTTGGAGTAACTGATTTTTGTATTAAACTTTGCTCTCCTTTTTCTTTCTCCCAGCCGCCTTTCCTTCTTTCTCTCCCTTGGGATCAATCTCTAGTTTTCTTGTCTTGACTCCTTTGTTTCTGACTACCTTTTGCGCCTTCTCTCTGTCTGGGTTTCTTTCTAAGTATCATGTGTTGCGGATTTGGTTACGAAACTGAGAAAGAACGAAAGCCGATTCAGGTTTAGTTTAGGACTCTCTCGATCGTTGGAGCTTCACTGCCGCCGTGATTCTTTTGTGGTTCGGTCTTTGCCGTTCTGGTATTGAGAATTGCAATTCATTTGTGATCGTCTCGTGCGCTCCTCGTCTTGTGGCGTCCACTGTCCTTCCGCTCGCTGCTCCTCTTGGTCTTGCATGGCCGACGACGCTGGGAGATTGTAGCCTGGAAGCAGCAGCTGACTGAAATGCTCAGAATCTTGCGTCTTTTTTTCTACCCTTATAATAACGGCCTCTTTTTTTGTTTCTCTCTCTCGTGGTGTGCTAGCTAGCTAAGTAGGCGGGCTGGAGCGATTTCTGGATCAGTTCCCCGCAATGAGCGTTGGAGGAGGGAACCCCGTACGCAAGAGCCGCAAAAGCTCCCAGACAGCATGAGTGAAGACACAGGAACAGCAGCAGCAGCAGGTTGAGGGACTCGCCACCCTTCTTCTTCTCCTTTCAAGTTCCTCCAATTTCTGTAGCTGTTTGAACCTTGTTTTGGTTGGAACACACAAGGGATTGATATTTGCACAGATGGAATAAGGGGGCGATTACAGCTCTAAAACAGGATTGCAAAGGATTTCTACTGCAGACACATGGGAATAACTTGATAGAAAGCCCTGGATAGATAGATACAACTATGCTGCTGGAGCTTGCACTGCTTCTGTGATGATTCTATCTGGTGGTTGCATCACAAGGTCACTGGCAACAAAATTACTGTGCCCAGGAAATTATAGTGTTGACTCTGCCTGAGATTCTGTATCATATAGCCAGCTTGTGCCCTCAAGTATCAGTACCCGTAGGAGCAGGGTTTGTTGTTTGCTCATTCCTGGAATCAAGTCTTTCCTACAGTGCAAACTTTCTTTTTCCAGATTGCAATTTGGATACACCTGCCCCTCAATGCCAGTGCAGGTATCCACTACTCTGGATTAATCTAGTGGATGGATACCCAGTGTGTACTGTTGCTGACTGCTAGTTGTCAGTAGTCTGAGTACTACTTCCCTTAAATAGTCTGTGTTATATTGGTCAATTATTTCTGCAACGACAGACTATTGTGTATTACAACATTTGAAGTTTCGATTTAGTTTACGTTCTCATTCACAAAAGTTAGTCTTTTCTATATTCTGGGTTCGTATAACACTTTCATCATGAGCCCTGAACTCTGTGCAGACCTATGACAGTTTGTTTACCAGTATTCAAAGCTACCTTGCTGATATGGCTTGCACTAGGACACATGATGTATATAGGGGTTGAAGTGCACCCATTGTGTTTGCTACTCAAATGGGTTTGTAACTTACTCTTTCTGGATGAAGTATTTTCAGGGTTTGTGTATGGTTCCTTCTGCACATTAGATTTCAATGACAAAAGCACTTGATGACTTCCATTGAGTAGTGCAACATCTAACCGTACAGGGGTCTAACATCAGTTTGTGCACTGCTTGTGGCCTTTGCAGGTTTGACCTACCGAAGCTCCAGGAAAGAGAGAGCACATGAAACAATTGCACTCTTAAGAAAGGTCAAAGTAACATCTAAGTACTTGTTGGCACAACAAAAATGAATATTACAAGTGTGTGTACTCGGGTTGGTAAGTATGAGCTAGGCAAAACACTTGGAGAGGGTACATTTGCTAAGGTTAAGTATGCCAAGAACATGGAGACTGGTGAAAGTGTTGCCATCAAGGTGCTGGATAAAGACAAGGTTCTCAAGCATAAGATGGTCGAACAGGTTGGATATCTGACCTTTTCTTCCACTAAGGTGGAGTCTGTTGCTAGCCAGTAGTATGGCTGAGTCTTTCCCTTTCTGTCTCTCTTTGTTTCTTTGTCTGCTCTTCGTTGTGGGGTCTGTTGCTAGCCAGTAGTATGGCTGAGTCTTCCCGTTGCTTCCGGAATTGCAGCAGAAACTCAGTTCGCAGGCTGGTGCTTGGCACTGTCC
>Ga0116227_10015078_pt1 | contig 11540 bp, 17 predicted proteins | sample S1TSphgellanicum_FD_89693 | JGI IMG/M metagenome (GOLD analysis project Ga0116227, IMG submission 89693) | Host-associated microbial communities from peat moss isolated from Minnesota, USA - S1T2_Fb - Sphagnum magellanicum MG | ecosystem: Host-associated > Plants > Peat moss > Unclassified... | reverse complement strand
CAGCTAAAAAAATTTCATCAAAATTTCATGCCATGTGAAATCTCAAGAAAAATTTCAAATGTGAAAAGGTCTCAAGAGAAAATTCCTTGAAGTCTTTTTTAGAATATTTTCACTAGGCCACACTACTAGTTTGTTAGTTTTGCCATGTTATGTGCAATTTCAAATCTATTGCCACAATTCTCAAATTTTAAGAATCATTTTCACAAGGATCTATTCATTAAAACTATCTTTAAAATAATCATGTCTTTGTGCCCCCTTTTTCACCCCCTAAATGTTAGTTATCCACAAAAGAATCAATTTCTTCATAAAGGAGTGATGAACAATAAACAAGTTCCCTAACTTGTTAACATGTTCCTTGACAATATCCTTTCTATGACAGTTTTCAAACAATTTGCTCCCATTTTTCCCCTCCTCCATCCAACCCTAGTTACCTTGCATGTTTTCTCTATAATTTTTTGCAACCATTTTTTATTGACCATGTTTTAAAACATTATGTGAATTGTTATGAACTTTTGGATTTTGTGTATTTTTGCTACATTGAATTGGCATTTGCTAGGGTTTGAGTAGGTAGGCAGCAAAAATCATGGCTGATTTTCAACATCAAAGACCCTAATTTGTCGATTTAATTTGTGACTGAATTTTTAAAATAATGCATGTGAATATGTTATGAGTTTAGCATGCTGTTACAAGAACTCTTATTTGAACTCATTACATGGCTCAAAAAGGGGACTCAATGAATTGCTCCAAGGCAAGTAGAGGAGTTCAAGAAGCTTCCTTCTTGTGTGTGGGAGGGAATTTCTTGCTTGGAAATTGCATTATGTCTTGCAATAACAAGTTTACGTGAGATTAATAGTAACAAGTTGAAGTCATGCTTGGTATGTTCATGCTTGCCCACATTTATAATCCCATCACAATTACAAGAATTTGCTCTAGTACATTTTTCTATAAGTTTGTCACCTTAATTCTCAAAATTCCTTACCATAGTGGTTAGAGGAGGAGGCATTGCATATAGACATATGTTATAAAATTGGCATAGATATTAAGAAATGTATGAGGACAAAACTAGGCCACAAAGACATAAGGGACAACCATTTTATTGTTATTATTTTATGACAATGGTAATTTGAACCAGGTGTGGAAGATGAAGACCGAGGTGCCGGAGCAGCTTCAGCACATGTCTGCTGATTAATTAATTAATTTTGAAATATTATTTTAAAAAAATGAGATACTCTCAAAATATTCCTAGAGGTTCTTCATTTTCCTTCATAAAAAATTGTTCTTTGAGAAAAGTAAAAATTCAAACTTTTCAGCATTTAAAAAATAAATAAATTGCACCGACAAGGTACTGTGGTATTGATATGTCCTTCGGTTTGTTACGGAAGAGAATTTGGCTATTTGGCATTTTTTGGTTTACAAGGGGGAAAACATGGGTTAAAGGGCCTTATGACAACTCCCTTTTAAACTTCCTTGAACGAATGACACCTAGAGATTGAATCATGGTTACATCAGAGGTATAAGTACGGTGGAGGTAATGCAATGCTTGTTCTTGTCGTATTACATTGTCTCTAACAATTCACTACTCTGCCTCCCATTCCCAGTGTCCCTTGTATTATGACTCCATTATGCAGCTCTACCATTCACCAATATAGAGTTCTCATCTCCTCTTCTTTTGAGTTAAGTGAAAATGGGAGTCACATATGGGATGTTCAACTCTCGCACATGAGCAAAGTAGTAATTGTCATTTGAAGACTTTTTGTGGATTATTTTATGGGAATTGTGCATGGCATTTCACTTTACTACTCAATTGGAGGGGGGCCCAATGGGTGCACAAGAAGGTAAATTTCTCCCATTATTGCACACAAAAATGCATTATCTGGGTGTGAGGGAAAAAAAAACCCTAACACATTTTTTCTTACATGTGCGATCATTGGGTACACAATGAACACTGATTGGATTATTCATTGATCCTAAATGGGCCTATGGTTGTCCTCTCGTCTCATTTGGTTATCAACCATTGTTCGGTGATGAGAATGTTTTTCCTATTGTGTTGCTTGTTGACACTTGGAAGACATAAGTGGACCTTCAAAATGTTGCACCCCAACCTCGCCCACACAAAACACAAGTGGACATATCAGTAGCCCTTGAAAATGTTGCATCCCCACATCCCCCGCACAAGACACAAGTGGACATATCAATAGACCTTGAAAAGGTTGCATCCCCACCTCCCCCGCACAAGACACAAGTGAACATATCAATAGACCTTGAAAATGTTGCATCCCCACCACCCCCATGCAACCCATTTAAGCTCAACCAATCCTCTTCCAAGTTTGGGTCAGGCAACCAATCCCACAACACAAACTTACATGCAATAAACCCCACAAAACAAACACACACATAATGACACCAATTGCAAATTTTTAACCAAATTTTTTATGCAATCAATCCCACAAGGCAAAATAAATATGAAATGAATCCCACATTTAAAATAAAATAAAAAAATATTATGACACCAATTGCACAAAACAAATATGTTATGCAACCAATCCAGAAAAAAAAAATTTAAACAAAGTTTTAGGCAACCTGCCCACAATAAATTTTTAGCAAAATGTGGGGCTCCCCCCCCAAGACACACACAAATGTTTTTGCAACTCTTCCCCCAATGACCCAACTTTGCAATTAAAATTAGGGTTTTGTCCATGAAAGAAAAGAACACGTGGACAAATGGGGATGCATGAATTTAGAGCTTCTTCTTTTGTGACTCACTTTTTGGTAAAAGAGATTCAAAGAACCTTATCACAAAAGATTCAACGTACCTTTTTTAGTAAGTACTGAACTACTGAAAAGATTCACGCACCGCTAAAGATATCCCACCTTTTGTCAAAAAGTCTATGATCCAGATTCCAAGGCAAAGGGTGGCCAAGGTTTGTTTAGGGGGGCGGGAGGACCAACTTGAGAGGCGACGATAGACTTCGAGGTGCCAACTCAATGGACTTCGGGGTGCCAATATTTCGGTATATTTGTTATATGAGGATTTTTGAAAGATGACACATTTTTGGCTTGTGTCGGAACTTGAGATTAGTTATTAATAGAGTTATAATAATGTCTTGAAGGATTTTGGTTTCTTTCAGAGGATTTTTTTTGAAGATTAGGTTTTTTTTTTTTTTTTCTTGGTGAAATTTTTGAGTTTCCATAATTCTTCTTTTGGCCTTTAGATAAGTTTTAATGTAAATGGCAAGGCCACAGCGTGACACACCCTTTGTTTTCCTTTGGATTTTTCATCAAGTTCAACTTGAGAATAATAATTGATGTTGTATGTGTGTATCCTAGTAATTTTATTATGCAGGCATATTCTTGGCCATTTTTTTTTTTCCCATTTGGGCATAAAAAATAAAAGAATTATGAAATTGCAAGCACAATTAAGGTGGGAATTTTTTGAAACAAATAGGTACATACTATCATTATGTACCTCTCTATCCATGTCCTTTTATCCCTCATTGTGAGTAGTACTATCAATATATAATATAACATCATGACAATGCCGACTACTAATAATGTAAAGCACAGATGCATTTTTTTGCAGCCTAGGGGGACACAAGCCTTACCAAGGAGAATTGTTCCTTGGCTTTAAGGGGTAACATTTCATAAAAAGAGAAAAACTGAAAATTAAAAAAATTGAAAAAGAAGTGATTTCGGATGTTTCCAGTTGCTATGGTGAGGAAAAAGAAAAAGAAAAGTAAAAATTGCTAGATTCATAAATTTGGTTTTCGCTATCTTGGCAAAAAAACATAGAAATGTGATCAAATATTTGTACTTTATGTATGATTTATAACCAGATTTGGCTGAATCACGATCATCACCCTTTTCCACATCCTCCTAAGGATAATGAGTACTTTGGCTAGAAACAAAAATTCCTAAAAAAACATTGATAAGTACTCCGTTTGTAAATTGTATAGCCAAAAGTATGATAAGCCATTTCTTGTGATTGTATTACTAAATATCTTTCCATGGTAAATTCTAACATATTGTAGTTATCATCTAGTAGCACATGGGCCTGGAAATGCATAATGTGTAGACTAGCCATTGAAAATTTCAATAAGGTTCTTCAAGAAATATGATTTTCACTTTCTTGAAAATGAATCCAATGGGTTTTAGTTGACTTTCATAAACACATGTTGTGAAATTGATTGCAGAATTCATTGACAAATCATGTCCTAATGATCCCTATGCAAATACAATGGGATTTTCCTTGAGGTGCTTTTTGTTGCATGGCATTGAAGACATGGACAACAAAGACCATAAAGTTACGAATTTGGATGTTATGTAAAGTTTTGCTCCACTATCGTTCTCTTTGAAGTCGTTCCAAATCTGAGCTTGTTTCACGAATTTTGGCATCTTATAAAAATTCTAAACCTGGAAACTTCTCATGTTCTAAAGCTTAGCATGCTGTGACAATACAAAGTAGAAAATGAGCTTCCATCAAAATTGAAGTGTTTAGGAATAAGTTGAAGCGAATTGAGAAGATGTCATTAAAGTAATCACAAATTTGGTGATAAGTGCCAATAGTTGGATTGGTTTTGGAGCTCGATTATTTGAGAGAAGGTGTGTAAGTCCTCCTAGAGGCAAGCCACTTTATGAACTCAATGAAATGTGTAGTTCAGTTAACTACCTAGGTTGGGTTACATATGAGAGTCGGCTAGCATCCTTAGACCCACCCCCATTGTGCCTCCAAAATGGAACTGACAAAGCCACCCATGCTTTGCTTTGAAGATTTCAACTTCCAAAATTTGTAACCTCTTTGATCTTGAACCCATTTGTGTACCCACAAATTCAACATCTTGGGCGTCTCCTTTGATGCCTTGAACTGCACCAACCATTACACCTTTTCCTAATTTTTGAAGTTTTGAGATGAAAGGAAATGGCGAAAGATAAAAGAATCAAAGATGACAATATTTGTTGAAAAAAATCATTGGTTTGAAGATTTGAATGTCATAATCTTCAAGGTTGTTTACACTAGGGTGATGCCTTCTAGGTCAATCATGGGCACATGGTGGCCCCTAACCGTACACCTTGGATGCTTTTCCATGGATGTTTTTTTGGGGGGTCCTTATTGGCTCTCAATGTCACATGTTCTTTTTAGGATTGGATGATAACATGCAATTTGGATCATCATTGTGGCAATGTTGGGAGTTGAAGAATGTGTATGGTCATGGAGCCAATCAAAGCCTTATTGACATGGTGGCCCCTTATCCCTCTTTTTTGATATTCATAGATTAATTTTGTGTTTCAGAATTTTAGTTTCAGAAAGTTCTGGAATCTTTCAAAAGCCTAATGAACTCTCAAACACAATATAAGGATTCATTAAAAAAATCTAGGGGTCAAGGGCATTTGGGGAATCCTTATGTAGGACCATTGTACTTGTAAGGACCCTTCTTGACACATGGCATCTCATTGAGACATCATGGCTAGGGGGAGGATGTGTCGTATATACCAGTGTTGGATGATTCTCATTTAAAAAAAGAGAACTCCATTCTCACAATTGTAACCGTCCCAGTTCTTGGAATTTTTTTAAAAAAAAATGTGATACTCACCTAGGATTTGGATTTCCCAAAAAAAAGCTACAAGCTAATATTCAGGTAGACTTGTTCTCACTTTTTTCATACTAGTGGGTTATAATAAAGCTATTCTCCAAAACACTATTTTATTTTTGAAATAAAGAAAATAAATTATTAATTCATTCATTTTGTAAATTTGAACTATTTTTTTTATATTTTCAAAATTATTATTATTTTCTTTTTCAAATACTTGTATTTTAAATAGAACCGGGGACTTGCCCCAACACGGGTATTAAGCTTGGCCCAAGCTTAGCTAATCCACGTCATGTCCCCAAATTGAGATCCTACCATTGTTGAATGGACTTATCTGAAAGGTTAACATTTTTGGGACTTGGGTCGATTCGACATCCCCAGTGGTCATGGGATGTCGTTTGGAGATCTCGATTCTCCCCGCGTTCTCTGCGCTCCCCCTCCGCCTCGAAGCCTGCGCACATGTTAGAGGCTGAGCTGAGCGGCGCGTATTTTCATGCCGGCAAATGAATGACGTGGTGGCCGAGCGACAGGGCTGACGCGCAGGGCCAGTCCTTGCCTTGTCTTCTGCCGCTCAGCCACGGTGTTTTTTTTTGGGGGTACATGGCATTGAAGATATTACCATGGGTGAAGAACAGTGCCCCTTTTATTTTTGGGTTCGGGGCTGTGTCTTTTTTACTTTTTGGGTTCATTGCATTGAAGATATGGACAATTCGTATACGGAATTCTTGTATACTATTTAGTTATTTAGTTAGGTACTTATTCTGTTTTTATTGATTAGTTGGGGGTGCCTCACAAGTCCAACCTTTTATCTTTTGCAATGAGTCAATATGGTTGGCCCATTGCAAAAAAAAGAAGTTGAAACTATGAAGGCTCTCAAAAAATGGAAGATTCTATGGATAGATAGAGCGCCTTGCCCTTTGGCCCACCTATATAGGTGAGAAGGGGACGACTTTGTGCAAAACATATGGGATGAAAGTGAGGCGCAATTGGGAACACATTGGGAACGTAGGGAACATATTGAAAACCTGATGGGAACTCATTGAGAACTTGAAGGGAACATGTTGGGAACAAAGAAAAAAGAAGAAAAATCAAGGCACTTTGAGTGCATGCTGAGCCTTCCCATTAGGTTTGGGGTCATGGGGTTCTTTTTGGGGTACGTTGCATTGAAGACATGGACAATAATTCTTACCATAGGTTAACATTGTCACTTTCTTATTTTTGGATTTGAGATGAACGCTCAGGAGAATGGAGAAGAAGGCCCATGCATGAAAATTCTTTTGAAGGAGATGAAGAGTTGGGAAAATGATTGTGCCATTTTGAAAAAATGTAAACTACTATAAGAATATGAGCTACACCATTTTCTTATATTATATTTGGGGAATTTAGTTCATATAATCGCTTAAGTTTTTTTCAATATTTTTATTTGGGTTGTGGAGCCCTAGCAATCTTACCATAGGTTAACATTGTCACTTTCTTATTTTTGGATTTGAGATGAACGCTCAGGAGAATGGAGAAGAAGACCCATGCATGAAAATTCTTTTGAAGGAGATGAAGAGTTGGGAAAATGATTGTGCCATTTTGAAAAAATGTAAACTACTATAAGAATATGAGCTACACCATTTTCTTATATTAGATTTGAGGAATTTAGTTCATATAATCGCTTAAGTTTTTTTCAATATTTTTATTTGGCTTGTGAAGCCCCTGGGATATTGCACTGGTCAGTGGTTTTTTGCACAGGGTGCGACGGCGGGCTGTCGGGCAGCTATCTAATGTTTTGTGCAGGTCAGTATGTTGTGGAGAGCTGAGCGAACCGTCTGGGCCGAGCGGACGAATTCAAGCGCATGTGCGCAGTCCTCTGCCTGCAGCGCGCGAGCTAGCGAGCGAGGGAGGAGAGAAGACGACGGCGAGAGCGCGAGCGACAGCGAGGGAGCTGGAGATCTGTATTTAGGCAGAACGATCGACGTTGTTTTCGCATACAAAACATGTGTTGCTGTTTGTGATTTGGATTTCTTTTTTCACAGAAGTATTTAGAACTTTGTTCTTATTTTGGTTTCCTTTCACAAAAGCAAGCTTCTTGTCAAACAAATCTGTTTCTTCTTCTTCTTCTTTTTCTTGTCGACAATTTTGCTGCACACTTGGTCGATTATTGTCGGTTTAATGTAAGCCTGTTTCCAGGATCTCGTAAGTAATCGGATCCGCTGTTTTCTGCTTGTTCTTGTGCTCTATTGTTGTTGGTTCTGTTTCTTCATCTTCATCTTCATCTTCTTTGCTAGACGTGAACTCTACTTCTTCTTCTTCTTATCGAGAGCTTGCTGCACATTTTCGATTATTGTCGCTTTGATGTCAGCCTGTTTCCAGGATTTCGAAAGTCATCGGACCCGCTGTTTTCTGCTTGTTCTTGTGCTCTATTATTGTTAGTTCTGTTTCCTCTTCTTCGTCTTTGCTCTTGAACTCTGCTACTTGTCGAGAACAAGTTTGCTGCACTTGCTCGATTATTGTCGGTTTAACGTAAGCTTGTTTCCAGGATTAAAAAAGTCGTCGGATCCGCTGTTTGCTGCTTGTTCTTGTGCTCTATTATTGTTAGTTTTTTTTCCTTTGAAGAATTCACATTCCTGTCTGTACGAAGCTTTCGTGGATTTGGCTGTGGTATGAACATGAAATCACTCGGTTTGATGTCCTACGAGACTTGTAGTTCCGCTTGGACGTCGACGCACATCAATGTGCCTTCGCGATCATACCTGTGTGGCGCACTGAAGCAACGGCCTACAACTGAGGTTTGTGCGTCTCGAGGAAACAGCGGGGGACTCGGCGTGTTGCTGATGGAGGTGAAAGCATTTTGTCAGTCACAGCCAGTTGCAGCTGCTGGAGGAAGTCTTGGAGTTGTTAGTCGTCATCTCGTTTTCAGAGGCTCCTCCTTCTTCGACGACGAGTCATCGGGATTCTTGAGCTCTGGAGCTTACGTATGGAGTTACGGAAAGTCTTACTTCCTGCCTCTGGGACGCGATAGCAAAAGATCCCTCACAATTGCCGCGGGTAAGTTAGTCTGACGACTAGACCTTACTTGCACAGGCAGGCGAATGATTTGCTTGTTTTTCGTGTGCCGTGAAGTGCAAAGCCTTTGCCATTGTGATGCTTTGTGGATCTGTTTTGGCAATGTAGGAAAGAAGGGGAAGAAAGAGGGAAGGGAGCATGTTCTTGTAAAAGAAAGGGAGGAAGATTTGGGCGAAGCAGCAGCAGCAGAAGAGGAAAAATACACAACAGCAACAACTACTACTACTACTACTAGGAGTGAAGATGAAGAAAGTACAAATGGCAAGAAGAAGCTCAACAAGCCAAAGAAGAAGCAAGGTCCTCAGCAGCAGCAGCTGGAGAATGGAGATCATGCCATAGCTGCTGCTGAGGATCATCGCATCACAGATGCACAACTGAAATCAAAGAAGAAGGAACTGAAGAAAATGTTTCAGAAAAACGATGTTCTTCTAGGGCAGCTGAAGAAGAAGGCAGATGAAGATGATGATGATGAAGATAGCCCTGACGAGCAGCTTATCGAGAACCAGTCGTCCTCTGAGGATGTTATCAATAGTACAGTACTGAGGAGGAGGGAGTCGGATTCAAAGAAGCTCCAGGATCATAGTAAGCACAAGGACAAGAAGAAGAAGAAGCTGAAGACCAAGGTAAAGACTGAAGACTTGAATGACAAGGAAGAAGCAGAAGAAGCAGGAGAAGAAGTAGATGAAGCTTCTGCTGCAAAAGATGCTGATGACGGTGAGATTGAGATTAAGGACAAGGAGAAGACTCGGAAACTGATGAGCAAGCTCAAGAAAGCTCAAGCAACCCCATCTGTTGCAGATCAGAATGCGGGTCTCAATGAGAAGATGGAATCAAATGCAGATGAATTTGCAGATGGTGAGACTTTTCAGGAATTCAAGGACACAGATTCTTTGGCTAATGGTATGTATGTATGAGAGCTTGGTTGTTTGTTGGGAAGATAAGGAGAGACAAAAAATTGACACCCATCTTCCCAAAATCTTCAGAGCACTTTTTTTTTCCCCTCCATAATTTTAATTTGTTTGTTTGGTGTATGAAACTTTTGTAATTGCTATTGCTAGCTCTGTTGAATATTGAAGAACTCCCTCAGAATTGACTCCATGTGTGTGTTTCTCTGAATTGGAGCAGTGATAGAGAATGAACTTGTGGAGGAGCTTGATGAGCTTCGCCTTGATGATGATGAATTCTGGGAAGAAGACAATTCTGAACTTGAACCTGAGGTGGGATGATCCTTCTTTCAGTAATTTGTGATTTCCATATGTTCTTATGAAGAATTGGATGTTGATTTTTCCATATGAATTGTGTTTCTGTGGAGAGAAAGAGGGTAGTGGTGGTGGTTCAAATCATTCTTGTCTTTTTTTGTCTCCAAAGGAGAGTACCTATTTCAGCGTATCAGGTTCATATTTTTTGGGCAGGTAGGAGATGGAGGAGAAGGTGGCGGTGTGGTACTTGGGGACTCTCCATGGAGTCAAACGGTTTTGGATCTGGCTACTGATGTGCTTACTGAGTTCAATGGTGAGCTTGCAATTTTCGCATTCAAGGTTTTCAAAGAAAGCGGTGTGATTCGAGTGCGACTGGACAAGTTATCTGACAAGTAAGTCCATCAGTTCTTGTGATTTTTTTCTTGCTCATTCCTGTCTTCTTCCCATGAGCTACATTGGGAAGAGGAGGAAAATCTGCTGCATTTTACAGCCTCTAATATGGTGGTTTTCAAGCCATAGAAAGCAATAATCTGTTTGTTTTTTCTTTGCTGTGCACCTCATCTATCTACTGCACCAAAGTTCATTTTGCTACCTTTTTATTCTGGGTGAGCTGCAGATATGGATCTCCAACAATTGATGAGATTCATCAATTCTCTTCTTCATACTCAAAGCGCTTGGAGCAAGCTGGGGAAGCTGGAATCATACCCAAGAACCTAGCTTTGGAGGTAGGGACACCCTTTCGAACCCCTCATCTGTATTGGGGTATGACTCTCAAATTCATGATGAACACCTTCAACTGTTGCATCATCATCATCTTGTTCTTGTTCTTGTTCTTGTTCTTATTCTTGATCATTAATGGGCCATGAACTTGAATTGAAGCTCAAAACTGAGTTTTCAGCAGTTTTAAAAAGTTCTCTTTCTGGCTTCAAACAAATTGCGATTCAAATATTCTACCTGTCTGTTACAACAATTTTTCTTCTTGTTTGCAGGTTTCTTCTCCAGGAGCAGAGCGCGTGTTGCATATCCCACAGGACCTAGAGAGATTCAAACAACTACCCATGTACGTAAGGTACTTAGAAAGTGGTGAGGAAAAAGAAACAGAAGCAGAAGCAAAAGAAAAGGATGGGATTCTTGAACTGGAATCTGTTGATACAGAAACAGGCTCCAGTGTATGGAAGCTTGCAACTGTGCGCATCAACTGCAAATTGGTTGGTAAAGGCAGAGGTCTGAACAAAAAAAATCGTGAATGGAGGCAACACCTGCCATTTGACTCCATCCGACTTGTGCGCTTGTACATTGATCTATAGACTCTTTGCATTAGGCATGGCATGAGATGTAGCGAATTGTTGGAGAGAATAAAAAAACAAAAGATATTCAGATCCTGCAACCATTTGCTGGTTTCCATTATCTGTGAAAAGTGGGTCCAGTTTGTTGTTGGTGGAAACTGTAGTATTACTAACATCATAATGTTGCAATGCTCCTTAGAAGTGGTTTCACAGAAGGATGAGCAAGTTGTGACCAAGATGCCTTCTGGTTTTGCAATCCCTGTCAATGAAGGAGGGGGGGGGGGGGTTTTAAGAGTTGGGGGAAGTAGGTCCCTTTCTGAAGGGTTCCCTTAGTGGGGCCCCACGGTTGCCCTGTTAAAAGGGAAACAAACCCCGCCTTTTTTTAAAAAAAAGCCAGAATCCTGGTTCCCTTGTTTTTT
>Ga0116227_10015077_pt1 | contig 11540 bp, 9 predicted proteins | sample S1TSphgellanicum_FD_89693 | JGI IMG/M metagenome (GOLD analysis project Ga0116227, IMG submission 89693) | Host-associated microbial communities from peat moss isolated from Minnesota, USA - S1T2_Fb - Sphagnum magellanicum MG | ecosystem: Host-associated > Plants > Peat moss > Unclassified... | reverse complement strand
CGCCCTTTGGTCTCCGCATAACTTCGCTGCGCGAAGTGAGCGGAGCCCCGCTTCGCGACCTTTGGTGACTTTCTTTCGGCGAGGCGAAAGAAAGTTACTCGCCCGCCGGGGCGAACTCCCGGCCTCTGCCGCCCGCAAGGCAAACCAGCGCGGAAATCCCAACCACCCAAAGGCCACACTCCCCAACCGGCGCCGGGCGAGCCCTCTATGCTTTCCCCATGCTCCGCCAAACCAGCACCACCCTCACCATCCCCACCCCCGGCCGTGGCCTCGTCGACATCACGCATGAACTGCGCGCTGGTGGGAGCACCGCATGCGAGGGCATCGGCGGGAGGTGGTGGTGCAGGTGATGGGGGAGTGAGGGGAGGGGCTGTGCAATTCATAGTCTGTAATGCAGCGGTTGTTGCCCTTGAGAGGACATGCACGGAAAGCCGCATTCGGTCATCAGCTGACGCATGACGACATGCAGGGTCTCGGCATTTTGCCGCTCTGACCTTGCGCCGGAGGTTAAAGCAAAGTGGTCAAACAGAGGTGGGCATAAGCCGGTAGCGCTCTCGGCTCCAGCGGGGCGCTTGCTGTACGGTATACGTGTGCTAGAACCAAGCTGGGCTTTGCCCATTGGTCGACAGACGAGACGCGTAGGCGGCAGCTGATGCTGCTTTTCACAGTGCGGCGCGACTGGCTTGTGCAAACACGCGAAAGCGGCTTCGTGTCTGCGCTACCGGCCGACACCTGGGTTACTGTTGGCGCACCTCTCATTGAGAGGTGGCTAGCTTGAACGCAAGGACAATACCCGCGTTCCTGGCCCCCAGTCAATGAGCTAATCGACATTAGCTATGATTGTGTCGCCTCATCTGCGGTGCGCTTCCGACGCAATGCTGGCGACGTTGCCCTGCTGCGCTATAAAAACCAATTTGACCTCAAAAGTCCCCAATGAGATTAACGGTAGAAAATTTCTCGTGCATTAAGCATGCCGATGTGGAGCTGGCGGGCTTGAACGTTCTAATCGGCCCGCAAGCGAGTGGTAAGAGCGTCATCTCCAAGCTGATCTTTTTTTGTCTCGACGTTCAAAGCCAGGTCATAGAGGGAATCACACAAGAACGGACTTTTGATGCCTTCACTGAAGATATCAAGCAGAAATTTGGTGAACTATTTCCATTAAGCGCATGGGGCAAGGAGAAATTTAAGATCGTCTTCAAAGCCGAGGCGTTTGAAGTAAAGATTGCTCGTAGTAGCTATAACGATGCCGTGAAAGACAGCATCCGCTTGAGCTTGTCTGCTGCAGTGAAAGAGATTTACAAGTCTGGCTTCGATATTGTCAAAAGCTCGAAAAATAAGACTGCGATCCAACCCCTGGAGCATGCTCAAGCCTTTGAGTTGAAATGGAAAATGCGCCAGCAGATTGCGGCGATCGTACAGCGTCAATTTCCCAAGAGTTTTCCTAGTAGTTTGACGTTCATTCCTGCGGGTAGGTCATTTTTCACAAATCTCGGGAAGGCATTCTTGGCGTTTGACCAAGGGCGGCTGCTTGATCCGATCACCGTTAGATTCGGTCGCCTTTATAGCTCGCTAATTAGTGAGAATTTTTTCTTCAATATGCCAAAATCGCGGGAATTTGTTGAAGATCTCGCCACGATTTTGGGTGGAGAGGTTCATCGACAGGGTGAGCGAATATCCATTAGGTGCGCGGACGGTCGTGAAATCCCATTGTCGGCCCTGTCTTCAGGGCAGCAAGAATTATTGCCACTCTTTTTGGCATTCGATTTCCTTCACAACATCTCTGGTGAAGTCGGAACTGGTTCATCACGCGACAGGCGACCCGATGTCACGTTCATCGAAGAGCCTGAGGCACATCTCTTCCCGAGCGCCCAGAGTCGCTTACTTCAAGCGCTTGTAGGTTTTGTGAATGTACCGCAACTAAAACGGCAACTCATCCTTACCACTCACAGTCCCTACGTACTTTCGAAAATCAATAATCTGATTAAGGCTGGTGAGCTAGAAAAGCGTCTAAGCAAGAGCCAGCTCCCAGTTCTTAATGCGCTTATTCCGAGGCGCTCTAGACTTGCAGCAGGTGTCGTGCGTGCATATGCAATCAAAGATGGAACAACGCAGCTCATCCTCGATGAAGATGGTCTTATTAATGCGGATTATCTTGATGATATTTCAAATGAAATTGGGGGTGAATTTTCCCAGCTTCTCGAGTTGGAGTTTAAGGAATGATTAAGGAGGAGTGCAAGTCTATAGTGAGTGACTCTATCATTAAAATAAGCGAACAAAAGAGTCGGTCCGCCACCTTCAAAAATGGGGAGAAATCTCAGTTTTTAAAAATAGCATATGATGGATGCTGTAAGACCAATGAAACTGCGTGCGACTGGGTGCTTGCAAAGCCTGAATTTGGAACTTTGGCGATTGAATTAAAAGGCTCAGATATCGCTCATGCATGTGAGCAGATCGAAAAATCCCTTGCGGAGGTTAGTGGGATTGGTTATTTTCCCAAGAGGTTTTCCGCTCTAATTGTTTGCAGTCGATTTCCAAAATTCGATACCAAGGTTCAACGCGCAAAACAGAAGTTGGCCAAGACGTTCCGAGCCCCATTACACGTGAAAGAAGACGCGAGAAATTTAGTGTTTGAAGACCTCTTCTGGAAAAAATAGCCCAAGAGTCCACTTATTTCGCGCGTCCCAAGCCTGCCTTGCGGCGCTCTTGGGTTAATGCGCGGTCGGCCCACCGGACACGCTTCCACGAGCGTCGCGTAACGGCACTTGGCATGCGCTCGGATCAGCGGCTAACGAGGCTGATTTTGATCACCCCCCGCCATCTGATGGCAACCTTCTATTGGCCGCTTCCAGTCTCTAGCCGTCGCTCATCGCCCGAATCATCTCGGCAATCCCGCTCAATAGCATCCGACCCTCCCGCCGCCCGGCCGCGCCACGGTATAACCACCGCCTCCCCGGCCCACAGCGGCCGCACCCCAACAGGCGTCACCACGCCACACACAAGGAACTCCCATGGGCGCCCAATGGAAAGCCAAAGGCAAGGCCGCAGCCGCAGATGCGCGCGGCAAGCTCTTCGGCAAGCTCGCCAAAGAAATCATGGTCGCTGCACGCAGCGGCGCGGACCCGGCCGCCAACTCCAAGCTGCGGCTGGTGGTGGAGCAGGCGCGCAAGGTGTCCATGCCCAAGGACACGCTGGAGCGGGCCATCAAGAAGGGCGCGGGGCTGACCGGCGAGGCCGTGAACTTCGAGCACGTGATGTACGAGGGCTACGGCCCGCACCGCGTGCCGGTGATGGTCGAATGCCTGACCGACAACGTGAACCGCACCGCGCCGGAAATGCGCGTGCTGTTCCGCAAGGGCCAGTTGGGCACCTCGGGCTCGGTGGCCTGGGATTTCGACCATCTGGGCATGATCGAGGCCGAGCCCGCCACGCCGGGTGCCGACCCGGAGCTGGCCGCCATCGAGGCCGGCGCGCAGGATTTCGAGCCCGCGGCGGAAGAGGGCGCGACGCTGTTCCTGACCGACCCGACCGACCTGGACCTGGTGAGCCGCGCGCTGCCGGCGCAGGGCTTCACGGTGCTGTCGGCCAAGCTCGGCTACAAGGCCAAGAACCCGGTCGATCCAGCCACGCTGAGCGCCGAGGCGCTGGAAGAGGTGGAAGCCTTCCTGGCCGCCATCGACGCGCACGACGACGTGCAGAACATGTTCGTGGGGCTGGGCGGCTGACCGGCCCGCCAGCCATTCACCCGCGCCGCGCCGTGGTCAGCCCGGAAGGCCGAAGGCCTTGACCGCCGCCGGCCGGCCCAGGCAGCGCTTGTGCCAGGCCAGCGCCCGCGGGTAGGCCGCGCCGCCCAGCAGCACGAAGCGCTGCAGCACGGCGGCCACGTTGAGGTCCGCCACCGTGAAGCGGTCGCCCGTCAGGTAGTCCTGCGCCTGCAGGGTGTGCTCCAGCACCGCGAAGCGCGAACGCAGTTCGGCCAGCGCGGCCTCGGCCATGGCCGGGTTGCGCTCGGCCGCCGGCAGGAACGAGGTATGCCGGAACCACTGGCGCGCCAGCGGCTCGGCCTCGGTCGCGGCCCACAGCGTCCACTGGAAGATCCGTGCCTCCCCGTGCGCGTCGCGTGCCCACAGGCCGCCACCGGCATGTTTCTTGGCCAGGTACAGGTCGATCGCCAGCGACTCGAACAGCACCAGCTCGCCGTCGACCAGCGTCGGGACCTGCCCGTTGGGGTTGAGGGCCAGGTACTGCGCGGACTTGACCTCCGGGCCGGCGTGGTGGGTTTCCACCAGTTCGTAGGGAATGCCGAGTTCCTCCGCCGTCCAGAGGGGCCGCACTGCGCGGGATTTGTGGATGCCGTAGATCTTGATCATGGGGTAGGGGTGAAGCGCGATAAGGGGTGGCTGGCGTCGCCGCGTTCAGGCCAGCAGCGAGCGCGCGAGGATGCCGACGGCGCCCAGCGCCGCCAGCGACAGCAGGATGCTCCGCGTGCGGCGCGGGTTGACCCGGTGCGTGAGCCGGCTCGACAGCAGGAAGCCGCCGACCATGAAGGGCGACAGCGACAGGCCCAGCGCCAGCTTGGCCAGGGTGAAGTTGCCCACCGCCGCCAGCAGGGCCAGCGACACGGCCGCGCCGACGCCGAAGATGCAGCCCAGGGAGGAGCGCATCTGCGCCGGTGCCATGCCGTGCATCACCAGCGCAAAGGGCGGCGCACCGGCCGAGGTGATGGTGCCCATCAGGCCCGAGGCCACGCCCGCCGCGGCGATGTTGCGCTGGCTCGGCCGGAAGCTGCGGCCGGCCACGCTCAGGCCCACGCCGGCCAGGATCATGAGCGCGAAGGCCACCGCCAGCAGGCGCGGCGAGAACACCGCCATCACGCCGGCCGCGGCCAGCGTGCCCGCCACGCGTCCGGCCAGCGCGCTGCGCACCGCCTGCCAGCTGATGGCCCGGCGCTCGCGCAGGGCCGACAGGCCGGACAGCGAGCCCCCCAGCACCAGCAGCGGGCCCGGCGCAAGTTCAGGAAAGAAGAGCCCCGCCACCGGGGCGGAGAACATGGCAAAGCCCAGGCCGCCCACCCCCTGCAGGAAGGCGCCTGCGGCAATCACAAGGCCCATGCAGGCATAGCGCAGCAGGCTGAGGTCCAGGGAGTCGAGCAGGGGGAGCGTGTGCATGGGGGTAGGGCGGGCCGCCGGGCTGCGGCCGGTGTTCACGAGGAGGAAGGGGGCAGGCCGTGCGCTACCAGCCCGCCGCCAGGCCGTCCTTGCGCTTGTCGGAGGCGCCCGCCAGCCGGCCGTCGGGCAGGCGCATGACCCACTGCGCGCCGCCGAAGTCGCTGCGGCCGCCCAGCTCGCCCAGGCCGGCCGGATCGGCGTAGCCCGCCGCGCGCAAGGCCTGGGCAATGGGTTCGGACGTGCCGGCCTCGAGGGCCAGGGCCGACGCGGATTCGAGCCGCCAGCGCGGCGCGTCCAGCGCCGCCTGCAGCGGCTCGCCCCAGGCCGCCACGCGCAGCAGCAGCTGCAGTTGGCCCTGCGGCTGCATGGCGCCGCCGACCACGCCAAAGGCGGCGTGAAAGCGGCCGTCGCGCAGCGCAGCACCTGGTACCACCGTGTGGTACGGGCGCTTGCCCGGCGCCGGGCCGTTGAGGTGGCCGGGCCTGGAGAAGCCGAAGCCGCGGTTCTGCAGCACGAAGCCGCAGCCCGGCGCGGCGATGCCGGAGCCAAAGCGCTTGAAGACGCTGGTCATCAGCGTGACGGCCAGGCCGTCAGCGTCGACCACCACCGTGCAGACGGTGTTGCCTGCGGGGTCGGCCACGGTCTTCTGTGCCCACTGCATGGCTTCGTCCATGGCCTGCACGGCGCGCACCGTGGTCTGCGGGTCGGTGGGGTCCAGTGCCTGTGGGGCGAGCGTATCCAGCGCCCGCAGCACTGCCACGCCGTGCGTGTTGGGCGGGCATTCGAGCACCGTCAGGCCACGGAACTGCGTGGCGGCCGGCGCGCAGAAGTGGCCGCTGTGCGTGTGGAAGTCCTGCTCGGACAGCACACCGCCCAGGGCCTGCACGTTGGCGGCGGCGGCGCGTGCCGGCTCGCCCTGGTAGAAGGCCTCCGGGCCGTCGGCGGCAATGGCCTGCAGCACGCGGGCCAGCGCCGGGTTGGCAAAGCGCGTGCCGGCCTGGGGCGGCGTCTGCGCCTGGTAGAGCGCGCTGCTGGCCGCGTCACGCAGCAGCACCTTGGCAAACAGCGCCCATTCACGGGCGCACACCGGGGCCACGGCAAAGCCGTCGCGGGCGGCGGCGATGGCGGGCTGCAGCAGCTCGGCCCAGGGCAGGCGGCCGAAGCGTGCGTGCATGTCGTGCCAGCCGCGCACCGCGCCGGGCACGGTCACCGCGTAGGGGTGCCGCTCGGGGATGCGCGCGTCGGGCAGCGCCGCGACGAGCGCGGCATGCAGCCCGGCGGGGGCCCGGCCGGTGCCGTTGTAAGAGACGGGGGTGCCGTCGGCCTGCACCACCATGGCCAGCATGTCGCCGCCGATGCCGGTGGCCATGGGTTCGACCACGCCCAGCACGGCGTCGGCCGCAATCGCCGCATCCACCGCGCTGCCGCCGGCCCGCAGCATGCGCTGCGCGGCCTGCGACGCCAGGGGGTGGCCGGTAGCCACCATGCATTCGGCACCCTGCACGCCCATGGCGGTCGGCAGCGGTGCGTCTGGACGCCCCGGCATGCGGTCAGCTCCAGATGAACACGGCGCAGACCGTGGCCACCACCAGCCCGCTGACCACGGGCACCAGCAGCGCCCGCACCGCCGACAGCACTGGCACGCGGGCAAAGCCCGCCACGGCGATCAGCGAGGACCAGGCCACCAGCGTGCCGCCGCCGGTCCACACCGCGCCCATCTGGCCGATGGCCGCCAGCGTGGCCGCGTCCATGCCGGCGGCTGGGGCCAGCGCGCCGGAGAGCGAGCCGGTCAGTGGCAGGCCGGCAAAGCCCGAACCGTCGATGCCGGTGATCATGCCGACGATCAGGATGCCGAAGGCCACGAACATGTGGCTGTGCGGGATCAGGTGCTCGGCCGCCTGGATCAGTTCGAACAGCAGGTGGGGTGGGGTGGTGCCCTGGGCGATGTTGAGGATGGGGCCTGCGGTCTCGCCCGCGCCGATGAAGAAGAAGCCCGCGATCGGCAGCACCGAGCCCATGGCCTTGAAGGCGAAGACGAAGCCGCTGGTGATGTGGTCGGCGCTGACGTCGAGCATGCGGCGCGGGCCTTCGGCCGCGAGCGAGGCCAGGATCATCAGCAGCGCGGCCATGCCGCCCACCAGCGTGGCGGCCTCGCCGCCGCGCAGCGGTGGCAGCGAGGGCATGAGCTTGGGCGCGATCATGGTGAAGATCACCGCCAGGAAGGCCACGGGCGTCAGCACCGCGAACAGCTTGGACCAGCCGATGCGGCGGCGCGATGCGGCGGAGAGTTCGCCTTCGACCTGCGCGTCGCTCAGCAGCGGGCCGCGGCCGTTGGTGCCGCGCGCCAGTTCGGCCTTGTCGAAGGTGCCGGCATCTTCCAGGCGCGCCGTCTCGCTGCCGCTGGATTGCGCCTGCCAGGCCACCAGCAGCGCGTTGCTGGCAGGCTTGATCTGCTTGCGCAGCGACAGGTAGCCCAGCGTCAGCGCGATGCCGCCGACGATCAGCGACAGCACCAGTGCACGGTCGGCCACCACGGCCGCGCTGACGGCGGCGCCGGCGGCCTTGGCGCTGATGCCGGGCGCCACGCCGATCACGTAGTCCGACGACAGCGCCATGCCCTGGCCCGCGATGGCGATCGCCACGGCGCCGGCCAGCGGCGGCAGCCCGGCCGCGATGGCCGCCGGCAGCAGCACCGCCGAGACCAGCGGCACGGCCGGCGTGGGCCAGAAGAACAGCGAGATGAAGTAGGTGATGCCGGCCAGGATGAAGTAGGCGGAGTGGCCGTTCTTCATGACCGCGCGGAAGGGCTCGACCATGCGGATGTCCGAGCGCAGTTCCTTGAGCGAGTTCAGCAGCGCCGTCATCAGCGCGATCACCAGGAAGATGTTGAACAGCTCCTTGGCCGCCACGAAGCTCGCGGTGAAGATGCTGCCCAGGGCCGTGACGGGGCTGTGCGACCAGGCCAGCGCGACGCAGAAGGTGGCCAGGATGGACGGCACGACCACGTTGGCGCGAAAGATCATCGTCAGGACGATGACACCGACCCCTAGGAGATAGACCCAGTGGGCGGCGGTGATGACGGTGGAGTCCATGGGAGAAGGAAACCTCGTGGTTGGGTTGATGCGGAAGGAACGTATCGCGCTTTTGCGGTATACAGTATTCCAAACACGCAAAAAATGAGCCATGCGGGAAAACCCACTCCGTCTTGCCATGGCTGTTCTGAAACGGTGCGTGTAGGATCGATATCACGCACGGACGCCGCCAAACAGGCAGATTTGGCCCCAGGTTAGTGCGGTGAGGGACGTGCAGACCGGGCTTTTGCCAGCCCTGTGCAGGAGACGGTTGGCCTGCGTTTTGCATACTGTATTGAGTTTTCCCCCTAATCTCTGGAGGCCTATGTTCAATTCGTACATCCGTATGCCGGCGCTGCTGCGCCGCCTCGCCCCCGCCCTGGTGGCCGCTGGCCTGCTGGCTTCGGCCGCGCAGGTCGGCGCCCAGCCGGCCAAGCCGCCGACCAAGGTGCGGTACGAGGAAGTCATCCGCTCCGTGCTGTATCTGCCGATGTATGTCGCGCTGCAGCGCGGGTACTTCCGGGACGCAGGCCTGGACGTGGCCATGAAGACCTCCCAGGGCACGGACAAGGGCATGGCCGCGCTCCTGTCCGGCAGCGCCGACATCGTGCTGATCGGCCCCGAGGCCTCGGTATACGTGGCCAACAGCGAATCTCCGGTCAAGCCGAAGATCTTCGCCGGGCTCACCGCCACCGACGGTTTCCTGCTGATGTCGCGCAAGCCGGCCAGCGGCCCGTTCGACTGGAACCAGCTCAAGGGCAAGTCGCTCATGTCCTTCCGGCCGGGGTCCAACCCCGATGTATTCCTGGAAGCTGCCTTGCGCAAGCACGGTCTGGACCCGAAGAAGGACCTGAAGCTGGTCAGCAACATCGGGCCCGCTGCGCGCACCGGTGCCTGGCTGGCCGGCCAGAACGATTACGCGATCTTCCTCGAGCCCGAGGCCGGCAACCTGGAGAAGGACGGCACCGGCTACGTGATGGCCTCCATCGGCAACGAGGTCGGGCCGGTCGACTACACCGTGTTCACCACCACCGACGTCTACATGCAGAAGAACCCCGAGGTGCTGCAGGCCTGGACCCGCGCAGTGGCCCGCGCCCAGAAGTACGTGCAGGCTGCGCCGGCGGCCGACCTGGCCGCCCATGTCGCAGAGTACTTCCCCGGCGTGTCGCAGCCCGAGCTGGTGCGTGCCATCGAGCGCTACCGCGGCTACAAGCTCTGGAAGACCACGCCCCTGGTCGAGAGGGCCGCCACCGACCGGCTGCAGGACATGCTCTCCACCAGCGGCGTGCTCGAGGCCGGCAAGCGCGTGAAGTACGAGCAGATCGTGGTGACAGACTTCGCCTCGAAGGTCGACTGATGGGCCGCCCGCTCCAAGACGGCGCGGCGCTGCCGCGCATCGACGTGCGCAACGTCGGCCTGCGCTACTTCACCCTGCAGGGCGAGACCCAGGCCATCGACGACATCTCGCTGGCGGTGGCGCCGGGCGAATTCGTCAGCATCATCGGCCAGTCGGGCTGCGGCAAGAGCACGCTGCTGTCGATCATCGCCGGCATCCTGGAGCCCTCCTCGGGCAGCGTGACGGTCGACGGGCGCCCGGTCAGCGGGCCTTCGCCCAGCATCGGCTACATGCTGCAGCAGGACTACCTCTACGAGTGGCGCACGATCCTGGACAACGCGCTGCTCGGCGCGCAGATCCAGAAGCGCGACCCGCGCGAGGCCCGCGAGCGCGCCGTCCACCTGCTGCACAAGTGCGGCATGGGCGACTTCCTGCACCATTACCCGCGCCAGCTCTCCGGCGGCATGCGCCAGCGCGTGGCGCTGGCGCGCACGCTGGTCACCAACCCCGACGTGGTGCTGCTGGACGAGCCGTTCTCCGCGCTCGACTCGCAGACCCGCCTGGCCATCGCCGACGAGGTGGTCGAGGTGCTGCGCAGCGAGGGCAAGTCGGTGGTGCTGGTGACGCACGACATCGGCGAGGCCATCGCCATGACCGACCGGGTGGTGGTGCTGTCGCGCCGGCCCGGGCGCATCAAGTCCGAGCACCGCATGCTGTTTCCCAGCCATGGCCGGCGGCCCACGCCGTTCGAGGTGCGCGGCCTGCCCGAATTCAACCGTTACTTCAGCACGCTCTGGGACGAGCTCGACGTGCACGTGGAAGGCTGAGCATGACCGCCGACATCAACACCGCTCCTGCCATGGCCCTGCCGGCAGCCACCACGCCTGCGCGCGTGCCGAGCCCCGCGTACGCACGCTGGCTGCGCCGCCAGCGCCGCGAGAAGACTCTCGTGGTGGTGGGCCGGCTGCTGCTGCTGGTCGCCTTCTTCGGGCTGTGGGAACTGCTGGCGCGCACCAAGGTCGTCAACCCGATGCTCACCAGCTACCCCAGCGCGCTGTGGCCGACCTTCCTAGACCTGCTGCAGAACGGCAGCCTGCTGACGCACACCTGGGCCACCTTCCGCGCCACGCTGGTCGGCTTCGTGCTGAGCATGGTGCTGGGCATCGCGATCGCCGCCGGGCTCTGGTGGTCGGGCTACGCCAACAAGGTGCTCGACCCGTTCCTGGTGGTGGCCAACGCCATGCCCAAGATCGCCTTCGTGCCCATCCTCTACATCTGGCTCGGCTCCGAGTATTCGGTGTACGGCATGGCGGTGGCCATCGCGCTTTTCGTGACCATCATGGTGGTGTACGAGGGCTTCCAGGCCATCGACCCGAACAAGATCAAGCTCGCCACCACGCTCGGCGCCAGCCGCGCGCAGGTGCTGCGCCTGGTGGTGCTGCCGGGCAGCGTGCCCACCATGATCGCGGCGCTCAAGATGAACATCGGCCTGTCGCTGGTGGGCGTGATCGTGGGCGAATTCCAGTCGGCCAGCGAGGGCCTGGGCTTTCTCATCGTCAACGGCAGCCAGGTCTTCAAGCTCAACGTCGTCATGACCGCCATCGTGGTGCTCGCGCTGATGTCGGCGCTGATGTACCTGGCTGTCTCCCGCCTGGAAAGCCGGCTGTCGCGCCGCTACGGCTAACACGCCGCACGAAGGAGCATTCCATGGATTTCCCCGCCTGGATCGTCGAGCGCGTGGTGGCGCGGCAGGGCTGCCTGCATCCCCACCCGCACTTCGACGCGAGCCGCACCGCCTTCGTCGTGGTCGACCTGCAGAACTACTACACCCAGCCCGGCTACCAGGGCGAATGCGCGCCTTCGCGGGCCACCTTCGGCAAGGTCAACCAGTTGGCCAAGGCCTTGCGCGACGCGGGCGGCACCGTGGTCTGGGTGCAGACCTGCTCGGACGGTGCCGACCGCTTCTGG
>Ga0116227_10015073_pt1 | contig 11544 bp, 10 predicted proteins | sample S1TSphgellanicum_FD_89693 | JGI IMG/M metagenome (GOLD analysis project Ga0116227, IMG submission 89693) | Host-associated microbial communities from peat moss isolated from Minnesota, USA - S1T2_Fb - Sphagnum magellanicum MG | ecosystem: Host-associated > Plants > Peat moss > Unclassified... | reverse complement strand
TGTTATGGACTAGGTTGGGGGTCAGAGAGGTCAGGTGGAGAAGTTCCTTTTCTGAGTCCAATTCCGTTGGACTCCTCCCTTGACCTCCTGTATTATTTCCCTATATTTACTGTATACCTCCGTCTCCTCACAAGTGGTCCGACAGGTCTCTTCAGTTGCTCTCATCAAGATCCACCTTCAATTTACGATTGCCAAAGAGCATGCAAGGCGCAAAGTCCGTCCGCAACTAGACCCCCGCTTCGAGACTGTCATGGGACTTTTTTCAGCGACCACAATCTACGATCTGCGTGCTACAAACCAGAGCCTACCAATCAGTGCGGTACACAAGCAGTGGTGGCTTGCACTAGATCTACAAGTTGGTACACCTGCAATACAAATTCTCGAGCCTGCCGTTGCCCGTGTACGCGGACGCCCATTCGTTGCTGTTGTCGTCGCGCGTGCCACAAGCCACCAGCCAATATCATCAACGTGTCGGAAACCAAGCGCCTTTGAGACAATTGGCAGAGCCCCATGTCTTTGCAAGGAATGTAGGAGGCCTGGACACGACGTTCGTAATTGCCTAGTACTTAGGCCATTAATGGGGGGGAATTAGAAAGGCGGAGACGAAGGTGGTGAGAATTAAAGGGAGGAGATGAGATAAGGGGGGGGGAGGGTGGGAGAAGCAAATCAGCAGGGTGGGAGGATCAGCCCCCTTTTTTTAATCTTTGCAATGCAAACACAAGCAAGGTTTGTGCAACATTTATTTTTCCTTTTTTATTTTTTTATTATTTTGGGTGCATTTGCCAAACAATGATTATTTTTTCTCCTTCTTGATGGTTTTTCTTTTCTAAACATGTCATTTTTAAAATCCTAGTAGATTGGCTTGTTTTCGTGTTCTAGATGTGTTTTTCATGTTCTTTGTGTAATTTTCAAATCAAATCATAAAACTTCACACAACAACTACTACCAATAATGTTTTTCTACACAAACAAGCACACAAGCAACTAAAACTATAAGAAGGTTACCTTATGTTTGCCGTGGGGCACAAAGTTCTTGCAATGTAGTTTTATTTACAAACTCTTTAACAACTAGGGTTTTATAAGGTAAATTTCCAAATTTGCGCTAGAGATGTTCTTAAGGTCAAACCATTTTCACTCTTGGGCCTTCAAACTTAAAAACCTAATAGATCACTATCATTATCACTAGGTTTCATTTCATATGTTTTAAAATGTTTTCCTCCAAGCCTCCTCCTTGCGTCTTACTCATAAGTGAGGGATGTTGTTTGAAAAAACCCATTTCATAATTGAAGATACTAAAACATCATTCACACTTGGTGTTTAAACATTAATGTTAAAATAGATTATCATGAAAACAGCCATTAGATTTTTGAGAATTAACATGTAATGTTAATCATCATGAAAGTTTATGAAAGCAAGCATGTGTGCACATTTACACCCAAAGACAATGTTAGGTGTTACAACTTTTGAATTCCATTCCACCACCTCTGGACAAGAAATTGAAAAAGGATGAACAAACATACTACCCAACAAAAAATTAGCTTTGCCTTTTGGGTAAAATCATAGTCAAAGGAGCCACCCAAGCAAGTGGACATTCCTTAAAAAAGATGCCTTCATGTAAAAGTTACATGTGTCAAAACACCATTCACACATGTTCTACTATGACTCGAATGGCCAACAATGAATTGGGTGTAAAATCTATTTGTTAATTTTTTATTGGATGTTGGGGGTTGATAAATATGTTATGTTTGGGTCAATTCACTATTCCACAATGGAAATATGTCATATGATTACATGTCAAAACCTCGGCCAGATAAGATATGTAACCTAACCTATGCTACCTAGGGTAAGTAAGTTAGGCCACTTAAATTAAATAACCTAAGTTAGGTGACATAGCTTACCTACCCTAGGCCACCTAGGCTAAGAACATGGCCTTATAATAGGATATTAGGTGCCATAGCCTACACATTTTAGTCAATATCAACCACATAAACTACTTAACTTACTAGAATAAGGTACATAAGTTGCAAAAGTAAAGATTTAAAGCTCTCACTTCCACATTAAGGGGCAAAGTCCTTAACAATGCATCAACTTTTTTTATGTAACATAAAATGTAATTACATTTTAATAAACATTTTAAAAAACCTACCAAAGTGACCTACAAATTCAACCTACCCTAGGCTACCTAGGCTATTTAAACACCTATCTAAATGTTACTTATGCTACATAACAACTTACTTAAAGGGGTTGGGTCAAAACCTGTAACTAAAAACCAAAAGGATTACTTTGGAAAATAATTACGAATCCTCTTTTTCCAAAAATATCTTTTATATGTGAATGAATTTTTTTATAACTTGTTCTAAAAAATATTTAAATTTTCCCTAATGCATCACTCTTTTTTTTGTTAGTCATTATTGAATAAAATATGAAATTCTAAAAGTGTGCATATTCCTTATAGATTCAATGTTTCACCTTGAAAAATGATCAAAATTTTAAATCATCACCAAACATTAAAATTTCACATTCTTTAGCTTTACTATACTCTAATTTATAAATTTTCTTAATACATGTACGTTATAACCCATTTATACATGGTAAAGGACTTTTCAATTTCTAAAATTTTGAAACAATTTTGAAACATTGTTTGAATTTTTAAAGTTTTTGAATTCCACATTTTAAAAGTTATGAATGTTTTTTGAGTGTGGCTAATATGTCATTATCATCTATATTTTTTCAATGAAAATTCTTTTATTATATGAGTCCTTTTGATAATCCTTTGCAAAATTGATTTGTTTTGACATAATATGTGTACATTTTCAAACATCCTAAATTAGAACCAAAACTTAAAATTGGATTAAATGAATTTATTCTAAGTTCCATGACATTCACTTGAGAGAAAAATGACTAAATTGCCATGATTACTATGGTTTTAAATGGTAATAAAAAAAAATGTTTAATTTTGATTGATTATGTCTAATATCCAACACCTTTTTTGGCTCCTAGTTATAGGTTTGACCTGGTTTAGGGGTTTCCTATGTTACTTAATTTACATAATGACCTACCTAGGGGTTTCTTAAGGATTGCCTAGGCTATTTATGGGTTACATAAGGGCTACCTTAAGGCCTAACTAGGGGTTGTTTAAGCTACATTTCCATTTGCAATATTTATGATGCCATGTGTGAATCTACCATTAAATAACTAATGACTTGCAACCATCATTTAATAGTTGCATGAATTATGTTTTGTTGCATGCGTCAAGGTTTTATTTGATATTTCACTTAGAAATGAAAACATTTATTATTAATCATGCAATGAGGAATAATTATTTTTGACAAACATCACAAACTTATTAAGTTTCATGGGTTCGTACAAATTTCATGCAAAATGTTATTTTCATATGGTTAATATGAAATATATATATATATACTCAATATCTAAAATATTCAAACAAATAAAACGTTTTTTTAAAATGACAAAAATGAATGTTCATGCTTAATACACAAAAATTACATAGTTTTTACATCACGATAATTCCACAAATTTAGTTAAAATGTAAAGGGGAATAATATAAAGATAATATATTATTTTATTTTATTTTATTTTTTAATAAAAAAAATTGTGCCATTTTTACATTTTGAATGTCGCAACCCTACTTTGAAAGAGTGTGAGGATGAAACTCACATTCCCGAAATGGGGACTTGGGAGTCCTCCGGGACTCCCAAAACTTCAAAGTTTGATTGCAGGGGTCAAAACACCTCGCATTGGGGTGTTATTTATATCATTGGAAAACTATCAAAGTGTAAATGTTGAAAATGAGCTCACATGGGCCATTTGGACATTTGCAACACAGGTTATGGCAAAAAGAAAGGCTAGGAATCAAACTAACAGTTTGACTCCTGACCACTAAAAGTCGGGAATCGACCTGACCTCGGTGCGTGTAGGTGGAGTGTAACACACCGTTAAAAAGCTCTTGAGGAGAGCTACAAGTTTGCTTTAAACCTCATCCTAATTGGAGGTCTGAGCAAAGAGTTATGACCTCACAAAGTCCCGGGAGTCCAAATTGGGACAGTTTTGGGACTCCTCTTTCGGAATCTCGAGATAAAAAGCCATTCGAATGTAGGTGCCATGGAGAGACACAAAGAATACTATATGGGGGAAGGTGGTGGCTTCCCTCGAGTCTAGGCCGTGGTGAGTCTTGTGAGTCCAGAGTTGCCCATGGCTTGTCCTAGCACTAAAGGTACTCTAGAAAGTGTACTAACCAACTTGTTGGTTGGTTGGTTTGATGCAGGTTCGAGTAAGTGAATAGCTTGTCACTCTTCATAGTCCCATCTTGGAGCTTTAGCACGCCCCTCTATCCCTTCTAGTGCTGAGTGTTGGGAACATGCCCCGAGTTCCTCATAATTCCATTATTTGAGTAACTTAAGCCCATCTTGGGTCTAACTAGGAACTTGGGAAGCCCATAGATTTTGAAGCCCATAGATTTTGCACAAACATATTGTTTTACAATTTTTGCATGGACTTTATTAAAATTTTGTAATATTGTAAGTTTGTAATGAATGTCATAATGATAGGAAAATTTTAAATTCACACCTTTTTTGGTTAAATTCACACCCTTCGCACCTCCAATTTTATGCATATTAAACTTTAAGAGTATGTTCCTTTATCAGTTCAATTACTTATGCGAGCAAGTTCTCGAGTTGTGCCCTGATTAACCATAGACCCCACATTTGCGTCCTTCCACGTATTCAAAGTGAGACTTGTCTCTAGTCGTGCTTGTCTTGTTTTTAGAGCTTACAAGTCTGTCACGTTTCTTGACCACGGCCAAGGGCTCTTGAACTTGAACATCAAGCGTATCCAGGACCTAATTAAGGCGGGCAATCAAACTGCCTGCTCGAGGATTCCCATTATCGAATACTTGTTGTAGGGTAGCCATCATCGTTTACATGAATAAACTTCGTGGTGATGTCGGTTTGTGTGGCGACACAGCTACATTGACACTTGGAAGGATCAGGGGGTTTCTGTCCAACAGCCACTGCTCATGAATGTCTTGTAGGAGAATCGGAGTCTCGGTTTCTAGACAACCGCGAATGTAATGATGATTGGGCAGCCCCCACGATTTCGTGAATCGCGTAGAGCATGGTTGCTCCTCATGTCCCCCTTTTCAACGTGCTTAAGTTGTTGTAGAAGCTTGTCCATAACGAAATTAGAAACCTTGTAGATCAAGTCCTTGAAGTAGCTATGGCCGAACCGATGTGCCTTATGCACCCTTTGCTTCTTAATCGCAACATTCAGTTCCACGCGTTGATTGGCCAACATGAGACCCAACTGCTTCATTAGCGTCAAGAGGTGAAGAGTGCTGACACGGAGATACGACTTGATAATGTCGTGGTTTCCTTCCACCCTTGAAGTACTAATGCTACCAAAGTGGGGAAACTCGTCAATGTAACAAGCAACAAACCTCTCCTTGTGAGGCATCCACGTCGTGTTAACGTATTGCTAAGCAACTGGATGGGTTCCCGAATAGGTCTCCTTGAATACACTAAGAGCCGCATCAAACAGTTCGACCAACGTGCTACAAACAAGGATATTCCATCGCTCCATAAACTATTACCACTCAACATCGGAGAAGCCTGTCTTGCAATTAGCAAGAATGTTCTTGTTGATGTGCCAGCATTAGAAGATGTTGTGGCAGCCCGGGAAGACTTGTGTAATCCTATTCATTAGGGCCAATTCTCGGTCCATGCAAAGGACTTTTGGAGTCACGACCTCGGAAAATTGTTCCAGAACCCAAGCGTACGCCTCCTCGTTCTTTATGTGCAAGAAGGCAAAGCTAGCGTTGAACGTCACATAGGTAGACGTGATGCCGACCACATTCAGCAGAGGCATGCCAAACTTGTTGGTCTTATACGTGCAGTCTAGAAGGAAGACCATGCCGAACATCTGGCACATGCTGACTGATGACTGATGCATAAAAAACATGTAGTCAACAGCACCTTCCACCAGCCGCACCTTGTTGAAGTAATCAGAGCAAGAGATCAGCTCCACCAGAGCTTCGATGGGTCTGCGGCCTTTCAACTCCTCCGCTCGAGCATCAACAAGCTCGTTGTACATCTCCCTGGCTGTTGAGTGGATGTTTGCAAACTCCTTATGGAGGATGCAGAGAATGTCCTTTGGCGCTAAACCTTGCCCACCGAACGTTCGCACTTTAGCCTTTTCTAATTCGCTTAAGTAGCGTTTCACCACATGGCTTGCCAGGTCGCCACCAAGTTCGTGGTTGTGGCTGCCTGAGATCTTACGGATTGTCCAGACACCCTTCACGAACGAGCAGATGATCTCAAACTCACAGCCAGTTCGCCTCATGTGCGTCTCCCTTTGGCGGGTTTCATTCGTCAGGTTCAGCATGCTGACGTACTCCCCGCCTCAATCACACTTCATGACCACTCGCTTCTCCTTGCTTGTCTTGATGGTGAGGACCACTCCTTCCTGTTCATAATTGTTGCTGAGATCTTCAATCAACTCTTGCCGTGTCGCAAACTCCATCTCCTATTACGTTACGTGTATTGTTTTAAGGGGGGTGGGGCAGACACACTCAAATTTAATTTGCATATAATCAGACGCGCGAAGAAAGGGTGTGAATTTAACCAAAAAAGGTGTGAATTTAAAAATCATGTAATTATATTGGGCACAATAACAAATCTTTGGTTTTTGTAACTTTTCTTATGTGTCATGTGTTAGTTTATTATTTGATTATTAAGGACCTAGAGTTGCACTGTTCATCTAATTGTTACATATATTATGTTTTGTTGCACCCATGAATCATGATGTTTGATAGTTGCAACACTTTAAATTATAACATGACATGTTATGTCATCATCATGGGAGATTTAGTTATTAATTGTAAAGGTTATTGATATTTTCAATTAATTAATTCCACATCACAAATATATATTAACACAAATTGAAGAATAATGAGATATTTTACCCAAAACATCAACAAGTTATCATATTCATTGTAGTAAAAAATTCATGATGCCATGGCATGTTAATGTCCTTTTGTTACTACTTAGTGATTTATGTGATTAAATGATTATTGTTATAGGTTAAAAAAACAATGATCATTTTTGGGTTTGATTAGAAAATAAAAAATATGTTATAATGACATAAAATTCATTAATCTAAAACAAATAATGAAGCAATGACCATCCAACAAAATTGGTGGGAGATCATACTCAAACATAACTAAACGGATAATAGATGTTACATTAGTCTCGTGATAGGTTTATAACATTAATTGTTTTTTACTACATTTTGTCATGGCTACTTGAGATCAATTTCAAAGCCTTTTTGTCTTTTTGAATCAATCAAGTTATAATTATGGTTTTGGCGATCAATGCTATTCCAACTCGTGTAACTAATATTCCATTTTGTACCATGGTAAACCATACTATATTATAGATACAAAATAGTACCATGTTATGGCCTAAAAAAAAATGTACTCCAAGAACATAAACTCCTTTCTTGCATAGATGTTTTTTTCTTAAAAACTCCATCCCTATTCACACAAGAAAACTAGAAGTTCAAAATTGTTGAAAGGATTCATAAGAAATTAACTTGGTGGTCTTAGAAAACTCACTCTCATGAAACCATAGGATGTAATTTAACATGGAATTGCTTTTGCCAATGTGTGGAAGGCTGAAAAAATTCTTTGTGATCCCCATTATGGGGTTTCTTTCATTCTCCCTACCCCCTTTATTAACCCATGCAAATTTCCAACCTCCTCAATGTTTTTTGGGAAGAACCCCAAAATGAACATGTATTAGTGACTAACAATGTTTGTGGCAACTTGTTCTAATTATGTTGCACTTGCCAATGGATGTTTTGGACCACTGTCAACTTCTCTTTCTTTGTCCATTCAGGGTGCATGTATGTGATGATTAAAATAGATTATCATCATGATGTTATTAAATGAAGCACTACAAGTAGAAAAAATTCCATGAAATTTGAACATCCAATAAAACCTACTTCCCATATTCATGAACTCATACACCATTTGAACATTGCCACTAGATTTCTTGCATTTTAACCTTTTTGCACACCCACCATTTCAAAGCAACCATTGTCATGCACGTACATGGCCTCATACATGATGGCCAGTTACGGGCATGCCCATGTGCGGTTTTAGGGTTGATGTATGGTTTTAGGCGACTGTACGCTATTAGGTACTTAGGGTTTCAGTGTTGGCACAATATAAAAGGCCTAACCCTTTCTTTCTCCTTTTAGTTTTTCTAGAATTCCTTTGTCAGGAGTTTTTCCTCCATCATAAGCTAGGATTTTTAGATGTTCATGACAGCCATTGCATGGCCACCGTTTACATACACTTCATTTCTTTCTTGCTTTGCATTTCAATTCTAGAAAAACTGCACTTTTTGTGCTTCATGTTGAAAGCCACAGATTTCTTTTGCTTGTAAGTTATTGAGTTTTTAAGTTATCGTTGCTACTGCTAGTGTTGTTAATGTTACTCGTGCTACTCGTGCTGTGGTTACCGGAGGGTGCTGTTGTTGCTGCTGCTAAAAGGAGTTGACGTTGCAAGAAGGAGCTTGTGTTATGTTAACCAACAGAGCGGGGAAACAAGTTTCAAAGCTCTGCTTCTTTCCTCTTTCTTGCTCTCTTGAAACTGTCAAGTAAAAAAAAACAAAAATTATGGCCGCCTGCCGTTGCCGCGAGCAGTACTGCCACTCGCCATCGTTGCATAGTGCGTTGCTCTCCGTCGTTGCTGCGAGCTTGCAACAGCGCCGCAACGTTGGCACGACGCCTACTGTAGCGTCGCAACAACGCGAGTTGAAGCAGTGCCGCAGCGCTGCCGCAACGCCTGCTGCAACAGTGCCACAGCGACGCGAGCTCCAGCAGCGTTGCTACGACGCTTGCTGCGCTCCCACGATAGGTGCTGCAGTAATAACATTGCAGCGCTGCTGCGACGAAAGTTGTAGAAACAATGTTGCAGCACTCTCGCGACGCGTGTTACAACAGCGCTGCAGCGCTGTCGCGACGCGAGCTGCAGCAGCGTGAGCTTGCATCGCTATAGCTCCATGTTGCCCGACCATCGTCGCAGCGTTACGTTGCGAGGAACTGCAGTGCAGCGCTGCCGCCCGCCATCGCTGCAACGGCGGCTAAGCTCTGCACGTCTAACGTCGGACTTCTGTCAACGAACTTTCGTCCTGCCGTCTTGACATCCTCCATCCTGCGCCCTGATGTCCTACGTCTTGCGTCCTGATGTCCTACGTGCTATTTTTTTCGTCCTGCCTTTAGAACAACGCACTATATTCTTCAAATTATACATTGTGTTAGAATTTTATAGTTAGTGTTGTGTACTATCACAACATTTTAGGGCATGGGACAACACGATGTCCTTGGATGATGAGAGCACTACCGTTCGGCCAGAGCCCAGGTATTAGCTACGAAGTAACACACAATCTTTTGAGCCGATGTTTTTAAGCTCACGAGCTTCACGACGATACCATCAAGTGTCTACAGCACCATCGTTGTCTAGTACAACTCCTACCAGGAATTCAGGCTTAGGTTACAGTACATCAAGGGTACATCAGAGTCCATTTGGAGGGGCTCATCAGTGGACTATGCCTGTTACCGCACCTACTTTCGCACCATCACCATATACTCCGTTGCAAGCTATGACTTCAGCACCCATATACACCATGGAGGTGAGCAGTTCATCTGGGAGAATTGAAAATTTCAGCGGAAGGCCAGTTACTATTTCTTTGAGGGAGTTCAAGGCAACCTTTTCAACTGTGGTTTGTGAATTGGAACTCAAGTATGGCACTAATTACACTGAGGTGTTTGCATTCAAACAATTGGCTCGTTATGAGCACTATGAGGCGTTAGATGTCTACGAACAACATTTTGCGAGGATTTTGGGTGTCACCCAGATTCCCAATCCAACATACACCATAGCCATTGCCACCCCCTTTCAAACTGCATTGCAAGCTGCAATTGCACATCACGGGACTGTGCCAAATAATCCAGACCCGGTACCTACCTTAGTAAACCTTTCTTCTCAACAACTCATTGCTGCTACTGCAAACATTCCTCCCACAACTGGTGTGCCAGCTTTTACTGATCCAGTGGGGGCATTCTTTCGAATTCTTGAGCTGGAATTTCCAGTCAAAAGTTCTGAAAAAATTCTGCAGCTTGCCACCTTCTCTCGACAAAAGGATGAAACCCTCAAGATGTTCTATAGGAGGCTTCTCAAACTCAAAGAGGATACCTAGAGCATCACTGACTTGGAAGCTGCCCACTGGTATCTTCGTTTGTTGGAAGGTATTCCAATGCTCCACGCGCAAGTTTTGCAACGAGTTTTTGTAAAATTTGGAGACTCGTACACTTTGTTGGATGTGTACAACATTTCCGAAAAGTTGGAATTGGCTCATGCACACTATGAGGCTAGTACTATGAGGCCTCCATCACGTTCAAGGCCTCAACCTACACCAGCTCCGCCAACTAGATCATCACATTCTTCTTCAAGGACTAAAGTGGTGCACTCGGCTACACCCATCCTACCTTCTTGTAACTACTGCGGCAATCTTGCCCACAAAGCTAATGAGTGCAACATCCCTTCCGAGGATCTCTTTTGTGATTATTGTGGGAAAGAGGGACATTAGGAATCTGTTTGTTTTGCCAAGTTTCCAGAGCGAAAGCAACTCCGATTACAACGGCAAAATCTGCCAACATCTTTCGTTGTCCCTCAACCAAAAACCAAGGCACCTCAACCTTCCACTCAGGCTTTGCCCACCAAGGGTAATTCCAACAAGAATGTTAAGAAGAAGGAGCACAATGTTGACAAGAGGGAGGTGCTTCAAGCTCATGCTAATTCTAATTCTACATTCACATATCAGAAGGGAGTTCAGAACACTTCATTTGTGGATTTGTTACTCAGCAAAGGTGTTGTGGATAGCCATTCTCTCCACAAAGTCTCTCATTCATTTCTAAAGGTGGTGCCTAGTGAGAGAACTTCCATTGCCACCGGAGTTGCCATTGTCGACAATACTGGGTCAGCAATCCAAGTGGGAGGACATACACCCAGAGTAGTACTTCTTGACACAGGTGCCCAACCAGTGATTCTTGGAGTTAAATTCGCCAAGAAGATGGGCATGCTTGACTCCAAACTACGGAAATCTATGTGGCAAATTCGCACCGCTAATGGGAGCGTAGAGGAGGTACTTGGGGAAAGTTCGGATTTGATTACACTTAAGTTCAATGAAGGTACAGATCAGGAGCTTTGCTTATAGGTCAGATGTTTAATCACCAATGCCACAAATTATGATGTGCTCATTGGGCAAGAGGCCCTGTTTCCACCAGGTTTCACAATTGACAACTGGTTTGAACGTGCGTACTACCGAGTGGATTGGGAAATTGATGGCCACCACTTGGGATACATACCCCTTGATTTACATGGGAACCATAGTCCTATGGCTCACCATTGTATGTTCAAGGAAGCACACACCATTTCCTACATCCAACAAGCTAGCCACGAATG
>Ga0116227_10015072_pt1 | contig 11544 bp, 5 predicted proteins | sample S1TSphgellanicum_FD_89693 | JGI IMG/M metagenome (GOLD analysis project Ga0116227, IMG submission 89693) | Host-associated microbial communities from peat moss isolated from Minnesota, USA - S1T2_Fb - Sphagnum magellanicum MG | ecosystem: Host-associated > Plants > Peat moss > Unclassified... | reverse complement strand
TTTCGTTCAGTTTCCGCGAGGCGTGAAGCTGGAAGTGGGTAGCACGCTGAGCGTGACTTATCCGAAGCCGGGGAAGCCGGTGGTCAAGGCGGCGACGATTCTCGACGACCTGCGGCGGCGGGATTTCACGGCGAACGCGATGGCTTTGTCGTTGAATGAGGGCTCGTACGGCCTGCTGATGGATCCGCTGAACGGCGTTGCCGACATCGAGAACCGTGAGCTGCGGCTGGTGAGCAACTATGGGTTCATCGAGGATCCGATTCGGATGGTTCGGGCGGCTCGGCTGATGGCTCGGCTGGGCTGGCAGATGGACGAAAAGACCCAGGCGCGGTACGAGACGGGTAAGGAAGAGGGCTATATCTCTGCCGCTTCGGAGTTTCACCGCGGGTATGAGTCCGAGGAGATTGTGCACGAGGAGGATCCGTTACGGGTTCTTCGGCGGCTGGAGAGCGAGGGCTGGATGAAGATCCTGGCTCCGGCGTGGACGACGGCCAAGGTGAACGTCGCTGAACTGGAGAAGATGCACGAGAGCCAGATGCAGCTCCAGTTGCAGGGGATCTATCCGGATCCGTCGTCGGGGAACTTCCCGCTGCTGACGGCGAAGATGTCGGCGAAAGAGATCGCGGATCTGAAGAAGAGCTTCCCGCGGCAGGGCTTTGTGGCGGAGATCGAGGCGCTTGAGGGCGAGGCGAAGGAGTTTGCGGCACAGTTCTCAGGCAAACTGGCGGCGCTGCCCTCGCAGGCGTGGAAGATGCTACACGCGGCGAAGCCTGAGGCGGTGCTGGCGGTTGCGTATTCGACCAAGAGTGCGACGATCCAGGCCAAGTTCAAGAACTTCTATACGGAGTGGCCCAAGGCTCGGCAGCGGGTGCCGTACACCCTCATGCAGGAGATGCGGATTGTTCCAGATCTTGCTGCATACGCAGAGCTTGTCGACGAGCTGACGTTTGCGTTGATGGATGGACGGTTGAGCACGCCGGAGGAGTTGAAGGCGTTTCTTGAGCCGCATTCTCCACCTGCGCCGCCTCCTACGGTTCATGTGCGGCGTCCGCGGGCGAGCAAGAAGGATGCCAAGGCGGCGAAGGGTCGCGCGAAGAAGGCGGCGATGCTCGACGAGGACGGCGAAGAGGTCGACGAGGATCTGGAGGAGGCGGAGGAGCGTGAGGACGCGGCCGAGGATCTGGATGACGACGCCAAGGCTGAGCCGAGTGACGAGGATCTCGAGGACGAGGATGAGGACGCGCCGGTGAGGGCTCCGAAGGCTGCCCCGGCGGTTAAGGCTGTGGCGGAGGTGTTACCGGCAAAGACGGCGGTGGTTGAGAAGGCTGCTCCGGCTCCTGCGGTGAAGGTTGCGAGTGCAGTTTCGAAGCCGACTCCTGCCAAGTCGACTGCCTCCAAGCCTGCCGCATCGAACGTTGTGGCCAAGAGCGCGCCTGCGGCGAAGAAGGCGGTTCCGGCGAAGGTGGCTCCGGCGAAGAGTGCGAAAGCTTTGCCGGTGAAGAAGCCGGTCGTGGTGAAGAAGGCTGTTGCGGCGAAGGCTGCTCCGGTAAAGACGGTGGTGAAGAAGGCTGTTGTCCTGGTGAAGGCGGCCGCGAAGAAGTCACTTCCTGCGAAGAAAGCTCCGGTGAAGATCGTTGCGAAGAAGGCTGCTCCTGCGCCTTCGAAGGCGGCTAAGAGCGTTCCGGCGAAGAAGGTGGTTGCCAAGACTGCGGTCGTTGCGAAGAAGACTGCGGGGAAGGGCTCTTTGGGGACCGCGAAGAAGAAGTCGCGTTAGGCAGGGAGAGCTTTCGGTTTGATTTAGAAAGAATGCTTTAGGAACCGCCAGGTGCTTGTTGAGGCCTGGCGGTCTCTCTTTCTGGGGCTACTTTGGCTAGCGATCGCGTTTGAGGAGCAGGAGGGTGCCGCCGAAGAGGATGGTGGCTACTCCTGCGAGGAGGACGATGGCGTGGCGGTAGGCGGCCCGGGTCTGAGGTGGGGTGGCGGCGGTGTTGTCGCGGCACTGGGGGCAGCCTTGGGCGTGCAGGAATGGCGTGGGGAAGGCGAGGAAGAGGAGCAGACATGCAGCGCGCAGGTTGGAGGCTCGGGAAAATTGCGCCATCGAATGCTCCTTGTGCTGGCTAAAGCGTACTCGATGTCGAGCGAATACAGCAAAGCCCCGGCGTTTGCCGGGGCTTTCTATGTTTGCGGTATTGGCTAGTTCGTCCCGACGGTGATGGGGGCGACCGAAAGCGGGGTGATGAGGTCGAATACGATTGCGGTGTCCTGGGGGATGACCTCCTGGCGGTCCTGCTTGAGCCACCAGACGGTGCTGACTCCGGCTCCGATGCCTGCGCCGACGACTGCGCCTACGCCGCCGCCGAGCATGGCTCCCGCGGCGGTGGCGCTGCCGGTGGTGAGGGACATAACAGCGAGGGTTTCCTTGATGTGGTCGCGACGGAGGATGGTGCCTTCGTTGTCGACACGGGTGACGTTGTCCTCGCCGGTTCCGACGACCTGGGCGTGGAGATCGTAGTGGGTGCCGTCAGGGAGGGTGACACTCTCGGGGAGAAGGTGGATGGCGGCTGCGCCGCTGATGCGACGACCTCCGCGGACGACCGTTACGCGGCCATGGAGGATCGAACCGGCGGGGATGACGACGCGACCGTCTGTCTCCATCGGCTCGGTGACCTCCGCGGTGAAGCGGGTGCCGACCGGAGTGCTCACGGTGGAGAGGGTCTCGCGGATGCGGGTGTGGAGGAGGGCACCGGAGGAGATCTCGTTCGGCGAGGACGGGACGGAGGTGACGACACCGGAGTCGGGGTTATCGCGCTCTTGCTGCGAAGGGACGGAGGTGACGATCTCGGCGTCGGGATCGTGGGGGGCGGCTTGCGCGGAAGGTGTACCTGCTCCGTTGTAGGGCACATAGGAGCCGTAGGTGGAGGATGGTGCGGTGCGCGTGATGGGGGCTGCCGGCTGTGGGGTGGGTTGGGCTGCGGGCTCGGCGCCGGGGAAGTAGGAGACAGCGGCGGAGGGCTTGGCCTGCTGAGCTGGTGCTGGTGCCTCGTCGGCTGTGATGTCGACCGGAGGCGGGTTCGAGACGCCGGTGGTCTGGGCGAACATTGCCGGGCTTACGACGACCGCGAATGCGGCGGGGATGAGGGATTTCAGCATGGTCTTCATGAGCAGCGTCCTCGCTCTTCAGCGTATAGCGGGTTCGGTGATGCGAATGTCGGGACGGCGGTGGAGAGAACACGCCGAGTCTTCACTCTGAAGGGTAGACGGTTTCAGAGGCGATTCGGGTAAATTCGGGCTCAGGGGAACCGAAGCTGCTACTAGGGCGTGACCGCGAAAAGCTGGCGTGTCGATGGCCTTTATGTGGGATTGATCTTGCTTTGTTAGAATCCGCTTGGTGAGCACGAACAAAAAAGTGGAGCTGGTGGAGACGATTGGGAGCGCGAGCGGTCGCGCCGTCTCTGTGGATCGCCGACCCAAGTTGAATGATCGCCTGGCCCACCGGATCGTGGCTCGCACGCCATCTGAACCAACACAAAACGACAGGAGCACTATGACTGAGATTGTTTCGATCCATGCCCGCGAGATTCTGGATTCACGCGGAAACCCCACGGTTGAGGCTGATGTAACGCTGGAAGGGGGAGCCATGGGGCGGGCGGCGGTGCCGAGCGGTGCTTCGACTGGCGAGCACGAGGCAGTTGAGCTGCGTGACGGCGACAAGGAGTACTACCTCGGCAAGGGCGTGCTGAATGCGGTCGAGAACGTGGAGTCGATTCTGGCGCCGGAGCTGACCGGGATGGATGCGACGAACCAGCGGCTGATCGACGCGACGATGATCGCGATCGACGGCACGGAGAACAAGTCGCGGCTGGGTGCGAATGCGATCCTGGCGGTCTCGATGGCGGTGGCACGGGCTTCGGCGAAGGCGCTGAAGCTGCCGTTGTACCGGTACCTAGGGGGGGTGAATGCCTCACTGCTGCCGACGCCGATGATGAACATCCTGAACGGTGGATCGCACGCGGACTCCAATGTGGACTTCCAGGAGTTCATGGTGATGCCGGTGGGGGCGGATACGTTCTCGGATGCGCTGCGCTGGGGCACGGAGGTCTTTCACACACTGAAGGGTGTGCTGAAGAAGAAGGGGTACAGCACGGCGGTTGGGGACGAGGGCGGATTTGCGCCGTCGCTAAAGTCCAACGCCGAGGCGGTGGAGCTAATCCTCGAGGCGATTGAGCTGGCGGGATATACGGCTGGCGATCAGATCGCCATTGCGCTGGATCCGGCGGCGAGTGAGTTCTACAACAAGGAGACGGGCAAGTACGTCTTCAAGAAGTCGGATAAGAGCGAGAAGACGTCTCTCGAGATGGCGGAGTTCTGGGAGTCGTGGGCTGCGCAGTATCCGATCATCTCGATCGAGGACGGGTTGGCCGAGGATGATTGGGACGGTTGGAAGATCCTCACGGAGAAGATTGGGGATCGCGTGCAGCTCGTTGGGGACGACCTGTTTGTGACCAATGTGAAGCGGCTGCGGGAGGGCATTGAGCAGAAGGTTGCGAACTCAATCCTGATCAAGGTCAACCAGATTGGGACGATCTCGGAGACGTTGGAGTCGATTGAGCTGGCGCGGCGGTTTGGCTATACGTCGATCATCAGCCACCGGTCGGGTGAAACGGAGGATACGTTTATCGCGGACCTCGCGGTTGGAACGGGCGCGGGGCAGATCAAGACCGGGTCGGCGAGCCGGACGGACCGGATTGCAAAATATAACCAGCTGCTGCGGATCGAGGAAGAGCTTGGTCAGTCGGCGGACTTTATGGGGATCGAGTCGGTGAACTGCGGGGAGTAAGTGCCCCACCCCCCTTATTCGTGCAAATTCTTCTATTGATGCGAGTTAAGGGGTGACTTCGGTTTTCTGAATTGGATGAATGGGCGGAGGATGGTGCCGGCGGGAACGCTGGGGCTGTTCTCCGCCCGTTATTTTGGGGTGGGTTTGTCAAGTTCGGGGTGTTCTGCCGGACGGTCCAGCTACGCGCGGGGCGTTCACCGCGCGACGTGTGATTGCTTTGGTTGTTCCTCCCGTTGGTCGGCATAAAGTTTGTTTTTCTTGAGTGTTCCTTGGTTGGTTTTGATCGTAGGGCGGTTTCTGCTATACCAGCTTCACAACCTTCATGCGAACTTCTCTTCTGTGCTTTGCGCTCGCAGTTCTGTCGTCTTTTGCCTTGTCTGCCTCTTTATCGGGCCAAACTGTAGCTCCGGCAGCCCAGGCTGATCCGGGCAAGCCTGCTGGCCCTCCGGCTGTGAATGGGAAGGCGGCGGACGTGTATGCCGGGGAGTCGGTTGTGCTTGTGCGGGTGGCGGACGTGTTCGCGATGAACGCGGATGGGACCGGATATCACGAGCACACGGTTGTGGCGCGGATTCAGTCGGATGCGGCGGTGCGGCAGCTTGGGGTGATTGCTGTCCCGTTTGCCAGCGCGTCGGAGAAGGTCGAGTTTGTCTATGCGCGGGTGCGGCGTGCGGATGGGACGGTGGCCGAGACGCCGGGGGCGGATGCTCTCGAGCAGCCGGAGGCGGTGACGCAGCAGGCTCCGTTTTACAGTGACTTGAAGCAGAAGCAGCTTCCGATTAAGAGCCTGCGGGTGGGGGATACGCTGGAGTGGAAGGCGAAGATTACGACGTTTAAGGCTGAGGCTCCGGGGCAGTTCTGGGGCGCGGAGTCGGTGATCGAGGATGGGGTGGTTCTGGACCAGAGCTACGAGCTGCGGGTGCCGAAGGGCATGGCGGTTACGGTGTGGACGAACCCAAAGCTGGGAGTGAAGCCGGTTGAGTCGGCGCTGGCGGGGAGTCCTGAGCAGAAGGTTTATGTATGGAAGTACGCGAGTCTGAAGCCGACTACGGGCAAGGAGGCGGACGCCGAGAAGGAGGCTAAGAAGAAGCGGCTGCTGACGGAGGATGAGGAGCTGGATAACCGGGAAGGCAAGCTGCCGTCGCTGGGATGGACGACGTTCAAGAGCTGGGAGGAGGTTGGGGGGTGGTACCGCAAGCTCGAAGGCGACCGGATGGTGCCGGACGACGAGGTGAAGGCAAAGGTCGGGGAGCTGACGGCGGGGAAGACGACGGAGGAGGAGAAGGTTCGGGCGGTGTATGGGTATGTCGCGAGCCAGATTCGGTATATCGGGGTGGCGTTCGGGGTGGGGCGGTACCAGCCGCATCATGCGGACGAGGTGATGGAGAACCAGTACGGGGATTGCAAGGACAAGCACACGCTGCTGGCGTCGATGCTGACGGCGCTGGGGCTGCATCCGGACGCGGTGCTGATTGGGGCGGGGGTGCGGTTCAATGAGGCGCTGCCTTCTCCGGGGGCGTTCAACCATCTGATTACGCGGGTGGAGGTAGGTGGGCAGGAGGTATGGCTGGATGCCACGGCAGAGGTGGCTCCGTACCGAGCGTTACAGTACGTGATTCGAGATAAGCAGGCGTTGGTGATTCCGGAGACGGGAGCGGCGCAGGTGTTGAAGACGCCGAAGGATCTGCCGTTTGCCTCGACGCAGGAGTGGGTGGCGAAGGGGGTGCTGGATAAGGAGGGGACTTCGGAGTCGCATATTGCGATCACGCTTCGCGGGGATTCGGAGATCGCGATCCGGCAGGTGCTGCGGCAGGTGGCTCCGGCGCAGTATGACCAGCTGGCGCAGAACATGTCGAATGGGATGGGGTATGCGGGGACGACGAGCCATCCGGAGTTCGGGAGGCCGGACGATACGAAGGAGCCGCTCGAGATTGGCTACGACTATAAGCGGGAGAAGAATGGGGACTGGGCGACGTACCGTATTATTCCGCAGCTTGCGCCGGTGTCTCTGCCGACGGTGAATGAGGCGGAGCCGCCGGTGGGGTCGATTGAGCTGGGGGTGCCTCGGACGGAGGTGAGCCATGCGGAGATGAAGTTGCCGGAGGGGTGGGGCGTGGAACTGCCGGAGGCAGTGCATGAGAAGACGGCGTTTGCGACTTACGACCTGACGTACCGGTTCGACAAGGGAACGTTGTATGCGGAGCGGAAGGTCGAGGTGCTCGAGGAGCGGGTTGCGGCGAAGGACTGGAAGACGTATAAGGCGTGGCAGGATGCGGTTGGGCTGGGGAATGAGACGTATGTGCAGTTGACGCGGTCGAAGGGGGACGCGGCGGCGGATGCGGGGAAGGCGAGCGGGCCTCCGACGGTGTCGAGTGCGAAGGCGGAGAAGCTGGTGCAGGAGGCGCTGACGGCTTTGAATCAGCATGATCTGGCGACGGCTTCGCCGAAGCTGGATGAGGCGAAGGCGCTGAATCCGCAGCAGGTGTCCTTGTGGGGTGCGATGGGGTATCTCGCGATGCTGCGTGGGGAGACGACGGAGGCGGTTCGGGACTACCAGAAGGAGATTGCGCTCCATCCTGAGGCGTATTGGGTGTACGGGCCGATTGTGCAGACGCAGATTGTGATGGGCAAGCGGGCCGATGCGGAGGGTTCGCTGAAGAGCTGGGCTGCGGCGGATGCGGGGAATCCAGCGCCGACGGCGCGGCTGGCGGCGATGCTGGAGGAGGATGGGAATGCGGCGGGTGCGGTCGAGGTGGTGCAGGCGGGGATTGCGCGGATGCCGGAGGAGAAGAAGAAGGATGAGTCGCTTCTTTTTGCGCTGGGGTCGGCGGAGATGAAGGCGGGGATGGAGGGGAAGGGAGCGGCTGTGCTGGCGGAGCTGTTGAAGACGACGACGAACCTTTGGATGATGAACTCGGCGGCGTATTTGCTGGCGGATGAGAACAAGGAGCTGCCGCAGGCGGAGTCGACGGAACGGAGCTTGCTCGACAAGCTTGCGGTGGAGAGCGGAGCATGGACGCTCGATGAGGCGCCGGCAACGCTGGCGGCGAAGAGCAGTTTGCTCGTGGCGTCGTGGGACACGATGGGATGGATCTTATTTCGCGAGGGTAAGCGGGATGAGGCGATGGAGTATGTCTCGGCGGCTTGGTTGAACGCCCAGCATGGCGAGGTGGGGGAGCACGTGGGCGAGATCAAGCTTGCGGCAGGGGATGCGACGGGAGCGGTGGGAGCGTATGAGTTGGCGCTCGCGGCGGAGCCAAAGTACGACATGCTCGGCGTGAGAAAGCCGGAGAGCGCGGAGGAGAAAGCGATCAAGGGGAAGCTCGAGAGGGCGAAGAAGGCGGGCGGGAAGCCGGTGATAAAGGATGGCGAGAAGAGTCTGCAGGAGATGCGGACGGTGGCACTGGGAGCGGCGAATGGGAAGGATGGAGTGGCGGAGTATCGGTTGCTGCTGGCGCATGGGACGGTCGAGCGCGCGGAGCCTACCGGCGAGAAGACGATAGCGGGTGGGGTGGAGTTGATCGAGACGGCGAAGGTGCCGCAGTTGTTTCCGAAGGATTCGAAGGCGAAGCTGGTGCGGACGGCGATGCTGAACTGCCATGCTGGGGCGTGCGAGCTGGTGTTTGAAGGAACGGGGGCAGGAGGAAGTTAAGGGGCGGGGGTGACCGCGAGGTCTCTGGGTTTTGCGGGGAGAAGGAGGCTGAAGGTGGTGCCGGTGCGGCCTTCGAGGGTGCAGGAGTGGACTTGCATGCGACCGTGGTGTTTTTCGATGATGCCAAAGGAGATCCAAAGGCCGAGACCGGTGCCGTGGATGCCCTTGGTGGTGTAGAAGGGCTCGAAGATGCGACGGCGGATGGCTTCGCTCATGCCGTGGCCGGTGTCGGCGATGGTGATGCGGACGCCGTCCAGGCCATCTCGGTGGAGGCGGGCGGGGCTGGTGCGGATGATAAGGCGGCCACCCTGGCGCATGGCGTCGACGGCGTTGCCAACGAGATTGTTGAGGACCTGGCGGATGTCGTTTTCGTAGCAGACGATCGGCCCGGCTCCGCGATGCTGGATCTGGAGCTCGATGCGGGAGTCGTTGAGGCGGCGCTGGTAGAGACTGAGGGTGGTTTCGAGGAGCTCCTGCGGGGTGACGGCGCGGGGCTTGGTGGACTGGCGGTGGAAGCGGAGGGTCTGGGCGACGATCTGGGAGACGCGCTGTAGCTCCTGGTCGGCGGTGCTGAGGAAGAGCTTTACCTCTTCGGGGATAGCTGGGTTCTGCTGCGAGAGGTAGAGCAGGTTGGTGACGGACTCGAGGGGGTTGTTGATCTCGTGGGAGATGGAGGCGGCGAGGCGGCCGACGACGGCGAGTTTCTCGCTTTGCACGAGGGCGGCCTCGGATTTCTTCTGGATGGAGAGATCGGAGATGAAGGCGGCGACCTCGGAGGACTGGTCTCCGTCGCGGGGTGCGGGGATCAGGACGGCGGCGATGAGGACGGGGATGAGGCGGCCGTCGCGGGCGCGGAACTCCTTTTGATAGGCCGTGGCGGTGCCGGTGGCCAAGAGCTGCTGGATGGCGTTGCGGTCGGCCTCGGCGAAGCTGGGCGGGGTGATGTCGTCCCAGCGGAGGTGGCCGTGGGCGACCTCTTCGGCGGTGTAGCCGAGCATGGCCTGGAGCGCGGGATTGACGTAGGAGACCGTACCGTCGGTGGAGCCGATGAGTAGGCCGACGGTGGCCTTTTCGATGAGGCGGACGAAGCGCTCGTTGCTGCGGCGAAGATCTTCGTCGAAGCGCTTCTGCTGATCGATGTCGGAGACGGCGACGACGCCGCCGAGGACCTCGTTGTGCTCGTTCAGGATGGGGGCGGCGGTCAGGCTGATCCAAGCGAGGGTGTCATCGCCGCGCTGGTAGAGGAAGTCTTCGGGCGGGACTGGTTTGGCGGTGAGGATGGCGCGGGTGAGAGGGAATTCCTCGGCCTGGACGCGGCGACCGTCGGGATGGAAGGCGATCCACTGGCCGTGGGATTCGATGTCGGGCGTGGGCGGCGGGGTGTGACGGAGGATCTCGTCGAGGCGGCGGTTGGCGAGCACGATCTGGCCGTTGGCGCGGGCGAAGACGACGCCGACGGGGAGGTTGTCGAGCATAACCTGAAGGGTCTCGCGCTCCTGCTTGATCGTTGCGAGAGCGCCGTCGAGGTCGCGGAGCGCGTCGCGGGTCTCATACTGTCGGGCGCGGGCACGGAGGGCGGCGCGGACGCTGCTGACCAGGCTGGCGGTGCGCAGGGGGCGCTCGAGAAGGACGGGCGAGCCGAGGGGGAGGCGTTCGTACTCGAAGCGCTGATTGTTCGTGGTTTCGCGGGCGTTGCCGGTGAGGATGAGAAGCGGGAGATCGGACCATGCGGGTTGCTGCTGGAGGATACGGGCAAGCTGCTGGATGAAGGCAGGTGAGAGCGCCTCCTCGGCGATGAGCAGAGGACCGATGGGGTCGTTGGCGATATGGAGGGCAGAGAAGGTGTTGTTCCAGATCTCTGCCGCGATGTTGTGTTGCCGTAGGACGGCCGCGATGAGTTCCGCATCCCGGCCGCTTGGGGCAATCACACGTACGATCAAGCTCATGCGGTGGCGCCTCGGTTGGGGGTCAGGCTCTCGCGCCGGTGAGTTCAGGGACGCCGGTGAGGATACCGCGGAAGCTGGAGAGAGGTTCGCCGATGTGGACCGCGCCGTCGGCCATGCGGAGCTCGCGGAGGGTGCGCTCGTGCTGGCCGACGCGTTGTTTGACGACGGAGATGAGCTGGCGAATCTCGCCTTCGGTTTCGAAGTACCGGAGGAGGATGACGGTGTCGGAGAGATAGCTGATGTCGACCTCGGTCTGCATGGAGCCGATGAAGCCGTGCTGGGTGAGGAGGAGTAAGGTGACGACACCCTTCTGGTTGAGGTAGGCGAGGAGCTCGTGCATGTGGAGGTGAAGATCCTTCTCGCCGGGCATGGACATCATGAAGCCGTTGAGGGAGTCGATGACGACGACGCGAGTGTCGTTGTTCTCAACGTCGTGGCGGATCTGCGAGGCGAACTCGCCGGGTGAGAGCTCGGCGGGATCGACCTGGGACATGGCGAGGGAGCCTTCTTCGATGAGCCTGCGGACGGGCATGCCGAGGGCTTCGGCACGCTCCTGTGCGGTGCGCAGGACTTCGTCGAAGGCGTAGACGATGGTGCGGTCTCCACGTGCGGCGGCGGCGCTTGCGAAGACCATCGAGATGGTGGACTTGCCGCAGCCGGAGGGGCCCATGATGAGGGTCGAGGAGCCGCGGTTTATACCGCCGCCGAACATGGCGTCGAGTGCGGGAAGGCCGCTCACGAGGCGCTCGCCATCGAAGGGTGTGTCATGCTCATTGGCGACGAGACGGGGGAAGATGCGCAGGCCGCCGGTGGTGATGGTGTAGTCGTGATAGCCCTCGCGGTAGGCGCTGCCGCGGAGCTTGAGGATCTCCATGCGGCGGCGGGTGACGCCGTAGTTGCGCTGGATCTTCTCGAGGCGAAAGACCCCGTGGGCGCTGCTTTGGAGCTGCATGTCGCTGCCTTCGGCGGTGCGGTCGTCGAGGAGGAGGACGGTCGTGTCGCGACCGACGAAGTAGTGCTTGAGTGCGAGGAGCTGGCGACGGTAGCGCATGGTGTCGGCGGCAAGGAGGCGAAGCTCAGAGAGAGAGTCGATGACGAGACGATCTGGC
>Ga0116227_10015070_pt1 | contig 11546 bp, 8 predicted proteins | sample S1TSphgellanicum_FD_89693 | JGI IMG/M metagenome (GOLD analysis project Ga0116227, IMG submission 89693) | Host-associated microbial communities from peat moss isolated from Minnesota, USA - S1T2_Fb - Sphagnum magellanicum MG | ecosystem: Host-associated > Plants > Peat moss > Unclassified... | reverse complement strand
CCCATTAAAACGGTTTCGATAACCGGAACCTCGTCAAACTCGTAGTGATTTTGTTTTAAAACAGCCATACGCTCACCCGGAGAAAAGCTGTAGGTACCGCTTGTTGGATCAATTTCGCCTGAAATGATTTTTAAAAATGTTGATTTACCTGCGCCATTGGCACCAATAATGCCATAACAGTTACCGGGCGTAAACTTTAAATTAACATCTTCAAAAAGGGTGCGTTTACCATAACGCAATGATAAATTAGAAACCGTAATCATGCTGCAAAGATAGCTTTTTTAGACCTTAAAACCCAGTATGAAAAAGTATTGATTAACATATATTGTAAATTTGAAACCTGTTTGACTAAACTTGCGTTAAACATCTTATCAACCTTAATTTAAGATATATTTCCCCAATATGTTTTAATGGCGAGATAAACCTTTTGGTATTTTGAAATATACCTTATTATTTATTCTATTTGATGTATTAGTGGAAACTATTAAAAATAAAGACGAACTTTTGTGGCACATATCAGAAACGATAGGCAAAAGCAAGGTGCTTAAACTCACTGATATATTATACAATCGCCAGTTTAATGTTCGCGACCTGATAGAGCTTACCTTTATCCGCGAAAGGGAAATCGCATTCCGGGCCGCTTGGATACTGGAAAACCTGATACTGAGCAATCCGCCACGTTTTATTGATGATCTGGAATATGTAATTCTGCAATTCCCGAAGGTTAAAAACAAAAGTTGCCAGCGCCACTACGCCAAAATAATTATGCATTTAACCGAACCTGCAATGGATAAGTGGGTAAAGCAAAAGCTGGAAATCATTAATATGGAATGCACCGTAGAAACCTGTTTTGATTTGCTGATTGAACCTAAAACCCCGGCGGCAGTGAAAGCCTGCGCGAGCGAAATTTTATTCAATATGCGTTTTAGATACACCTGGATAGGCGAGGTGCTAACCGAACAACTTAAGCTCATGATGAATGGTGGTAAACCCAGCATACAGGCCAAAGGGCGCCGTTTGCTGAGTTATTTAGACCACGATCATTAAAAACATTATTGATTAACCTGGTGGTAATTCAATTTAGCTTCGATAGCTGATGAGCTATTGTTGGCATAAGTACCAAATGCATTAACCAATACACCTTTTAAGTTATATTTTGGAGATTCGACAGCATAAACTATCGACATATCCGAAGGGTTGGATACACCTTCGAAACGATAAAATTCGTTGATCTTAAAATCGTCCGCGGTCATTTGTATGCCTTGGGCTTTATCATCTATGGTATCGCCTTCAAGACTTAAGTTGGCGGTATATCCTCTTTTATTCAGATCCTGTATGGCTTCAAGAGCCGATTCAAAATTTTTCATGGCCTGGTTGTTTTATTGGTTTGCAGGTAAAATTTGCCTGTTTATATATAACTGCCAGATGGGTTGGATGTTTTAATTATTCCATAATTTGTATCGCTATGACGAAAATAAACCCCGGCAGTTTTTCAACTCCGGGGTTACTATTAAGAGATTGTATTATGGTAGTGTAGTTACTTTAAGCGATGATACCATATCGTTAATGCTATGATCGCTCAGGCAGGCATCATCCGCGGTAAGCGTAACAGCGGTGCCACCGTAGCTGTTGTTGGTATATAAAACCACTTTCATACCCGGTGGTATTTTGATGGATGATGCATCATCGTTTATACCGCCTTTGGCTACAATATCGGTTTGTAAAAAGTTACCTACATCAAAGGTTGCTTTCCAACCTGTATAACTACAGTTTTGGTACATATAAACATCGCCATCACCGGCCTGGTACCTTTTGTTTTTAACCCATAGTAAGCGTGCGGTTATTTGTGGTGATGATGCGATTTTATTTGTGCTGATCTCAATATTGCCAGCCGCAAAGTATTTATCCTTACGGATATCTGTCAGGTATAAATATTCATCCCGCACATAGTTATCACCACCGGCATTACCTGTGCCTGTAGTGCCATCAACACGCCCGGCATAAATTCCGCCGGTAACGGTAGCCAGTACGATATCAAAATAGGTGTTTGCCATAGTTTTAATATCAGTAAGCGAAACGCTGTAACGGCCACTATCATAAGCTATGTACATGCCTTCACTGTCGTAAGCCGCGTGGTTGGTATCTTCAACACTGCCACCAAGGGCGTACTTCCAGTTATAACATGCAGTACCTGATGGTGATGTGTTAGCTGTTAAGTTAGATTTAAACCAATTGATGTTGGCCTGAACAATGCTATCGTAATTGGTAACGCGCGATGCGGCATCGGCCAAAATAACATGGCATTGTACCAGGCGGATCATGGCGTTGGTTACCATAAACATTTGGTTCCATGGCGCAGCTTCACCGGGCTTGTAGGTATTAGGCGCGCCGGGAAAATAGATCAATTTATCAGCAGGACGTACAAAACGGGCTAATAGCCAGTTATCCATCACATAATCACCTTCCTGAATGTATTTTAATGCCCTGGCTTTGTAGGTAGCACCATAACCATGCGGATCGCCGGCGGTTACGTTGGTGCTCCATAAAGCAGGGTGTTGTAAAATTAGCTTAGCGCAGAATACAATGTGCGATACTACATCGCCCGATTCAACATCGGCGCCTGCCGGACTAACACCTGCTGCCGTAGTTGGCCAAACGGGCTCTATATTACCAGTCCATACGGTGCGCTGACCGCCATTGGCTGCCGATGCGAGGTCGTTCCTTCCGGATAAAGCGGCATCGCAGAAATAGATCATCTTATCTAATATCGCCTGATCGCTGGTGGCGTCATACATTAGTCCGCAGGCTTCTATTTGTTTGCCTGAGTTACCGAATACCCAAATGTTTTGATCATTGGTAGCAGGTGCTGAAACGCCCGACATGTAGGTTTTAAATGACGAGATCTCGTTGGTGGTTAGCGGTCCGTTCAGGTTATCTACAACCATTGATGTGCTTGGGAAACTGCCGGTTATGTTTTTGCCAGCAAATAGATTTTGATCTTGTGTGGCTGGCAAACTACTCTTTTCGCAGCCGTACCATACCAGGGTAGAGAGCAGGAGCGAGCCGCCCAATAAAATAATTGGTTTTTTCATAATAATAGGATTTTGTTGGTTAGTTGGTTTAAATTTTAATTGGTGGTTACTTTTAGAGATGATGTTAAATCGTTAAAAGAACTGCTGCTTAAGCAGGATTGATCTGCCGTATATACGCTGCTTGTACCGCCATAATTGTTGTTTTGATACAAGGTTACTTTTAAACCAAATGGTACTTTAACGGCAGATGCATCATCGTTAACACCGCCGGCTGTGGTTAGATCTGTTTGGGTGTAATTGCCCGGTCCGAAGGTTGCGGCCCAACCAGTGAAACTGCAGTTTTGATATAAGGTAACCCTTGGTGGTGCAGCAGATGCATAGGTGGTTGTAATTTTAAGATTGCTTACGTAATTGGTAATAGTAGAAGCATCGCCACCATAAACACCCCATTTAGGATCGCAGCTCACATCAAGTGTGCGTGCAGCGTATTGGGTGGAAGTGCCATTGAGGGTTTGCATTACACCATTGTACCAAAACTCGATAAAACCAGTGCTTGCATTTGCCGAAACTTTAAGGTGCAGTACAAAATCATTCCATACGTTGGTTTGCAATGGTGTGTTCCATAAAATGTGAAGCACTTTGCCGGGTGAGTAATATTCCAGTTGGAGTTTGCCTGTGGATAGTGTTTTGATAACGATAGGATAGTTTTGTGTAAAGCCGGTACCATAAGCTTTCCATTGGAAAACGGCATTGGTTTGTATATTGGCGGGCATATCTAATTTTGATCGCCAACCGACATAGATATCATCTCCCTCGGCAGCCTGGTAGCCTTGTGCCGCATGTACCTCGGTACGGTGGTTGTTACTTGGTTTGTAGAATTTCCATACTAAACCGGCGTTTGCGTCAGTTGTAGTGCCGATAGTTCCCATACTATCAATATCCAATACTTTGAATACGCCGGTACCATTGCTGGCGGTACCGTCCCACAATATTGGAGCCGTTGGAAGTGCAGCTTTAATGGATCCCGGGTTTTGCAGACTAGCGACTGCATCACTTTGTGAAACATTACTGTTCTTTTTGCAATTGGTAAGCAAGGATGTTACCATTGCCAGCATTAAAATGCCGGTTAAATAGGTCTTTTTCATAAATTGGTTATAGATGTATAATTGGTTAAATAATAAACCAAGCTCGGAAGTATATCGACGCGAAAAATATATTAAGAAAGCTAATTGTTATGCTTTCTTGTCATAGTCAGTTAGTTACATAGGATTGGGTATAAAGCAAAAAAGGCCGTAAGAATATATCTTACTGCCTTTTTAATATTTATTGCAATTATTATTGGCTTATTTTGTCGCCTTCGTTTAAAAATACAAACTGGTTATCAAAGCTGTCCAATTTTATTTTACTGTCTTTATTCACCTTGCCGGCGAGTATTTGTTTAGATAGCTCGTTCAGAATCTTTTTCTGGATGACCCGTTTTAATGGCCTTGCACCATATTGCGGGTCGTAACCTAACTGGGCAAGCCAATCTAAAGCTTCATCACTTGCTTCGAGGCTGATGCCCATTTCGGCCAATGTATCCTGCAGGTGTTTAAATTGCAATTTTACAATATCACCAATCTCATCGCGGCTAAGCGGAGTGAACATAATGATCTCGTCAATCCGGTTCAAAAATTCCGGACGGATGGTTTTGCGCAATAGCTCGAACAATTCGTTTTTAGTTTTAGCTATAACTTCATCCTTATCCTGCTCTTCATACCCTTCAAAATTCTCCTGGATGATGTTGGAACCGATGTTTGAGGTCATGATGATAATGGTATTTTTAAAGTTCACCACACGTCCTTTATTATCAGTTAAGCGGCCATCATCCAAAACCTGTAACAAAATATTGAATACATCCGGATGCGCTTTCTCGATCTCATCTAACAACACAACACTGTATGGTTTACGACGTACCGCTTCGGTTAATTGCCCGCCTTCATCATAGCCTACATAGCCCGGAGGCGCTCCAACCAAACGGGATACCGCGTGGCGTTCCTGGTATTCCGACATATCGATGCGTACCAAAGCTTGTTCATCGTTAAACAAATATTCGGCTAAAGCTTTGGCTAACTCGGTTTTACCAACACCCGTGGTTCCTAAAAAGATGAACGAGCCAATTGGCTTGCGTTTATCCTGCAAACCGGCACGGCTGCGGCGGATGGCATCGCTAATGGCTTCAATAGCTTCTTCCTGACCGGCGACGCGTTTGTGTAGCTCATCTTCCAAATTAAGCAGTTTTTCACGTTCGCTTTGGATCATTTTTGAAACCGGAATACCTGTCCAGCGGGCTACTACACCGGCAATATCGTCGGCGGTAACTTCCTCTTTCAGCATGCGGGTATCATCTTTGTTTTCGAGCAAGGCGGCTTTTAGTTTTTCAACCTCATCCTGTGTTTCGCGAATCTTACCGTAGCGTAATTCGGCTACTTTACCATAATCACCGGCGCGTTCGGCTTGTTCGGCTTCGAGTTTATAGTTTTCTATCTGCTCAATTTTAGTGTTGATATTGTCTACAGCATCCTTTTCGCCTTGCCATTTGGCACGCAGTGAATCACGATCGGCAGATAGGTTGGCTATTTCTTCGCCTAATTCTTTTACACGTTTATCGTTATGCTCACGTTTAATGGCTTCGCGCTCAATTTCGAGCTGCATAATACGGCGTTCCAGTTCGTCCACAACTTCGGGAACGGAATCCATTTCGATGCGGAGTTTTGAAGCTGCTTCGTCCATTAAATCGATAGCTTTATCGGGAAGGAAACGATCTGAAATATAGCGCTGCGACATTTCAACGGAAGCGATAATCGCCTCGTCTAAAATCCTTACTTTGTGGTGCGCTTCGTACTTCTCTTTTAATCCACGCAAAATAGAAATGGCATCGGCGGTATCAGGTTCATCAACCATTACCTTTTGGAAGCGGCGCTCTAAAGCTTTATCCTTTTCAAAGTATTTTTGATACTCGTTTAAAGTAGTTGCTCCAATAGCTCTTAATTCGCCACGGGCTAAGGCCGGTTTCAGGATGTTCGCCGCATCCATTGCACCTTCGCCACCGCCGGCACCTACTAAAGTGTGGATCTCATCGATAAAGAGAACAATCTCACCATCAGCCTGGATCACTTCCTTAACTACCGATTTTAAACGCTCTTCAAACTCACCTTTATATTTGGCACCTGCTATCAGCGCGCCCATATCCAATGAGTAAACTATTTTTGATTTCAGATTCTCAGGTACATCACCTTTCAAAATTCTGAAAGCAATACCCTCGGCAATGGCGGTTTTACCAACACCTGGTTCACCAACTAAAATTGGGTTGTTTTTGGTACGACGAGATAAGATCTGTATAACACGGCGAATCTCATCATCGCGACCTATAACCGGATCTAATTTACCCGATTCGGCATATTCGTTCAGGTTACGGGCATATTTATTTAATGCGTTGTATGTAGCTTCGGCGTTTTGATCGGTTACTTTATTATCACCACGTAGTTCAACAATGGCTTTCTTTAAGTCCTTTTCGTTAACACCCGAATCTTTTAATAATGTAGATGGTTTATCGCCGGCGGCCAATATTCCTAACAGGATGTGCTCGACTGATACAAAATCATCCTTAAATTCTTTTAAATAATTGGTTGCCTTTTGCAAGGCAGTATTTGCTCCAGATGATAAATAGATATTGCTTCCGCTCACTTTGGGGAAGCCGGCTATCTGCTGATCTAAAGCTTCGTTTAAACGGTTAATATTTACATTGAGCTTTTTAAGCAGATAGGATATAACATTTTCATCAACAAGGAGCAGGCCCTTTAATATATGGGCGTTTTCAATTGCCTGTTGCTGGTTACCAGTGGCAATTTCCGAAGCCTTTTGTACGGCTTCCTGTGCTTTGATCGTAAAGTTGTTAAAATTCATAGTGATTAGTGTTACTCAAACTTAACGCCATCGCGAATAGTCGGCAAAAAAGTCAGCGTAAATGAATTTCAAATGACTAATCGTCAATAAATTATTAGTTTAAATGCCAATAGGGCAGTATCATAAATCAACATGCGTATGCAGATCGGGAATACAAACATTTTTAAAGCCTTTATCGTGCAATCTTGCTTCAAAAGCCTGCTGGATGTTATACTCGCCATGAACTAAAAAAATCTGTTTTACTTCTTCAGGTTTTTGACAATTCAGAAAATGGATCAGGTCGTTATAATCGCCGTGGGCGCTCATCGAATCGATTGATTGTACATCGGCAACAACTGTATGCTCTTCCCTGAAAATCCAAACCGCTTTATTACCATTTTTTAATTGTCCGGCTAATGAGCGGGGCTCGGCATAACCAACCATTAGGATGGTGTTTTTAGCGTTGCCGATATTATTACGAATGTGATGCCTAACGCGGCCAGCCTCGGCCATGCCTGATGAAGAAATGATCACACAGGGGCGAGGGTCATCGTTCAGAGCAATAGATTCTTCAGTGCTGTGTACAAATTTCAGACCTTTAAATTTAAACACATCATCATCATGCTTCATTACCTGTTGTACATCTTTGTTAAGTTGATCGGTATGATCTTTCAAAATTTCTGTTGCCTTTTCGGATAGTGGGCTATCTACATAGTAAGCAACATCAGGGAGCTTTCCTTTTTCTTCAAGGCAATTTAGGGCGTATAAAATTTCCTGTGTACGGCCAACGCTGAAAGCGGGAATAATTACTTTTCCGCCGCGTAGGATACAGGTTTGATGTATGATTTCGTGAAGTTTTTCTTCCACAGGCTCCAGCTCTGAATGCAATTTATCACCATAGGTTGATTCAAGCAGTACATAATCTGCCTGTGGAAATACTTTTGGCGATTTTAATAACAGATCGTTATAACGGCCAATATCGCCACTGAAAGTGATTTTGGTAACTTTTGCGTTTTCTAATATAGAAAGGTGAATGGCTGCCGCGCCAATGATGTGGCCGCTATCGGTCAATCTTAAAGTGATGCGTGGGCTGATCTCAAAATCGGTATCCAGATCAACTATTTTAAATAAGCTGATTGCTTTGATCACGTCATCTTCCGTGTACATGGGCTCAATTAATGGGCGGCCATGTTTTTTGTTTTGCTTGTTGGTGTACTCGGCATCCTGAGTTATAATCTTGGAAGAATCTGTCAAGAGTATTTTGGTGAGTTCCATTGTTGGGGCCGTACAATAGATGGGACCGGTGTAGCCTTCGGAAACTAACCTGGGAATTAATCCAGAGTGATCAATATGGGCATGAGATAGAACCATATAATTTACCTTTTTTGGATTAAAGCCAAAGTAATCGTTCAATTCTTCGGTTTCGCTGCCCATGCCCTGGAACATGCCGCAGTCTAACAATATTTGTTCGCCATTATTTAACGTGATGAGGTGCTTGCTGCCGGTAACTGTACGTGCCGCGCCATGGAAAGATATTTTCATTTAGAATTAGTTATAATTGGTAAGCACAACAGTAAGCGCCCAACAAAGTTTAAGTAATATGTGTAATAATTATCAGGCTGTTTATAACGCGCTGTTAATCGGTATTTTAATTATTGGTTAATTAATATAATTGATTTATTAATATGGTAAAACAAGATTAGGATTTTGCCCCGGAATTTGCATCATGTGCATATAATATTTATATCTTTAGGCGATACTAAATCAACCCTGTGAAAATTTATCTGTTAGCCCGGACTGATAGTAATGCTGCTTCAGCATTCAGGGTACACTATATTCTTGAAAACCTTAAGGCACTAAAAAAGATAAGTCTTTTCTATTTTTTAGGGGTAATAGGTGTAATTATAGCTGCTAATAGCTTCAGGTTAAACCTGGATGCGGTGGTGAGTATTCCCGGTTTTTTAACATCATTGTATTCTACGCTATTTATTACGCCGTTATTCTATTTTGGCAGTCATTTGCTTATTAACAATTTTAGACCCAAAAAGAGTTTCCTAAGGTTATCGCAAGCGCTGGTGATGTTTTTTGCTTTGTATCTGATCAGCAGGGGGATGCTTAATACTTTTTACGCTATGCATAACCCGCGTAACTCGCTAACGATGTACATGATATGGCTGATTACCATCAGCATTTTTTTTGTATTTGAGTATTATGAAACGCTTTTGATCAGCGTTATATTTTTAGTTGCCTTTAGCGTGTTGTTGCCTTATTTTCAGAATAGCAATGATGAGATCATCAAGAATCAGTTCGTATCGGTAGCCTTGTTGGCTATTTTCTTTTTTTCGTCGCGACATGTATTCTCGTACAGGGCAAACCATTTTATCCAGTTAAAAACGATTCAAGAGAAAAATCTGGAGATAGAAAATGCCAATCATTTAAAAGATGAAATATTAGGTATTGTAGCGCACGATTTGCGTAATCCATTGGCTGTTATTGAGGGCGTTACCAATTTAATGGTGATAGATGTTAATGCGGATGATATTGAATCGAAAGAAAATTTGGGCATGATTAAAGCATCGTGCGAGAAGGCGCGGAGCATTATTAACGATTTGATTGAAGTTGCCCGTAACGATAGTATTGAAAACTTTGGTGTTGAAGAGGTTGAGCTTAACCAGTTTTTGAGCAACATTACCAACGAATGGCTACACAACAGAACCGGTGTTACTGAACTGGTGTTTACCGAAGCAAAAAAATCTGTTTATACCCGCGTTAATAAAGAAAAGATCCAACGGGTTATGGATAACCTGATTAGCAACGCGATCAAATTTTCTATCTCGGGTAATAAGATAGAGGTATTATTGAAGCAAGAAAATGGTAAGTGCATCATTGAGGTAAAAGACCATGGTTTGGGTATCCCCGATGAGTTGTTACCCTATGTATTCGATCGTTTTTCGAGAGCCGGCCGTAAGGGTGTAAGGGGAGAGGATTCAGTTGGGATGGGACTAAATATTGCCAAACAGATCATCAAAAAGCATGGTGGTGATATTACGGTAGAAAGCATTGAACAACAAGGCACAACGTTTACTATCGCGCTTCCTCAATAATTCTCTTCGGTGCCTGCTGGGTAAAAGCGCTGGTTAAAATTCACTAAAAATAAAGCTGTTGACGCCCTTGTACAGGCTGTATAAAACCATCGCAAAAAATCGTTGTTCACCATTTCTTCTGTTAAATAGCCTTGGTCAACAAATACAGCGTCCCACTGACCGCCTTGTGCTTTATGGCAGGTTACTGCGTAAGAGAATTTGATTTGTAAGGCATTGTAATAGGGGTTAGTTTTTAACTCTTCAAATTTTAACCGTTTATTAAGGATGTGCTCATAATCTTTCATCACTTCCAGATAAAAGCGTTTTTGATCGGTAGGCTGAAGGGCAGGTGATTCGGAATACAAAGTATCCAACATCACTTTACAATTGATGCTTAAATTTTCGGCATAATCTGTAAACTCAACTGTAGCATCGGCAAATCTGAATCCATACATATCCTGAAAGTTGCGGATCTTGGTGATGCGGCCAATATCGCCATTGGCAATAAAGCCGGTGCTATTTTCCTCTTCTTCTTTTAGCCAAAAATAATTGTTACGCACAACCATGATCTGATCGCCGCCGGTAATTTCTTCATCACGAAATAAGATGCGACCGCGTATTTGCTGATTGTATAAGTTGGCGTTTTTGTTGGAGCGGCATATGACCAATGTGCGATCCATCCCGTATTTTTTGTAGGCGTATTCTAAACCCTCGTCCAAGCGATCGCCGTTAAGGCGGTACACATCTTTAAAGCCTTTGGTGATGATGTGCGGGATCTCGTTTTTATCGTTACGGATCAGTTCCCTTATCCGGGTAACGTTCATTAAAATACCTGATTCTTTTTGCTGGCGAACAACGTCTGTCAACTCAAAAGCAAACACATTCAGGCCGAAATGATCTTTGAGCATTTTAGGTTCCAAAGCAGGGCTATTAATGGAGCCTACCGGGGGGAGCTGAGCGGTATCGCCAACCAAAATCAACTTGCAATTTTTGGTGTTATAAACGTAGCTGATCAAATCCTGCAATAAACTGTTACGGTTATTGCCGCTTGGCTCATCGGAGATCATGGAAGCTTCATCCACAATAAACAAGGTATCGGTAGCTATGTTATCCCCCGGCTGAAAGGATTCATCAATACTCATTGCCGATTTTTTGCGGTAGATGCGTTTGTGAATGGTATAAGCTTTTTTGCCTGCGTAGCCAGATATTACTTTTGCGGCACGGCCTGTGGGAGCCAGCAATACATATTTGTAATTGTACGCACGGAGTGATTTAACCAGGGCACTTATTACCGTGGTTTTGCCAGTACCAGCGTATCCTTTTAATAAAAAGCATTCGTCGCCATCATCGCTTATTAAAAAGCTGTGCAGCTTGCTAAACAGCTCGAGCTGCTGACCGGTAGGCTGGTGTGGGAATGCTTTGGTTAAAATATCGGCAGTAGTATTCACACCTCAAAAATGCGTAAAAAAGGCTTAACCATACATGTGTTATTTTTTTTACTTTTGCT
>Ga0116227_10015069_pt1 | contig 11546 bp, 9 predicted proteins | sample S1TSphgellanicum_FD_89693 | JGI IMG/M metagenome (GOLD analysis project Ga0116227, IMG submission 89693) | Host-associated microbial communities from peat moss isolated from Minnesota, USA - S1T2_Fb - Sphagnum magellanicum MG | ecosystem: Host-associated > Plants > Peat moss > Unclassified... | reverse complement strand
AACAACAACAATGGAGTTCTGCTTCAGAAACAAACTCCTGTCTTTTGCAGAAAGATATCAAAACCCTATGTCCCTGTTTCTTGGAAAATATACTTCAACACTGTAAAGCTCTCATGGTGAACATCAAGCTCACTTTCTAATGTGACCAGAAACTGAGGAAGGAGGAGCAAGATGGTTTCTTTTTAAAAAAAAACTATGCTATTGTTTTAATATTTGATTGGCATCAGGATTGTTCATGTGCTGCAAGAATTCCACATAGATTTCAGGGTTCTAGATCAGAACACAAATCACCATGAAGACTGAGGAAGGCAGAGAAATCTGGTTTTTTCTTCTTCTTTTTCATGCTTCAGTTGCGATTGACCTTGCATATAATTATGGACTGTGAAAAAAAATCTTTACTTTGAAGGTGTTAAAATTGATGCCACGTGGTGCTCTGAAAATTTAGATTGCGTTTTGAGGCCTCAGGCCTACCTCCACTAAAAAGGGTCTGTTTGTTTTCTGCATAGTCTGTGAGTGATAGGACTTTTGCAACAAGGAAATTGCTTACGAAGAGCCTTAGAAGTTCAGAATGCAAAAGGGTAAGATCATACAATTGAATGCATTGGAGGTCATGTATTACTACCATTTTCATCGAGTTCACCATTTCAAGATCCTACCATGATTGTTGTAGATACAAATCCAGTGAGTGAAGAAGCAAGTGGGAATATGAAATTGGGGAAAAGAAAATGAGCGCATTCAATTGAAGAACATGAAGATGATGAGAATCTCATTAATTTTTATTTTTTATTGCATTGAATTTGCAAAACTACCTAATGCACGCTCTGAATGGACGACTCCTAAGACCGCTCTTTCACTGTTTGCCCCACCTCTTGCTGTTCCTTTAAGACCATCCCACCCTTAGACACTAAAGATGCATAGAACTTGAGTTGCAATTGTTGCTGTGAAGGCCACGAATTTTGATCTATGCATTTGACATCAAAGGCTAATTTATGGCAAACCCTACTGGATGCATATCACTCTCCAGCACAAGTGACGCTGTGGAAGTTTAAGACCTTGTGATGTTAATGATACCTCATCCAGACTGGGCAGTCCATGTATTACTACTCTGGCGTGCAGTGAACTTAGAAGCATATTTTCCTTGGTACAGTCTGAAAACCACTCCTGGAATGGTCTAACAATTTTTGGGCAAAGTGTTGTGCACCTTGACATCCACCATTTCACATAGCTCCACTGTTTCCCAAGGACGCTCAGAAAATCAGATCACACACATGCCAAACGCCAGATCTCTCCAAAAGTTCCTTTACTTTCTTCCAATCACCAAAAAAAAGCCATTCTCACCATCATCCATTCACAAAAATTATATAACCCAATTCAAATTAGAAGTCTACTAACCTTCCAGAAGATAGCCAAGAGAGTTCCTGCCCATGGCACTTCCATGCAGCCATAATCTAATCTCAATGGTACACAGATAATATCAGCCATTGTTACTGATCTGAAATCAGCCATTCCATGCATTTAAACAGACTCAAAATTTTGTTCTTTATCAAACAAAAAAGGCTGGTCACCCACCAGATCATGCACAACTGAAAAATCTAGGAGCTATTTAAAAGTCACAGTGGTTCAGTTATAAACTTTGCAATATTTCATCCCTTTGCTCTCTGAGCAGATGGCCAGATGATGGATCACATGTCTTTCTCTCATATGTAGGCAACCCAACTGTGATATATTCATGCTATATAAGTTTGGACTTGATTGGCCTCCAACAAAATTGCATGCTGTAACCTGTCCACCAGGAAGATCCCTCCACTGTTCATTCTTCCTCAGCCATTGTATTACTGAATATTCTCTTCTGTGTTTTGCAAATCCAGGAGAAACCAGACCTGAAATCTGAAGAGAAGGCTGTGGATGATGGCAGCAGCTCTGATGGTGTGTATGATGGAGGAGACAGCCATGCAAACAATGGACCTGTGCAATACTAGAATTGGGTATCCACTATGTCCAAGCTCCTCAATAAAGATGCAATGTGCTTTGTGGTGAAGGCATGTTCTCTGACCAAGCCACCAGTTTGCAGAAACTCTGAAGGACATGGTAGCACAGCTAGATATACACCTTCTGCCCTTATAGGCTATAGAGACATACACCGCAAAGTGTCAATCCCAACTTAGTGCAAGACTATTCATCAACCTTGTTATCAAGAGCAATATGTCCCTTTTCCTAGCAGAGCAGTCAGCCCCTTTGCTTCTTCTGGTGAGTGATTAACAGAAGACCACCAAGCTAAACCCCCCACCCCATATTGTTTGCTCTGCTAATCACTCACCAGAAGAAAGTCCAAGAGCAGCCTCAGCTTCTGTTTCTATTTCTTATCTGCTCTACAGAAAAATCAGATCACCTTTGACCAGGATGCTCCAAGCAACAAGGTCTGAGGTCTGGCACTGTTCATATGTCGGACACAAGTCAATCAAAAGTAAGCGAACCTTACCAGGTGCAAGGTGCATCATGATTGAAGAATATGCAACGTTAAACATAGCACATCGCTTGGTATTTGTATGCATCTGGCTGAGACTCTCAATCCCAGCTTCAGACCTTCTGCTCTGAATGTTGAAGTCCCTGCAATGACTAGGAAGGATCCTTTGACAAGAAGTTTCAACTTTGTCACTTTGCCCTGGTCCAATCCGCAAACTTAAGAAACATTCAACAAAGAAAACATCACAAAGTATACAAACAGCACCTAAAAGCATCATTACAACTTACTAGTAGGTGCAATGGTCAATTCAAAGAGATGGAGGCCCAAGACTAATACATCCAACCTTTGTTGGTCCACACATAAAACTGGCATCAATTTCAATAGTCTCAAAATTCACTCAGTTTCCAAAACAACTCCATCCATTCATAAGAACAAAGAGGCACCAGACCTAAGTGCTACAGATGGCAGAGGAGTGAAACCAAATATCCTGGGAGGCAAATCTATGGCCACTTTTTCAGTGGTATCACATCTGATAACAGTGTTGAACTTTGATAGTGTTACAAGACCACTAGACATGCTACTGTAAAAAAAGAGAACTTGATTCAATGATTGACAAGCCAGACTACTGGCATCACCAATAGTCCATGCAAGAACAAACACCATCTTCAAAGTGATGAAAGCGATTGGCATCCCTCACCATGATGGCTCTCCTAACTATTTTTGAAATGAACTTTGTGGAAGTGTGGCAATCTTTGCAAACCCGCAGATTTTTTCTTATTCGAAGAGGAGTACCAGGAGCTGTGTTGATGAGCCCAAATGCAATAGCCAGTTTCTTGCTATGGTGACACAAATGAGATACCTTTTCTTCTTCTTCCACATCATCCAGAACTAATTCTGTACAAGGCACGTACCCTGCATTATGCATGAGCCCTGACAATCTCTGCAGTTCTGCATGAATTTCAATCATCTGGGGGTGGTCTTGATCCTGTACTACAAACGTATGCACCTCATTATTCACTTCAATCCAGGTGCGACCTAGCTGTTTCTTTGCACCTCTTTCCTTTCTCTGCCGTTCAACATTCTCACAGAGATGCCTGTTCCCAGCAGCAGCATAGATGTTTGACAGCAGTACATAAACAGCAGCATTTTCAGGCTCCATTTCAAGAATTCGTTTAGCAACACGTTCTGCCATCCCTACATTACCATGAATTCTGCAAGCGCCAAGCAAAGCCATCCAAGCAGCTGCATGTGGCTTACAGGGCATTGCCATGACCATATTTTCTGCCTCCTGTAGATGGCCAGCACGGCCAAGAAGGTCAACCATGCAGGTGTAATGTTCCAATTTTGCAGGAATCATGTAGTCTCTGATCATTGAAGCATACAAGCACATGCCTTCATCCACCAGACCTGCATGGCTACAAGCTGACAGAACACAAACAAAAGTGATATCATCTGGCTGTACACCTTCATCACACATCTGTTCAAAATGCTTAAGAGCTTCCCTACCATGCCCATGCATGGCACATCCTCCAAGTATGGCAGTCCAAGTGACCACATCTCGAGATGGCATCTTGTTGAACACTCTGCAAGCATCCTCAATGCTCCCACATTTTGCATACATATCAACCAAGCTACTCCCCACAAAGACATCTGACTCCAAACCACTTTGAATGATCTGTTGATGAACACGCCTGCCCTCTTCAAGTGCAATCAGACTGGCACATGCATTTAGCACCCCCACAAAAGTAACAGAGTTTGGCCGCACACCTTCCTGTTGCATTTGTTGAAATAGTTCCAGTGCCTTCTGCTTGTGCCCACATTTCACATGTCCCAATACCATGGCATTCCAAGTGACCACATCTCGAGATGGCATCTTGTGGAACACTTTCCAAGCATCCTCAATTCTCCCACATTTTGCATACATGTCAACCAAGCTATTCCCCACAAAGACATTCATCTCCAAACCACTTTGAACAATGTGGTGATGAACCCACCTACCCTCTTCAAGTGCAATCCCGCTGGCACATGCATTCAGCACCCCCACAACAGTAACATAGTTTGGCTGCACACCTTCCTGTTGCATTTGTCGAAATAGTTCCAGTGCCTTCTGCCCTTGGCCACATTTCACATGTCCCAATATCATGGCATTCCAAGAGACCACATCTCGAGATGGCATCTTATTGAACACTATCCAAGCATCCTCAAGGCTCCCACATTTCACATACATGTCAATCAAGCTATTGCCCACAAAGACATTTGACTCCAAACCACTTTGAACGATCTGGAGATGAACACACCTGCCCTCGTCAAGCACAATCATGCTGGCACATGCATTTAGCACCCCCACAAAAGTAACAGAGTTTGGCTGCACACCTTCGTGTTGCATTTGTCGAAATAGTTCCAGTGCCTTCTGCCCTTGGCCACATTTCACATGTCCCAAAATCATGGCACTCCAAGTGACCACATCTCGAGATGGCATCTTATTGAACACTCTCCAAGCATCCTCGATGCTCCCACATTTCGCATACATGTCAACCAAGCTACTGCCCACAAAGACATCAGACTCACAACCACTTTGAATGAGTTGTTGATGAACAAGCCTGCCATCTTGAAGTGCTCCTAAACAGGCACATGCCTTAATTGCCTGAATAAAAGTGAATTTGTCAGGAGTTGCTCCTTCTCGTTGCATTTGTTGGAAAAGCTGCATCGCCTTGTCAAGTTGCCCATCCTTCACGTATTTTGAAAGCTTCTGATTCCATGCAAATGGGTGCAATTGCACAATGCCTGGTGCCATTGCAGCCATCTCTGCTGCCACCCATGGCAGGTTTTGTTGGTCATCAAGCCAGAGTGCTTCCCCTGTCTTCTTATGTTTGAAATCCGGGTACCTTTCATTTGTCTACAACAAAGATCCATGTCAAGCTGATCAGCCATGCATTCTCCACATCCCAGGCATAAATGTTATCATAAGAACAGAGAAAGCCGCACTGACCTTCTCCATTAACATATTGCACTACTTACCTTTGCCTACCACTACTTCCCTCAAGTGCAAAGGATGTGAAAGAACTTCTGCAAATGTTTAGACCATAGCAGGATAGCAACCAAGATAGAGCAGCAAGGTTGACATCAACAAGACAGGTGAATTCTGACAGGATTGATGCTCAATTACCTTCTCTGGTCTGTGATCCCACCATTGCGATGGATCCAAAAAGAACTCCTGCCACCGTTTCTCTCTCTGACCTACAGGGACAGCAGAAAGACTTTCTTTCAAATCATATAGTTTGATCTCATAGAAGCCACCATGAGGTTCTGCGTCTTGCACAGAAGGTGTCCAATTTTTCGATTTGATTCCGCCGATTTTCAGGTCAAAATCTTTCGGGAAATAAGCCAGCCACACATACTGTGAGAAGAAAACAGTAGACAGACACACAGAAAGGAATAACACAAGAAAGCTTACAATTGCCTTTATCGCCGAGTGCCGCCTGTGTTTCTATCCCGTGCGCTCTGGGGAGAAGTGCGGTGTACTGCAAAAGTTGTTGATGGGTAAAGTGGAATTGCGGGTGCACACAGACGCGTAGCTGCAAGCTCCTCCTGGTCGACCTCCGTCTTCTCCATGTGGTGGTGGAGCTGTTGCTACTGCGGCTTTTGTGGTCAAGCAAAGAGCCAGACCTTGCATATGACAATTGCACTTGCTGCATTGTCGATAAAGACATTGCAGCTTCGCAGAAACATTGGTAATTGCTCTCTCTCTCGCACCTCGCAAGCCAAGAGCATTACAAGTAGACCCAAATGCAATTTCCTCTGGAGCGTCCGAAGTCGACCCCAATGCAATCTCTCTCACATCGGGACACGGAAACCCTAAACCCCGGATTGGACGTCATCCTGAGAATTCAGCTCTAACAGCGACCCTAAAACCCTCCAAAGCCCCGGCACGCTAAAAAGCTGGAGCATCACCACGATGTTCCTACTGTTTGGTAGGGGGATTGTGTTGTGTTGTGGGGACACGCAATCATTCATACAAGATGTGAGTGCTATACAATTTACTTATGACATTCCATCACTTGCTTCCTGTGCATCTCTTACTTTTGTGATATTTCCCCATGCTATTTCTGGTGCATTTGAAGTAGTGAATACTGTTGCCCCTCGGAATGTGTCATGCTTTTGTTTTTTCTGCAACACACGTTCCAGAAGACTTTCAAATTCTGCAAAAATTGGATCCAACAGCTGCATCTATTGGTGCGCTGATTTTCTGTACCATTTTAGGTCTGAGGAGATTTGCCAATTTGGTAATGAAAAGAGACACAGGCCAGCATGCAAAGTTTCAGAGGGCTGATGATGTTGCAGTTTGCAAGAGCTATGGCAGAGACAAGAGAAGCTTGTAAATATAACTTTCTCTCTTCACTATCTTCTTGTTCCTGCAAATGCAGTTCCAACTAGCTTTTGTTTTTTATATCGTGTGATAAGATCTCAAGTGTTCTTTAAATAGAGAGTTAGTCACAGGATTCCATGCTGGAGGTTCCTTAGGAATTATTCAATTCTGGAAGAATGCTTGATCATGGTATGGCACTAGAATGAGATAGCAGAAGTTTCATCTGTTGAATTTACCCAGCAATCGATTTCAATCAGCAAACCAAGCAGACTTTTGTCTTTTAAAGATCATGTACTCAAAGATGAGGGGAAGGGTTGTTGAAGTTATTGCCCACTGGAATCAGGCCCTTTACAATAGAGAACTGCAGTGAAGTGTCTAAAAGACAATGCAATTACAGTGAAACCCTAGACGGTAAATATGTCTTGCAAATGGGCTCTATTGTCAGCTGCCTTGATGTTATTCAAGCAGAAATGCTCAGTGATTTGCAGGTACCCTGAATCTTTTGGTAATATCCAAATAACTAATGTGCCATGCTTGGTCTCGCCCTTTTTCATGGGACAAACTCTTCTCTGATGTTCTCCATCATTGGCACCGAGTAAACAGGAATGCATCCTTTGTATAATGAAAGAAAGACCGATGCAGCATCAGCTATCAAATGAACCATCCCTTGACTCCTCCCATTCAATACACAAGTCACACTAACAATCTCCATGTCCCTCAAACTGTACTTGGAGGTCTGGAAGATAATCTACTGTTTTATTTGAGGCACTGGAGGGATGAGTTCATCATCCACCTGCCACACACAAAGTTTAGTTCAGTACAGCAGATAGTAACATGTGCCACACATTCATCCTTGCTATGGTGCAAACTTTGCTCAAAAAATGTGCAAAATTTACAGCATGTGCCACATTTTGTCTTTGCACTAATGTAAACTTTGCACAAAGAATGTGCAAAGGGAAACAGTTGATGAGTGATGGGAACTTGAAAAAAGTCACAAACATCATTGGATGTGTAGTGGTCCTAACAAAGTGGACACATACCATCTGAACTTCACCAGCTTCAGCACCTGGTTGAGTGAGAAGCCATCCCAAATCTTCAAGGACACTCATATTTTATGAGCACACAATTCAAGGCTCCAATTCAAGAATTTGTTCATTATGATGTGGAGATGGGAGATTTTTGAATGAATTTAAATAAATTTACCATGGTGAAAGTGGCCAAACCCGTAGTGTATGGGGACCAATGGCTATAGACAAGTAAAATCACTAATAACTAATCAAATTCGTTAATAGTTAATTCATTAAGTTACCTCCTAATTCATAGTTAGATGAAACTAGACTAAACAAGGAACCTAAGTTAAGTTAAGAACTCAAACTAAGTGATACTAGGAACCTAAATTTGGCTAGGTTAAGAACCTAGGCTAAATGCTTAGGAACCTAAATTAGGCACCTAGGAACTTAAGATAGACATTTAAGAACTTAAATTAAATTATTTAGCTTAGGCTAAAAACCTAAATTAATTTAGGGTACCTAGCTTAAACTATGAATCTAGCCCATCAACTTCGGGTGCAAATGTGAAGGTTTGAATTCTTCTTTTCATTTAACCTCCATGCTTAAGGAATAAATCTTTAACCATTGGGCCACTAATTAACTGTGTGAAATTATTTGTCATCACATGTCATTATGCACATTCCTTGTCTAGGCTACTTAAGCATCTACCCTAGGTATCTTTCCTACCTATGTTACCTCGTTACATTATGTTACATAATGTTGTAACATAGGATATTAATATAGGCTACCTTAAGTTAATGTAGACTACCGTAATTTAAGTTCTTAAACTATTTTTAAACTATTCATAGATTAATGTAAATTATTATAGGCTACTCATACATTAGTGTAAGCTACTTTACACTATTCGTAGGCTAATGTAAACTACCATAAGCTAAGTTTTTAGGGTAATCCTTGATTATTCCAAGGTTAATGTAAACTATCATAAGCTATTCCTAAGTTAATGTAGGTTACCATATGTTGAGTTCCTAGGCTAGTCCTAGGCTATTTCTAAACTAATGTAGATTATTTGGGCCCCCATGTTTTGTGCAAGATACCGAAAGCTAAGTTCATAGGTTATTCCTAAAATGATGTAGGCTATTTTAGGCTATTCCGAGGTTACCATAAGTTAGGTTTGTGGCTAGTCCTAAACTATTATACATAAGTTAGTTTATTTTAGGCTATTCCACCTTAGGTTATCATAAGTTATTCTATCATAAGCTATTCTCAATTATTCTATGTTATTCCACCTGAAATTATTTAAAATTATTCTACTTTAAATTTATTTGTTTATTTAAGTTACTCCTCATTAAACTATTTAAGGTTATTCTCAACTATGCTAATATATTCTATCATAGGCTATTATACCTTAAGTTAATATAAGTTAAGGTTAAATAGCCTAAAATAAACTAAAGGTGCAAACAAGATAATAATAATTAATTTAGGACAAGGACTAAGTCTTTAGTAATCCTTAATAATGGAATATTTTATTTTAAAATTTTAAAATCATGATTTACAAAAATGATTTTCAAATAGTTTTAATTTTTATGACCTTAAAAAATGTCATTTTCAAATCATTTAAATCTTTAAAAAAACCTTTAAACAACAAAAAAAATGCCAATTACATTGTTTTATATTTATATGGTAAAATGAACTATAATAAATTATATTATCTTAAGGTAGAATAACATAAAATATAATAAACATAATGACCTTAGATACATAATGCCAAAATGTGTCTTTCATGACTAAAACATTTTGTGACTATGTTTTGATTTAGTCATGTAATCAATGATCATATGTCTTTAATCATATGTCTTTAGTCATTTTGCAACTATATTGTGATTGCATTATGGTTACATGACTAATGTACCTAGGTTAGTAACTTACGTAAATACTAGCTACTAACTTCCTATTAGGTAATACTTGTTATTTACTATTTAGATAACTACTAAGTAGGTACTTACTACCTAGGTAATTATTATGTAATTATTAGGTATTATGTACCTATTAGTTATTAAGTAGGTACTTAATTAGTCAAGTAATATATAAATATCTAGTTAGGTATATATTTTTAGTCTACTTTGCTAACAAGGTTAGCCTACATTCCTAATGGATTAGGGCTTATGTTTTTAACATGTAGGTTAAGTTTTTAGCTTAATAAACCTTAGGCTTACCTAGCCTAGGCTAATAAACTAAAATAATATATATCTTTGATGTATTTCATGACTATAGGCACAAAAAATAGTTTAAATATAACATGTTTTATTTAGTCATGTATGTTTTAAACAATTAACAACTCAATCATGGATCATGGATGGAGTTATCATTATCACAAAATGTGGGTGCAGTTCAATAGTCCCTTTTCAATGGACCAATAAATCCACAAGATCCCTATTAAGTTTCATTTAGTGGGACTAGATAATTCACTCCAAATCCAATGGAAACATTCAACAAACAAGGATGCATTTTGTTGTAGTTTAGAATAATAACTTAAAATAACATAAGGTGAAATAATTAATAACAATAGAAAATAATTTTAAATAGAATCATTTAAAATAATTTAAGATGGATAACCTAAAATAGTCGAAAATAACCTAGAATGAAATAAATTAGAATAATTTGACATCAAATAATTTAGAATAACCAAAAATATTTATATAAAATATAATCATAATATTAATAAAACCTAAGGAGGAATTATTTTAAAATAACCTGAGGTGGAATAACTTTGAAATAATTTTAAATAGCTTAAGGTAAAATAATTTAAAATAACCTAAGGTAGCATATGATAACTTAAAATAACTTGAAATATAGTTTAAGGTATAAAATCATAAGGTAAAATCACCTACAATATTTAAAACAACATTAAAAAAAACTTGTTTAATATAATGAATTATAATAATTAGTAATAAATTATATGAACTAATAATAAAACATGATGATTACATAGTGATTCTGCAATTACACAACTTTGGTCAAAGGAAATGACTAAAGTGAAATAAACTAGGATAAACTTATTTCATTTTTAAAGGTTGACTAATGAATTACACCTCACTTTTATATCAATAATACAACAACATTGGTTGATTATTGTTTTTTTCATAATGGGCAAGGTAGGTTTATTATTATTATTTTGGACCACACATGGTGTGAATATCAAAATTTTGGAAGAATTTAACTCTTTAATTATCCATTCACTATCAAACTAATACCCCAAGCTATCAATTTATTTAGTTATTTGTGAGATAATAATTGTTGATATATTTGCTAAGTAGGGCTGATTATAAGGTTATATTTATTTATTTTGATTCTTAACTTCAATTTTTCTATCTTCTATCATAAACATGTATAAGGTTTTAGAATTGATAATTTACTTGAATGATATTCCAATCATTCCAGTAGGTTATTAAAATTTACTAATTTGATAGCCATCCCATAAGGTTTGTCAAGTTTACTTCACCCTCTTGATTTTGCCCAAATGAGCTTCAAGATGCCCACAAATTGAGTATTTTGGGGTTTTTCAATGCTTGACTTATTTTGAGTCTTTGCAAGTTTTGCCCAAAGCTTGAATTGCCTCTCATCTTTTCTATTTTCACAGTTTCCCTATATAGGTTCACCCCGCTCACTCCTCCCCCCCCCCCTCCCCCCCCCCCCTCCTTTTTTCTTT